>Ga0307509_10004031_pt1 | contig 21591 bp, 19 predicted proteins | sample 10_EM_MG_FD_202245 | JGI IMG/M metagenome (GOLD analysis project Ga0307509, IMG submission 202245) | Populus trichocarpa ectomycorrhiza microbial communities from riparian zone in the Pacific Northwest, United States - 10_EM | ecosystem: Host-associated > Plants > Roots > Unclassified | place... | reverse complement strand
GGGGAAGAGAGGTGGGTGGGGGAAAGTGACGATGATTTCCCGTGGTGTTGAGATTTCAATCGCCGGAGGTGGAGGAGAGATGGTTCGTGTCCTATCTCTTGGTCGGAACCAAGCTCCTTTTATAGGCATCTTCCCACAACCCTAACCCATGGTGACGCGTCACCATGCATAGCATAGCCCCATGACTCATGATTGGTCATGGTGCGAAATCCATCAGCTGATTCTTACGAATCAACTGCGCACGTCCTCTTTCCTCGATCTTTACCCATAAACCTGATCATACGCTCGAATGAGTCGTATGCGTGAAACCCATGACTCGTAATCTGAGTCATGTGCGAAATCATTACATCGTATGACGTCACCATCGTGACGTCATGAAACCATTAACCAATCATAATCAACCAATGACTCGCAAGTGCGCAGTCATGTGAAAGCTATGAGTCAAATGACGTCATAGTGCAAAAACCCAACATACCTTATGACTAATAAGTCTTAGTCATGTGAAATCTGCCTTGCTTAGTCACGATTTGTGACAATACCGAATTCCTATATGTTTTGTTTGTTCGTGTAATTGGGGAATCTTTGCCACCTATATTGAGGCTGGATTGTCAGCGTATATGGGAATACTAGTACCTTGTAGAGAACTCTTCTCTATATTAAAATATGAACTGATATCAGCAAAAAGGCTCCTTAACCAGCTCGCTTCTTTTGCTATCTCAATTAGTGCGATATACTCAACCCCTGTACTAGATAATGCAATTAGTATTTGCTTCCTTGATTTCCAACATATAGCCGCTCCAGAAAGCGTAAACAGATAGCACGAGGTTGATTTGCTATCATCTATATCTCCGGCCCAGTCAGAATCCAAATAACCCTTCAAATGTGATTCCTGATTCATAATAAATGTCAGACAAAGTGTGGCAGTAGTTTGCAGATAGTGGAAGACTCGTTTTGCTGCGAAGAAGTGATCGTTTGACGGGTTAGAACTGAATTTGCTAAGCGTAGAGACTGTGTAACTGAGATCCAGATGTGTACCCATCATGAAGTACATCAGGCTGCCAATAAGGGCATGATATTCTGTCTGTAGAGACGGTGGAGAGGTCAGTTCAGGAGAGGCCTTGACCAATAACTTTCTATTATCCAAGGGAGCAGCAATACCGTGACAAGAGCTCATTCCAAATCGTGAAAGGATTGTAGAAATAAACCGTGATTGATTGATAGTCCAGTAGTGAGTACCAGAGTGCTGGGTCTGTTTGACTTCGATTCCAAGAAACTGTTTGACAGGGCCAAGGTTACTCATTGTTGAACTTCTATCAACAACCCGCTTGGTATTGTTTCAGCACTTGTATAAATACTCTCGTCTTCACTCAAGTCAATACTCTGACTTTCCGGATTGGCCAAATCATGTAGAGTATCTGTGAATGGCTTATTAATAACGCGCTTGCCTGCTATCAAAGTTGCATCAAACTTCAAATTTGAGGCCAGGATAATAAGACCTTCCACAGGATCCCAGAGATGCCTGATCTTAGATGTAATATGAACATAGCCCATTATTAGAGACTGTCGAGAGCACGCTGAGAACTTCCCACTCCTTTGCTCAGGCGAAATTAGCTTGTGTGCTGCAGACCCAAATCTTCGAAGATACTAAAGTTCTGGCTTGTGACCAGTAAGGGGGGTTCGACGATTCAGTGACGAGCTTGGTAATTGTGTGTGGAGGTATGTACCAGTATTCACTGCCTCAGCCTAGAAGATATCTTCCAGCCAGAAATCCAAAAGCATTGATCAAGCCTTAGTAGATATTGTCCGAATCATGCGCTTGGAAACTCCATTCTTGTGCTATGTGTATGGGTGTGATGGCTCCAAGAAGATACATTTTACACAAAGAATTCTGGGAAAAAACATATTGTTGTATTTACCCTGTCCATTGCCGCACCTAAATCTCCCAATCATATACTCTGGATATTGTTTATCAATGATGGCTTGAAATTCTTGGAAGTCCAAAACATGTTCCTCTGTGTTCTTGGAGCGCCGAAATTAAACACATGTGGTTTGGCTAAAGTCATCGATATACAAAATAAAATAACGGTAGTCAGAATGAGCCGCAAGTAATCCACAAAGATCTGAATCGAGAAGATGAAAGGTCTTCATAGTCTTTTCAATAGGCTTGCGGTTATAGGATTGTTGCTACTTCACTTGAATCCAAGTGATACACCTTTAAATAGTTGTATCTACATTTTCGTAATTGGAATACGCGGTAGAAGGCAGGAGTTTCTTTAGAGATTCCAATTCGAGATTTCCAAGTCTTAAGTGCCATATGTCCCGAGAGGGTATTGTTGTTGTAAGAGTACGTGGAGGGTTTGTCGAAGTAGGAGGATTATTTAGTAAAGAGATTTGTGAAGAGGAGAGTCGTGTTTGCACTGACATTGCCAATAGTTCATATAATCCATGCTACAATATTGCAATCCTCTGCTTTCCAGAATAGCAGTATCCATCCCAAAATGTCATTGGAACAATATTGTCAAACTGACTAACAGAGAATAGTGACTGTTGAATACCGGGTACATAAAGTACTATGATAGTGATCCTTAAGCCACATGGAAAATCCAGGGATACACGTCCAGTTCCACCGCCTTTAATTATCTCAACATTACCAACAGTAACTGCGATATTTTCTTCAAATAGCTGAAAGTCAGCAAACAGGCTTGCATCAAATGTAAGTTGATGCGACGCTCCTGAATCGATAATCCAGTAGCCATTTGTGTCCCTTACCTCCAACAATTTCTGAGAGAAATAGGCATGGAATGTTTGAGACTGCTGATAAGTAATGGTTGTAGTGGTAAGAGCATGGACAACAGCAAGGTCAGCCTGTGTTGGTTTATTGGCTGCTGTTTGCATAGAACTCTGACCAGGCCCCCGATAACCTCTGCTTCTATCTGCAAAGGCCATAACATCTATCCTGTTATGGTCCCTTGTTCATTTAAACCAATCGTTTTGAATATGTCCTTTTCTACCGCATTACCAATATTGCATTTGGTTCTGGCCTTTATTACTGTTTCCTCTTCCAAATCCATATTGTGAACTTGTCGGTCTGAATCGTTCACTACTAGGATTAACCCGCACTCGGGTTTGGGCAAAGCTACAACTTACGTGTAAGTGGAAGAAGCGGTACCACTAGCGGGTAGAAGTACTAGTACCTGGTTTGGATTCAGTGTAAAGAGTGCTGGAGATCGGTATATTGCTTCCGATACGCAATTGGCTAGAGGTTGGGTGATTGGATTCATGTGCAGAGCGGTGGGTTTCTTCTGACAATTCCCACTCAACTAAAGTAGATATTACTTTAGTTAAAGTTGGTTGCTAGGCTGGTTGGTGAAGAATAATGTTGACAATATTTTTGAATGACTCTGGTAGTGTGGTAGTCAGATGGGCGATGAAGGTTTCATCAGAGATTGCTTGCTCTGACCCTTCAAGGCGGTTGCGGTAATCGCTAAGTTGGTTTATATATGCCATTGCTCCAAAAGGTGATTTGCTTAACAAGGTTGGACGCAAGGCATGAAACTGCCTAAGTAGGCTATACCTTCCAGCCTGGGAGGCAGTAGTATCGAGCTTCTCAGCCAACGCTTTCCACATTGTTTGAGTATTGGTAAGGTTTCTGATATATGGTTTAATCGAGATATGACATACTGCGTTGATCATGACTGCAGCCTTTGCAATCCTCTTATTCCCAGAGTTTACTTCAGTATTGTCCCAGTCCTCAGGATAGTCTTCTGCTTCAATCACTATAAGAAAACCCTTTTCAGCTCTGAGGAAGAGCTCCATGTCTGGTCTTCATTGGTGGTAGTCACGGTTTGACTGTGTCAACTTTGGAGTTTCGCCCTACTTACATTTAAACACATCAGTCCCCACGCCGAGTGGGTTGAGTATTGTTGAAGTGAACCTCTGGGCTATCGTAGCTTGAGCAAAGATGATACGCAAGTCAATACAAGGCTTCAGTGAAGCTGGGACTCAACTTAGGGTAACGTCAAGACCCAGGGAAAGGCCAGACTCAAGCAGCAGAGTGTTACAAGCAGTAGCGGGACACAGGCAACCGTGAGTAGAAGTAGAAGCAAGATCCAAGAGGAGAGTCGGATGAGATTCAAGAGTATGCGAGACTCAAGCAGAGGCCTGACTTAACAACAGGCGAGACTTGAGCAGCGACGGGCCTTAAGCAGAGAAAACCTTCCGCCCGAGATGATAGTTGAGCGACTGAGTTCTAGTAGGATATCGGATTAGCAGAGCGAGAATTGTTGAAGTGAATGTAATGGAAGAGGGACAAGCTTAGAGCAAGTTGTAACAGGTTTATTCCTGTCTAACGAGAATCCAATAGGACCGGTGATAGACATGCTAGCGCTAGTGCTAAGAGAGGCTTCAAGGGACCAGTAGCTAGAAAGATAATAGTTGAAGGACAAATTGAACTCAGGGACTCAGGGATTGCCGTTCAACCAAGTGTATTCTTAGACTAAAGGTCTGTCGAAGTCTGCTGTCTCCTGCTAGCGAGAAGACTGGTTTAAATACAAAACCCAAGAGCGATAGTCTTCCTGCAATCACTATCATTACCAGTAGCTGCGCACACACCGGAATCCTGTAATCCTACAAGACCAAAGAAAGAAACATAGCTCAGCCTCCACCAGTGCTACATGACCATTCCATACCCGGAATCCTAAATATAAACTTCCAGCAAAACAAACTAAATATAGCAACACGGTAGCATAGTCTATCTGACTCAGAGAGAGTGGCGGAGCTGAAATCAAATCAAATAAACCAAATATAAATCAACTAAACATAGGAGATCCTGCACTGGCCGCTCCTGTGTACCCTTACCGGAACATGTACACATGTTACACAAGGGAATGGTGCCAGGCCAGGCTCATAACCGGTTGTAATATTCAAACGGAATTTGAATCAAGAAGTGATGATAGTAAAAGAGTCAATATTATAGATTGCCGTGAACTGCTAATTTCAATGATATGAACAATATAGACAAGCTATATAGTGAGATGACTTGGTTCCACTTCTACCATGTCTCTGTAACAAAAACAAAGGCATTGAAAAAAAAGATATATAAGAACAAAAGAAATAATAATGAAAGTAAAAAGAAGTCTGGACTTGTACCTTGCTTGAGAAGAATACAAAGATGTAGAAGAAGAATTTGAGAGGAGAAATAAAAAATATTTGAGAGGACCAAGAAATCATATAGGAACAGCTGCAAGACAGTACTTGAGCCCCACTTGGTCACACTTGAGGGAATGCCTCACCTATAATTCCGACACAGCATGTTGAACATGTGGGATATGCGATTGCAAGTCCGAATTTGAGGAGGAGTGTGATACAAAACCCAACATCTGGTGCATTAACTTGTTTTGAGACAGATGTGCAAGCATAAAGTACTAGGACAGAAGTTTTAGCGCGATTGCCTGAGTGCAATGTACCTGATTACAACTCCACCATCTCCGCCCAGCACTTTCCCTACCCATGTTACGTTATCCCACTGGGCGCTTGTTAGAGCTTGAGAATGGGCAAGGGATTGCGTTTAGATGTCAAAATTTGTCTTATTCTAGGATTGGGAAACAATTGAACCGCCCTCCCTTTACCCTCAGAAACCTTTTCCTCAGATATCAAAAGAGGGGCACAGCAAAGAACCTTCCTATACCCAGCAGACCTAAACTTCTTCATAATGTCACTCAGCGCCACCTTTCTAGAGAGTCTAAAAAGCCATGCTGCCAAACCTTTACACAATTGTACAACAATATTGCCCCTCAAGTCTCTGTTAATATGGTCCAGCGCTCATTAGCATCCATGAATATCAAGAAGTCCAGAGCTTGGAAGAAAGCCATTCTTAAGAATAAGCATGTTGTCAAGAGGCTAGTTTGGGCACAGGAGCATAAAGAGTAGACAAAGGAGGACTTTGAGGGCATCATTTTCAGTGATGAATTCATGGTGGAAAGGTCAAAAGATCCTTGGGGAGTTTGGGTCTTCAGGATATCAGAGGAAAAGTGGGAAAAAGAATGTATTCATGGGGTATTCAAGTTAAAGAGGGCTAAAATTAAGTTGGTGGCATGGGCCTGTATCTGGGGGAGAAGTAAGCGTCCTTTGATACCAATCTTTGACAAAAGTGTCAATAGATGGATATATATTCGTGTTTTGAAGGATGGTTTGATAGACACTTGGCAAGAGGCGGAGGATACCATAGAAGATCCTGTTTTTCACCAGGGTAATGCAAAAATACATATTCCAGCAGATACTATAGCTTGGTTGGAGGAAAACAGGATACAGGTTATGAAATGGCCCCCTAATTCCCCTGATATCAATCCTATTCAGCACTGTTGGAAGAGGCTTAAGAAAAAGATGAATAGAAGATTTCCTAACATTCATAAGACTAAAGGTGGTCCAGATACTGTTAGGATATGTCTAGCAGTAGCTCTTAATGAGGTTTGGATGAAAGATATTAAGGGGGATTTCTTGGAAAGGTTATGGGAGTCTATGCCTATGAGGGTAGCTGCAATTTTGGATTCAAAGGGATGGTATACCAAATATTGGTTTTTTAAAAAATTCTTTTACTTTTAATCTATCTTGACTATCTATATTTCCTCTCTTTTAAGTTTTAGCTAGTTTGAGCCATTGGTTGTTGTGAGTCGTTAAATATGAATTGCCTGTTCCCCGGTTGTTGAGCGGGGGTGCCAAAACTTCTGTCCAAGTACTTTACATACCAGCATCATAATATAAGCTCAGAAGACTCGCTATGTAGCCAAACCCTACATGCATCGACTTTGGGGTATATCAACTGCATGGTTTGCGATTTTAGACAGCGGTGCTCAACGTGGGCTGGAGTATTCCCTCCAGCACAGGCTCAGCTTGGCCTCCAGAAAGTGCTGTGAGGGTTTCTCCTTTGAGGGGATTCGGCTGCTGTAATTTTCTGTTTCTTTTGGAGAATGTTGCATGCCTCAGGTTATCTGTATCCCTACCCGTATCCCAGGTGTCTAGAGGGAGTTTAGGTTGGTAAAGTAAGTGCCTCACTGTGCTTTCCCAACCAAGGTTGTCGCACAGCGTAAAAATTTGGATCGGGGACAATTGAAGAAGGACGTCGCTTAGTGTAGCATACTAGTAGCATCTCCTAGAGGGGTGTTGAGAATATTCCTTTTATTCGCGCCATAACTTAGGGCTGAGTTTGAGGAGTTTTCCCCTCCCATAGTTGCGAAGGTGGATTTTAATGCCCTCGCACATTTATCTCCTCTTCGGGCGCTTGCAGTATTAATATAGTTGCTTTCGCTTCTTCTCTGGGAATTGTATTTTTTCCCTCATCATCTTCGAATATTTCCATTATCTACTATCATACCTGAACGAGTTGAGGCAACGACTTGCGCATCTGATTTTGAGGACATCAAAGGAACCTCTTGGCAAGTGAACGCTTGCAGGGAGGTGAACATGAGGTATAATACTAAGTACGTTATCTAAATGGGTCTATATGAGCTGTTAGGACATTAGTAAGGAAACCGTCAAGGGCGCAAGTTTCATGGGCGTCCAAAGCAATAATTCTGGGAACTTCTCGGGGGCAATCACGGCAACGACAATATATTTGGAAGCAGCATAAACCATAATTATCGTATACAAGTATCTTCGTATGTCCCTGGTATGTAGCCTTTCATTGCCAATGGTCTTTAGAAACTTATGGCTAAGAATTTGTGAGCGACCTTTAAAGAGCTAATCGCGAGGAACAGCAGGGGGGTATCGCCACCGGAAATTGACCTAGACCACCTCCGCGACAAGCACAACCTGCCCGAGGCTGACACTGGAAAATGGATTTTCGAAAGCGTTGAATATAAGAAGTGGTGGGAGAACAGTCAGTCAATCCAATGCCCTTTGGCTTTGCGGTGGTCCTGGAACAGGAAGGACTATGTTAGCCAAGAGTATTTCTGCTGAACTTCTCAAAGGGCCCGATGGCCATCCGGGAGGGGTCAAATTACCTTCCCACTTTGTCTCACTCGAACTCCCTACTGGGGAGATCTCCATTGATGATTCCGAGGCACGAAAACTCAGACTTGCTAAGGTAGCCTGCTACTTATTGTATAGCATTCCGCAGCAGGATGGGAGCCTTTTCGATGGATGCAAGGCTAAACTCGAAACCCAAGGGAATAGATTTTTCACCAACCCAAGTTCTTTATGGAAGGTTTTAAGAAAAGCGATTGAAGACTGCCACACGGATCTCATATTCATTCTCATGGACGGCATAGATGGCTCCAGGCGGCCTTATGTAAGGATTTGATCAAAAGGATTTTGAGGCTTGCGGATATCCCCAAGGTTAAAATATTCCTCTCGAGTTGTCTTGAACTATACGTTTCGAATAATCTTTCTCAACATATGAAAATCAACCTTGATGCGAACGGTTTTGTAAAAGGGGATGTGGAAACCTTTATCAAGCACAGAGTGAAGGAGTTGGGGGAGTGGGACGAAGCGCGGAAGAAGAGAGTAAGGGAAACCCTTTTCGAGAAGGCAGAAGGCACCTTCCCCTGGGCATCGTTGGCGATTGAAGATCTGGATTGCCACTATTGGAGCCCCGATTGTGACACCTTTCTAGAGGAATTTCTGCCAAAGCTGGAGGGAGTATCATACTTTCCTATGATGGATATGATAAGCCACCAGGGCGTGCTGGATCTCATTAACTGACGCACGCGTTGATGGAGATTCCAAATCAAAAGAGTTTTTACTGTTTGCATCTTGGAATCAACAGTCAGCGCACCGAACCTTAATATTTTGGGCCTGACTACTCTAGGTAATATATTTCGCGTATTATTACTTAGCCTGAAAACAATTTTCCCACAGGTGCCAACCTTATGGGCCCTTTAAGTATTATCATATATAGCAAGAACTAGATTTCTAGAATATATAAATTGAGATTATTATATGGAAGGAATAAGTGAAATAATAGCATAATATTATCATAATATTATGGTTGTGTTGACAAGGGGTTGGGGGGGGGGTTTCATGTCCTGAAGGCGGACTCTACTCGAGTAGTGTGCGTCCCCTACTAGGGGAAACTAAGTCGCGCCCTACCATAATAGACCGCTAATGCCCTCTGCCGCTGAGACATTCAGCCCGGTTTAGAATGTTGAACACTACTGTAGCCTATTTGACTAACCGGGAGCTAATCTACGTGACCACTCTTATTTCCATCATGACAATGCTGAGCAGTACGGATTTTGTGGTATTCTGAGCACTACACCATTTCTGGGGCACAAAGTTTTTCTTATCATGAATACCACTAGGGTTCAAAATTTCCAACAGGGCCGGAATGTCTCAGCGGTCGAGGGGATAAGGGAGACCTCGCTACGGTATTGCGAATGAACCCTCTGAGAATATCAACCCATGCTCCCATACAAATGGCCCCCGCTATTTTGAGCAGACGTGGAGTTGTCATACTTGTAGAAAGCCCGAGGAGAATAAAGTTTTTTAAAGAAAAAGAAAAAGAAAAAGAAAAGGCGTTTGCACGGTTACTTTAGGTTAACCGGCGAGATGATCCCTGTCTTGTATTCGGGTACTTGTAGGATCTTGGTGACAAAAGCAATGGACCCCCCAGCAGGGTTTTCCATGCAAAATGGTCATTTTTGAAAGGCGCCTACTTGCCACCATAATATTGGGGAAATCCGGGTATTTTTTAGATAATAGCCTAACATGGGGATTCACATACCACATACTGATCAGGTTACGGGGAACATGCTAGGAATTCTGAATGCCATGGTTCTATTGTGCATTTTATATGGAAAACCCGGTGGGGGTCGATTTCTGTTGTCGCCAGGCTGGTACTCGAGTACAGGGGTAGCAACTGTTAACATGAAAGGACAAGGATGTGTTATGCTTGTTAACTTTAAATAACTGTTCAATCTCTTACCACACCCTGTCTTGAAACCCGTCAAACGAGCAGTTGATTCATGTTTAGTTTCTTTACTATCCTGCATTAGTTTTGTTTCTTCTCGTCTCACCAGCAACATCTGAGGCACTCCTATTACAACTACCAGTAGCCTGTATCATGTGGAGGCAGGGTTTTCCAGTCGCTTTCTTGTCATATCATTTTTACAGGATAAAAGCACGATGTATTTCCTTACTGTTTTATGATCATCAGTCTTTACTGGTTCACATTCCGCTCTCTCATCTTGTCTCTATAGTCAGTCAAATTGCATTCGTTTCCCTCATAGCAAATCAAAACCCTGTACGGAAACTTCCCCCTGTGACTTGAATGAAAACATCTTTCCTTGGCGCCAGTATTATACAGGTAGTTTAGTTGTTTGAAAACGTATGGTTCCGGGTACCGAACGCAAATCGGCACTGGGCTTAATTCAAAGTCCCTTATTAAGGAGCCAATTATTTTCTATGAGCAATCCAGCTGTGGCGCGCAAATCTTTACTTCCTAATTACGAAGAGGAACGCTGAAGTATTACTTGTTGCAGTTAGCCTCATCCCGGAAAATTGTGCCGGCCGGATGGAAACCCAACATTAGGCTAGCTCCTCCTCCTCAAGTCAGTATTTATGGGGCTCCTCATAAATCTCCAGGGAGTGATGAACTGAAAGCATCCATAGAAGATTTTGAGTGTGGCTATTCGGCTGACGTGTTTGAAGTTAGCGATATTGTCTGCAGGTTGAGGCATATTTGCAGTGTCTTGAACCAAGAGACGGGGATTGCTCAATTCAAAGAGTCCGCGATCGATACACCAGTAAGTCGGTCACAAATCACCATGCGTCTTGAGTGCAGGCATTTGGTACCGGGGTTGGGGGTGGGTCTATCTGGGCCTGGTCGGAGGGCTTTGGTGTGTGTAACGCGTTTTTGAGAACAAAACTGACAGATCACTCAAAAGGAAAAATTGGTTTTCCAAGGCTGAGTGCATCTACTCAAAGACTCCAAGTAGTGTATGAGTGTTGAGGGGAATAAGTGAGGCCATGTAATGGCCTTCACAGGAGGCGGTGCTGAGAAAGAAGAAAGTTTTTTCATGATAACAATTGGGTTTCCGATCAGCGGTAGTGCCATCACATCTTGTTTTTTAGGCTGCGCGAGGGTACCATCTACCGGTAGAAACTGGCATTGCACAGTGGGCCACTTAGGCTACTAGGGGAGGTAGAAGCTAGTAGTTGGTTAAACGGGGGTGATTGGTAGGCATTCAGGTATGGGGATAAAATTTTACACTTTAGGAAGTTTTCCTGGGGTGGCTTTTGCTCAACTTGATTGAGGTTGTTATGGGATTTGCAGCCAAAGCATTAGGATTTAAGATTATGGTTGATTACCGTAAGTCCCCGATGGGGCTTCGACCGCCGGTATTAGTTTTTGGCGAGATAGGGTGTGGGGACAGCTCCCTCCTATGAAAATTGCCTTGGGTTGAGATGGCGCCAAGCATCACATGCTACTGCGCACGACCAGAAGTTAGTGGGGTCATGGAAACTCGCTCGCAGGTAGGGGGAGGTTCGCGAGAGGTTGAGACATACTTCGTCATACCCTGAGGAACGCCTCACCCATAACCTTTGCACTGCAGGTGAGAAGAAGTGGGTATGCACCGGGAGTCCGATTTCAAGGAGAAGTGTGATACAAGACAATATCTTGTGAATTAATTTGATTTGAAACAGTTGTGCTAGTCATAATAATATCATAAACTAGGAAAACTCGCTATGCGGCAAAACCCTACCTGCATAGTCTTGGTGGGAGATTAGCTGCATAGTCTGTTATTTCAGAGCAATACTAGATGTGCCCTAGCATATTTTCTCCGGTTAGGGCTCAGCTTAGTCTCCAGGACGCGCTGTGAGGTTTGCTCCTTTGAGGGGGTTCAAATGCTGTAATTTCCTGCTTCTTTTAGATAATGTTGCATGCTTCAAGCCATCTGTATCTTTTCCTGTGTCCCAGATGTAGAGCGGGAGATTCGGGTTTGTAAGGTGACTGCCTCACTGCTTCCCCCGCCAAAGTCGCTGTGCCAGGTAAGGATTTGGATAAAAGATAAGTGCTTTAGGGGGGTCGTACGGTGTAACGTAATGGCAGTCTCTTAGAAGGGAGTTGTGGATATTCTTTTTATTTTCACCCAAACTGGTGGCAAGGTTAGCGGCGCTTTCTCCTCCTGTAGCTAGGAAAGGGAATTCCAGAGCCCTAGCACATTTATCATTTCTTCGGGTACTCACAGTATTAATATGGTTGCTTCTGCCCCTTCTCTGGGAATTGTATTCCCCCCCCCCCCCCACCATACTCGAATATTTCCGTTATCTACTACCTAAACGAGCTGAAGCAACAACTCTGACATCCGATTTCAAGGACATCAAAGGAACCTCTGGGTAAGAAAACTCTCGTAGGAAGGTGAACATGAGGTATAACACTCAGTGGGGTTCCTATATGGGTCTAGATGGGCTAATGGGACATTAGTATGGAACCCGTCCAGGGCGAAAATTCCGGGGCCATCCAAAGAAATAGTTCCGGGAACTTTTGGGGAAATAGTGGTAGCTACAACATATATCGAAGCACCACACTCAATGTTAATGGTATACAAGTACCTAAAGGTATCCCTAGTATGTAGCTTTTCATTGCCAATCTTCATTTGAAAATTATGGCTAAGAATTTGTGAAGCGACCTTTGAAGAGCTGATCGCGAGGGACGGCTGGGGGGTATCACCACCGGAAATTGACCTAGACTACCTCCACGATGAGCACAACCAGCCAGAGGCTGACACTGGAAAATGGATTTTCGACAACGTTGAATATAAGAAGTGGCAGTCGAAGGACAGCCAATCCAAGATTCTTTGGCTTTGCGGTGGTCCTGGAACAGGAAAGACTATGTTAGCCAAGAGTATTGTCTCCGAACTTCTCAAAGGGCCCGATGGCCGTCCGGGAGAGGTCAAATTGATTTCCCACTTTGTCTCGCCCGAGCTCCCTACAGAGGAGATCTCCGTTGATTATTCCCAGGCACAACAACTCAGACTTGCTAAGGTAGCCAGTGACTTATTGTATACCATGCTGCGGCAGGATGGGAACCTTTTCGATGGCTGCAAGGTAGAACTCAAAAGGCAAGGGGATCGATTTTTCACCAACCAAAGTTCTCTATGGAAGGTTCTAAGAAAAGCGATCGAGGACTGCCATGCCGATCCCATATGCATTCTCATCGACGGCATAGATGGGCTCCAGGGGACCTTATGTAAGGAATTGATCGAAAGGATTTTGGGGCTTGCGGGCATCCCTAAGGTCAAAATATTCCTCTCCAGTCGTGTTGTACCCGAAGTTTCGAAAAATCTTTCTGCACATACAGCAATCAACCTTGATGGGAACGATTTTGTAAAAGGGGATGTGGAAACCTTTATTAGGCATAGAGTAAATGCATTTGGGGGGTGGGATGACGGCTTGAATGAGAGAGTAAGGGAAACCCTTTTGGCGAAGGCGGAAGGCATTTACCTCTGGGCGTCGTTGGCGATTGAAAATCTAGCCTGCCACTGTTCAGGCCCTGATTTTGATGCCTATCTAGAGGAATCTCCGGCAAAGCTGAAAGGAATATACCAAAAAATGCTGCGCCGCATCAAAGAGAGAAGGGGATCGAAAAAGGTTCTGGACATGATCCGGTATGTGGCGCTTGCCGTGCGCCCACTCACATTTGACGAATTGGGCCATTTCCTCGTGTACATGGAGGGAAAAGCGAAAAGCAAACGGCGGGCCTCTCACGGAGAAGCAGGTACCAGAAGCCATCCAACAGAGAAGGAAACCGAGAGGTCTGTTCAGTCCTGCCAGGGGTTCCTCCGGAGTGTCTCCGGGACTGTATCCATTGTCCATCATACGGCAATCGAGTACCTTTTTGATGAAGAGCTTGACGACGGCCTCCCGAAATGTTCAAAAAGCGGACTAGATTTAAAAATTTCCTGGGCATGCTTCCAATACCTTCACGCTGCCTTCGATGATCCGGGGGGAGCCCAAAATGGCGGTGTCAAGGGGCATGGCGATAAATCCAGAGACTCAAATTCAAAGCGAGTGCACCAGGAAGAGGAGCCGGGAGAGACTGGATGGGAACTTGTGCAGAAACGTGCGCAGGAAGCTGCTGCTAAGAAGAGGTGTCTCCGATATGCAGCGGAATCGTGGCTCATCCATGCGCATCGGAGCATCGAGAGTTCGAAGCCCGGGGACGAATTCTATGACGAGAAAACTCATAACTGGTTCCAGTATCCGTTGTTCGAAATTGACGACACAATGCGAAAGCTCTGGATTGCGCTCTGCGGAGATCCCAGAATGGAAGTTTTGGCAGGGGAGCAGACACCACTGTACATCGCAGTATGTCTGGGGCTTGTGCCCCTGGCGGAAAAGCTCACAGAGGATAGAACACTTAGTGAGGAAATCAACAAGGTGAACAGCTCCGGAAACACCCCGCTTCACCTCGCTGTTCAATTCGATCACCCCGAGATGGTCGAGTTTCTAGTCAAAAATGGTGCCAATATAACCATCAAAAACAGGGCTCGGCTTACAGCCTCAGCATTGGGAGAGAGTCTTGGGAGAGGAGACAGTTTGGATATTCTGAAGAGGAAGGCGATTCAGCGACGGGCACGTTCCGTGGAGCCTGCGCGGGAGCCTGGGAGGGATCTGTGGGGGACTATGAGGGGGGTTCTGGTGGGGTTCGGGCAGGATCGCTGGGGAGACCCTAGACAAAATTCCACAAAGGTCCAGGAGAGCCATGACAGAGAGGGTAGTAGAAGAAGTAAGAGCAGGGATGGAAGACATCGGCGTAAGAGGACGCAAAGCCATCACCGAACCACCCGCGGACAATGACCTGCTGTTTAGCATTTGGGCCACTCTTTTCTTCCGTGCCCCGCGTTATGTAACAGTTTATACGTAGTTCATTGGGAGGAAGGAAGGGACTACTCTGCTCTTGTCGTGCGATAGCAACCTAGGAACCTTTCCCAACTCCACTATCCGGCATTACACTTCTTTAACTAACATGACCGTCCTAGCTGTGCGTCCTATACAGGTCTCTTTCATTATGCTTTATGCACTGTGCTGTTAGGAAGGATCTTCATTTGGTTAGGATATTTTGAGGTGAATTCTTTGACTCCTAGTGGCTCTTGGAGGCTATTCCTTTCACTCTTTTTTGAGTTGAGTTTGTTTGCTTTTTGCTTTTTTGGTTGGTTTTCTTCAAATAAGGCTATGGGCGGTAGAGAGTATCTTGAGTTCCTTATTGTTTCTATGTCGCCAACGGTGTCCTATATATACAAGCTTGGCTACAGAAAAGATTCTCCATCCTCAATAACGTCCACACTCTCTTCCATCTTCGCTCAACTTCTCTATCCTTCCATGCAACTCCTTCACACTTTCCCGTAACCTTTATTCCACTATTCCCCTTACCTGGTTTCGTCCTCCTACTATGTTTCTCTCATCTTCTGCAATACTTTACTGTCCTGACACCGTTTCTTAATCATCATAGTATGATATGATATCATACGACAGTGATCTGTTCCAACCCCTAGCAAACCCTAATTCCTAACCTCCGGTATTACCTAGTGCTGATTCCTAAAACATCCCGAACATTCCATCTACAACTAACTCCTGAACCAAACCCACTACCGGACTTCTGATACCATACTTCTCAATCCTGCAACCATCTTCCAACAAACGTCAACCCAATTTTCCAAAGCGGGGTGGGTGTATTGAAGCTAACTATATAGGACAAGAGAGGAAATAAGGAGAACACAAAAAGAACAAGGCCAAAGAAAATCCAACAATCTCATCCTTGCTGCCTAACGATCCTGTGGTTCCACTGGCGGAGGTGGTGGAGGAGTTGCCGCTGCCCTTGCCATGGGGGATCGTTACCGCCGTTATGTCCCGATGTGACAATGAGGGCGCATGGGGGTTGCCCTGGAGTGGTGGGCGGGCAAATAAAAACGCGGGCTGTAGGAAGTATAAGAATGCGACTAGGAGCTGTAGGGAGTATGATGATCGTAAGGTTTGGGGAAGCTGAAGGGTGCAGTATCTGAAGGGGGTCCACGGACTCGGTATCCCTGAGCTATGACCACGCACTGTCCCAGCAACCGGCTATCTTTTTCCACCCTCCTCCGAGGTCCTGGAACTTCCCTTATGGGATCCTGTGTGCTTTGCCCAATTGGCAACGGGTTTTTACAGCCCCCCATTTGTCTATCCACCATTTGTGTTTCAACTATGTGCGTGATGCGGAACCTTCGTGAATTTTCGGCGGGTTTTAGGATTTGTTAGACTTGGCATTTGGCTAATATCGTCAGTTTATGCAATATTTAAGTTAGATTGACCATTAGCTTTGCGAGAGTGCTTCGTGGGGGAGGGAAGCTGTGACTCTTTTTCATTGGCTTGTTCGTTGTTTCAAGGTTGGTAACCTATTAATATCATGATTATGTTCTTGCTTGAGCTAGGTTTGCTCTTCGGATCAGTTTTTTGAAAGCATTATTCCGTTGTTTTATTTCCTTAACCTTTAGCGAAACACCGTTCTAGTTGTATCGCACTTCTGCGATAGAATTCCTCAATTTATTCGAGTGTAGTGATGTGAGGCTTCCCATGATCGCTTTACCACTAGTTATTGGATAGAGCAGGAAGAGCCCAGCGACCACACATGATCCCATGCATTCCTTCCATGGTTTCAGCCTTCCTTCCTTCCTTCCTTCCTTCACCCCTTGGCAACAAACAACATTCACGCAATAAATGAAAGGTTCCCTCTCAAACCACTCCCTAGTCGAAACGGGCATACCCCCCTTGGATTCCTCTGTAAGCCTCACCTGAACACCCATCTCCCTCTTCCCATACTGCTCAAACTCGAATCCACCAATCGTGACAACAGGTAGACACTTGAACTCCACCGTGGTGAGCCCATTCCCAATACACCCCAGGCCCATCGGGATGTGAGAAACCCATAACCACTCTCGATAGCTGCCGTCTCATCCTCCATCTGCCCCCAGCTTACTAACTCCTGACCTTCGGCGCCCTATAGCACGACGCTCTTATTTTCTGCAAACGGGGAGAGGGCCATTGAGAATCACCTGCCCTTAGCGGTGTGACCAGCAGCACTGCCTTGGCACATCAAGAGCGATCACGACGGCCACATATCAGGAATTATTTATACCCTGCATAAAGGACAAACAAGAATAATATCGAAGTTCTAGAAGATATCGGGAGTTGGGAGAGAAGGAAAGAAGGCAGGATGCAGAGAAGAGAAGAGAAGAGAAATAAAGAGACAAGAGCAGTAGAAAATGGAAGAGGAGAGATTAGGTGAGGTTAGAGAAGAGGAGAAGGACAACGGTGGTTGCTATCCTGTTGGAAGTGAGGATGAGAATAGAAGAAGGAACAAGGAAGGTTTTCTGATTCATGCATTAAGGAGGCCTATTTTCCCTTCAGTGTGAAGATAGAACAATGATCAAGACACCCTCCTCCAACGTAAGGGCTTCCAAGTGCGGGTAAAGACAGACAACCGTTTCGATCAACAAAAGGAGACCGGGCGTGCCCTTCGGCACAAGCGCCCCGTTCAGACTTGTATCCCAAGCCCCGAAGAGCAAGGCCACACAAATTGGAGGGCCGGACGAGGCATTTCGAGTGTCGTGAGAGATTATTTGGTCGCGCGTGGTGAACCCCCCCCCCCGAGCCTGTGTCGGTCTTCGATTTTAGCATTACAGAGAGGATCCCTTCGGTTTCAGAGTCTCCCGGGAAGGTAGCTAGGGTAGATTTCTGGACGGCGATGCTTTGCGTAGTCACACTGTATAGTTGATGCCGGGTGCCCAATGCCGTAGGTTCACTTTAACGAGAGGAACTGAACAAAACAGGAAGGGAGCTTTGTCGATAGGGTCGCTTTGATCTAGGATGGACTACCCGTGCTAAATATCGTAGTATATGCATCCACCAATCCACTCCCTCAATATGCGCATTCGAGAAAGTAGCCAGCAACAGCTCCCCCCGCACCCTCCACGAACAGCAGCTCCTCCTTCGCAAGAATGTTGTCCATCTCATCCGCTACTAGCGGCAACATGGCGAAACTGTATTCCCCCATGTGCTGCACTCCCTCCAGCACCACTGGCGTTGTTGGGAACATCCACTCGATATTGAAGATCCCCAGTGCAGTGGCGGTAGGTAGTCAGGGAAGGTAAGCATCTAGATGGCTTGCGGAACCCCCGGCTCCATTTTTCTTTTGGGACTATGGCGAAGTTGCCTATGTGGAGTCGGTATGCTGGGGGACGTATCGGGTTAGCGAGAGGGGCTTGGGCCAGAGGATGAGACGGTAGGGAGCATACAAGCTATGGCTAGGAAGGTCAGTAGTGTGAATTTAGTGATTGATTGAAACGGGTGTGGCAGGAGAAAATTATCGCGGATATGGCACATCCTGAAGGCTAAGACATTGGCAGAGGAAACTGTTAGATCCGGAGAGAGGGCCAAACCGGAGGGGCAAAAGCGGTCAACGTTGGTGGGTGATAAGTATGTTGGAAATCATGAGGTGCCGCTCGGGAGGCTCTTACGATAGTCGCTTTGTTCGGATAGTGTCTGCGATCGCGCTTTTGCTTTCAGGAAAGCACTTCGGCTACAGGAATGCACTTGAGTTTTGGACCATGCATTAGCCAGAACGAAGGCGGGAAAGCTGTTTGAAAGTGGTAGAAAGACGGTAAAAAATCCTGAAGAGCAGGAAGGGAACATGGAAGAGTTGGATGCTTGGAAGCTATAGAGAATGGGAGTCTTTATCTCTCCCCCGTTAGTACAGGAGTGAGTAAAGGTAAGACATACGGGCAATAGCATAGGCATGTGTGGTGACCCCCTGGAGGATAGTAGGACTTAGTTGTGGCTGATATGTAGACTCCTGTCTTTACGGTTAGTTGTGAACGTGGTAGTAGAGAGTGTTGTTGAGAGAGAGAACTTCCCCGCTGGTGAGTTGTGCGATAGTGGTTTCGTTGTGTGAACCCTCGGGGTTTCGTTTAGTTGTCGTCACAGTCGATCTACTTTTGGAGAGAGAATTTTCTTCGCCGGGAGAGGGGTGGGTGCCAAAAAGTGTTCCAATAGATGTGATGCGATGTTGGGGGGGATACACTCCCGGCTAAGTACAGTGCCTCTCAGTATATACCTCCCAGCGCACTCCCCAACTATACGATGCCCCACCTACCAATTTCAGCCAACCAAACCCCTCAAATACCAGCTATTCGCACCATACCTACAGTTCTTAAAAAGGCACAGTTACAGGCACAACAAGTCAACGCTATGTACTTCAAAGTTTCTTATTCACTAGTCAATTATTTCCTAATACAGTAGTAATGCAAAGTTTCACTTGCTGACCGGGAGGGTGATTTTAAGACACTGTTACAGTTAGCCTCACGCCTAGCTATGCCAGCTCCATAGAAACTTAAAATCAGCCTGATTCCTCCCCGAATCTGTATTTTTAAAACACGCTTTGTAAATCCCTCGGGAGTGGTAAATCGTGTTGGGCGGATGTACTTGGCTTTTGTTGCGGGAGTGTGACGGATCGTTAAGGAGATGTGCATATGGTTCGGGTACGGGAGATTGTTGAAAAATAGATTAGATCCACATGTATTTCCATTGTTATGAGGGGCGTGCACGGAGGAATAAAAGCATACCGGGGAAGACAGCGATTGGTGTTGTGATCCATGGAGGGATTAGGACTTGGTGTTTGTGTTTTACTTACAGTATACACCTCTCTTTACCGTTAGTTTAGTTTTAGTGATAGCGAACGAGGGAGGAAACTAATGAACAAGGTGCGAGCGGTAAAAGTTAAATTTTCATATCTTCCCCACAAAGTGCCTAAGTTCCACATGACTTCTCTCAGTCTATTGTCTACTTCCCTGCGACCCTCATTGACAAATTGAACTTATGATACAGTATTTACAGAAGATCTTAAGCGTGGTGCTTCAGCTATCGGGGTTCGAATCCAAGGCCTGTTTGAATGTTTAGAGATTGGGGTCCATAAGATTCGCAATCTTGGCATTGAGTGACCCAACAATAAACGAAAGAGATTAGAGTCCACAGAGCTTTTTTAGCTGTGCTGAATAAACCTATAATGGGAGGAAATTTTGCAACAACATCAAAGGCCTAAGGTGGCATGTGTTGTGCGCGACCGAAAGCTTAAATCATGATGAGAGGTGTTGTGTTGTGCTTGCTATGATGCAATCTCCACAATTTTCACCCCTGTTTGATATCGTGGGTTGGTTAGGGTATGGATTTGTCATTTCTGGAGCCAATACGAAGGGATTCCTCAATGCCAGGAGCTTGCATTCAGCACTACTAGTGCGTTGGGCATAGACCACCGCACTGTCGGTGTCCGTGTAGTAAGATTTAGTCACTAGATTGGAAAAAATTAGTGCAAGTTTTTTGGACTTAAAGGCTTTGGTGGATACAAAACTTACACAAAATTTGCTGCTAGGAAATCTCTTTTTCAAATCGGAACGGGACGATTCTTCTCAAAGACTATACCATGCTAGGCACAAAATCAAGGCTCTCGGTTCTGTATGTCTACACCTGCTCCACCATATTGGCACTAGGCAGGCATTGAGGAGAATCGGTGAAGGCCTGTGATAAACTTCGGAGGTGGTGGTTCTAAAAAAAAAATTGGGTTTTAATGATAACGATCAGCTGTACCTCCATCAGGCCTTAATTGTTTTTTTGGGGGGGGGGGCATGGGAACCTAGAATTTGGTCTTGCACAGTCTGTGTAAGCTTCTAGAGGAGGTATAAGATCATAGTTGGCTCACAGGGGTTATTAATATGCATTCAAGTACCGGAAGTAAAATTTCTCACTTTAAAGATTTCCCTGGGGTGACCTGTTGGTCAACTTGATTGAAGCTGTTATCTCCTGGACCGGCAAGACATTGAAAATTTCGTGCCACCCCTGTTAGTTTTTGAGACAGCGGTTAATAAGCAACTTTTTGTTAATGACCAAAGTTTTGCAGATGTGTAGGCTTCAGAACACAGCTAATATTAGCCACATAACCACACTTACGCTGATATCACCAAAGAATACTGAGGTCGTGATTGTTTGCGGGCCCTTAGTAATCTACGTCCCAAGCATAGACAGGGGTGGCACGAAATTTTCGTGTCTTGCCGGTCCAGGAGATAAGAACTTCCTACAAGCATAACGTGACCAAGATAAGAGAGTGTGGTTGGTTGGTTAAGACTCTCATGTACCTTCCATGACCCGTAGCATTGTTTAGCGAGATACTTGTAGGGAGCAGGGAGTGTCTGCAGAATCTAAGAGTCATTACCTTCCGCTTAGATATGTGCCGATGTTTTGGTTGGTGTCAGGCATCACATGCTACTGCGCATGGCCATATGCAACGAGGGTCATGGGAACTCACTCGCAGATTGCCTCCCTGCTCCCTGTTGGAATTAGGCTTTCAGATATGCACCGTTTACATATTAGAGTACGACATAGTCGGTCATTAGACCTTAGTTCCAGCCTTTTACTTTCCAAGCTGGACTTACTGCATTTGGTTTTTCCCCCTCATGTTACCGCCCAATCTGTCGACTGGTTATGTAATTTTGTTCTCACTTGTTTTTCTCCTGTCTTCCAAATTGGTTCCTTATTATCTTTCCTACTGCGGATATATGTTGCTGTTTC
>Ga0307509_10004029_pt1 | contig 21595 bp, 25 predicted proteins | sample 10_EM_MG_FD_202245 | JGI IMG/M metagenome (GOLD analysis project Ga0307509, IMG submission 202245) | Populus trichocarpa ectomycorrhiza microbial communities from riparian zone in the Pacific Northwest, United States - 10_EM | ecosystem: Host-associated > Plants > Roots > Unclassified | place... | reverse complement strand
CACTTTTTTCCCCCTCCAAAAAAGCGCCAAGATTGGCTGTTCCCATGGTAACACACACCAAACTTTGGCAAGTTAAATTCCAGTTAAGTACCCTATTCGCCTCACTTACCCTCAACCCCCTGTACTTCAGATGCGTATAGAATCATGAATTGTCTTTTTTTTTGAAGAATAGATAGGATAGAGTGAACTAACACAACTAGTTGATCTAATATTTAATATATGACTATTTTGCCTTAGTGACTAGGTCATTCTGGGAGCTTCCTCTATGAGCAGTTTGACCTTGTCTACTTCGTGTGTGGGCGGATTTATCCGACGAAACGGGATTGACATCCCCTCGCTCCAGCAGTCCCTTCACAACACTCACATACAGTAACCCACTTTCGGCAGCATACGATAGTGGTTTCAGGCTAGATTGATCCGAAGAATCAGGATAGGCATCCCCTCGCGCTAAGAGTGGCTTCACCACCGCCCCAGTCTGGCCCTCGCAGCACGTGCGAGAAGCGCTAGGCCTCTCTGATCTGGTAACGTGAAATTAACTTCCTCTTGTTCAAGAAGCCGCTAAGCAAGCGTAAATTTCATATCTTTAGTAAGTTGGCCCATATTAGTGGCCGGAGCAGAGCGTTTGCCGATCCCTTAAGTAGGTACGGGAGGTTCACTGAGTAGCTTTACCAAAGACAAGAAGAGAGATGAGAAAGGCAAAATAAGAGTTGTGGTAAGACTAGCTTGATTGGTTAGGTTTATTAGAAAGAGGAGTCTTGTATGTGTGAGAGAAAGAGAGGAGATTGCGAAGACGAAAGAGGCCTGCTACCAATGAAAGCCAAAACAGCTCCATGCGTAAGCATCCCCGCTCCCGCATACAGCCCATAATATCCAACAGTTTCGAATTCCATTCCATGGGCCCCTAAGACATAACCAAGCTAGATAATCTACCGCAAGTAGGACATGCTTAAATTTTCTTCCCAACTAGCGAGAGGTAACATAGGCCATCACTCGGACGGAAGCCACCTTCCAGCAGTCCGTGTTGGAAATGGCAGTTTAATGGCCGCACTTGATGCGGGATGTGCCCGCACTCTGTGGCCGCTGAGGCATACGTACGCACTAGTCAAAGGACGCGCAAGCTCTGAAAAAAAATTCACCCCCCTTGTTCTTCTTTCCTTCTCACCTCTGCTTGACACACACCTTCCTCAAGCCTTTCCTTTCATCAAGTTATCACAATCAATCATGATCTTCATCTCCTTTAAGCGGTTTCAGTCCACTGCGTCAAATCCTCACCGTAAATCATTACCTCCGCAGCCCAGACTTTCAACAGTCCATGTTGGAAACGGCAGTTTAATGGCCGCACTCTGAGGCCGCTGTGGTATACGTACGCACTAGTCAAAGGACACCCAATCTACGATCCCCCTGATCCTCTAGGTATCTGCCTCATTCAACCTTCTCTTCTCCTCGGCTTCGCGCTCCGCATGCTCCTTTTCACGCCCCTTCCCTCGCATCTCTCAATATTCTAGCTCTCTCTTTCTCTCCTTCTTCCGATCGTTTGACGACTGCTCCGATCCGGCCTCATTAATAACGTTTAGTCCCTCCCCCCCCTTCTCCATTAGCACGACCCACCCCTGGAACCGCCTCAGCTCTTCCAGTAGCTGGGTCCATAGTTATGAATACTCTCTGACCATTGCTTTCGCTATCTATACATTCCTTAGTTCCATGCCGTGACCTGACCAATTTACCGACACCTTGCTTACCTTCTTTATCTGCAAACAAAACCTGCCGGCTACTCGGTGGGGGTGGGGGTAGTGGTGGTTGCACAGGAAGTGGATTGAGATTGGCCAATATAACCTTCAGCACTGCAACTACAAACAATTGTAGCTGAGGGAATACACTGTGGCAAAATATTAGCAATAGGTACCAGGAAATAAAATCTAGACAACGATTTAGAGGCTGGACAAACGTAAAACTCCGGTACTGACTCCAGCCACTTCTTCGACCACTGCCCCCTTCCTTCGATCTCCTTAATCTCATTCAAGATCTCTCCACCAACTTCCCACCCCCTTCGGAACTCCAGAAATGCTTCATCCCACAAATGCTTCATCGCCAATGTGAATCTTACTCTTCCAAAAAATGAATCTCTAGCGTCCTTTCTGCTTGTCAAGACCCCCCCCCCCTACCACCTTCTATTCTGGAAAAAGTGCCACCGTCCTGCTTCTACCAACACTTACCGATAGGCTTCTTATCTCCGTCAGAATAGGAGGGAGGGGTATATGAGAAGGGAAAATTATTATTTGTTTGATAATTCTGCTTCTTCCCTCCTTTTCCTCTAACACCCCATGGTGAGCGTGGAGGCGAGGGGGCAAGAGTAGCAATGTGAACTGCCTTATTCAACATAGATCCTAAGCTCTTACCACCACTCTTTCCTTCTAACAGCACACCCCCGCTTCCCCCCACCCGGCCAGTGGGAGTATTGATAGCTAAAAGTAGTAGAAACGAGTTTGTAGCTAATTCAAAAAGAAAGAGAGATTTTGCAGAATTGCATGCCTAGTAGTTAGCCATAATGTCTTGTCTGAACACATGATAATCCAAGTATAATGGTGTGACTAGTCCCTTGCTTGCCTCTAGGCGCAAACCCGCCAGCCTACGTACATATGTCTTAACATTCGCCAGATGTGTATCAGGGTTATCAAACCCAGTAGCATAGCATAGTTTTCCACGTGATAAGGCAACATTTTTCCTAATCCTATCCCGGTGGTCCTCTTCAGAAACAGTCTCCCCGCATATACTGCGAACCGAGTGGGCCAACCCCTCAAGACTCTTTACTTGTCCACTCTAGTTTATATGCTCCAGGGGGTCTGAGCATGACATATAAAACACCTGCGCTTGGCATCTCGCTAGTAGTCCATCTCGGGGGCACTTTCCGGCCCCTGATTCAACTGTGTCCGGTGTGGCGGGAGTGATAGAGCAGCATAGGTTTCTTTTAAGGTTTGTTTAGAAAGTAGCAGGAGTAAGAGGTTGTTTGAGAGCGACCATGAGAACTACTCATTCAGTTTCACAGCAACAGCCTTAAACCACCCCTGGTCCTGGCGGAAAACTGGATAATATCCTCTGTGTATCCAGCTCTAATACGGTAACCCCCTCTGCACTTTCTCAAAAATCGTAGGAAAAACAGAGAAGAGAACTTAGACAGGTGAATAGGAGAAAAGTAGAAGCAGGAAAAGAAAATCTAACCCAAAGTGCACTAGTTATCACTGCCTGCGGCGTCCCGGTCTACCCCCCGAGTAACTCTTCCTTCTGCCTAGCCAGTTCTTGACTAAGCGGGTCCTCTCGGTGCGGTACCCGAGCTTCAGCTGCGAGTTTTCAGCAAGTAGAGCGGTAATTCGCTCCCCTTGGTGGTCATTCTTCGCGGCCTGGGCAAGATTTTGGGCCCAAATTTGTCCCACGGCCAAGACTGCGGCCCCTCTAAGGCCGCTAATAACGGTGGAAAGTGGGGTGGCGTGTTTCGTTCGACCTGATAGCTGTAAAATACACATCTGGGTTAGCAACAAAATTGGCTCCCACTATTAGGATTTTGTTAACTAACCCGGAATTCTTAGTAGCACGATCGCAGTGCGGGCAGAAGATACGGGTTAGATGGGAACAAAAACAAAGGGAACAACAGCGACAAGCTGTGGAAAGTGTGATGGAGGTGCGCGGGAAGATATGCATGCTTGAGTGGATATGGGCGGGCACAATGGTTACAAACACAGCAGGAAGTGGGGGAAATTCGTGCCCGTTGCTGCTCTGCCTGTATCCCCTGTTAGCGCCAGGGAAGCCCACTCTTCGGTGGTATAACCCCGGCGCACTGTTGAAAATAAAGGCTGAGGACGTAATGATTTACGGTGGGGATTTTACGCAGTGGGGTGAAACCGCTTAAGTGGAGATGAAGATCGTGATTGATTGCAATTGATGGAAAGGAAAGACTTGAGGAAAGTTAGGTTCAGGAAGGAAGGTGTGAAAGCGAGGGAAGACAAGAAGGAAAGAAAGAAAGACAGGGGTGAAAACATTTTTATATCATAGCTTGGGCGTCCTTTGACTGGTGCATACTTATACCACGGCGGACACAGAGTGCGGGCACGCCCTGCACCAAGTGCGGCCATTAAACTGCCATTTCCAACACTCAATACATCCCGGCCCTCGAGTGATAATCTATGAAAGCTCCTCTACTATGGCATCGGCGGAGGTCAAAATTATGCAACCGTGGGCACGGTAGCCAGCGTTGCAATTCATGTACCCCTACTCAACTCCAAATAACTTCCGTAGTTCATTACTGTCAAGACTCTCACTACATTGATACTCTAGGCTGTTGGACTCTGATTTCTTCAATGGTTTAGCCAGGAGCATTCCTGAGAGGATAAGCGCTGGTGAGTAGTGCACCACTCATTTACCTCTATCAATCCTATTATTATCTTTTATCAATATTGTTGTCGTTAAATTTTCATGTACTTTCTTGAGTCGAGGTACTCAGGTATGGGCGTGGGTGATCGGACAGACAGGGATTAGGAAAACTATGCATACCCATAGTTTTCTTAATCCCTGTCCGTTCGATTACCCAGGTCCATACCCTAGTACCGGTACATGCGTTGCAACGCTAGCTACCGGGCTCTAGGTCTAGGGTCGCGTAATTTTGACCCCCCGTCGATTCTACCAACTAACCTCGACCCTCCCTTTCCCTTTGATATCATACATTTCGACTGCTTCCTCCCCCCTCTTTGACTATTTCTTCATCTTTAACCCTCCATCCCTCTATCCACTCCTTTCATCCCGCTACCCCACACTACCCTCGCTCTCCCCACTCCAACAATAATATTCACCATAGAGAGCCAAACCAGACCCCGCCATCCCCAGCCACTCACCCCGGGATGGTCCTCTTGACCTCCCGTTCCTAACATCCTGCAAGCCTTCAGCTCGATCGTCCCGAGCTGTTCTTGCCCCTTGCATTATCGCCGTGTCACCACTCCACAGTCAAGTCTCTCTGCTCTTCCCACTACCTCAGCTTTCTCCTCCCGGCCTTCACCACAGCCTCCGTATACCGTCACCCCCTTCAAGCAGGGCGATATTCTTTTAGTCTAAAATGACGCGCGTCAAGTCGATCCTCGGCTTCAACCCCCTCTCCGTGACGCTCCTCGCAGTTATCACTTACGTCTCGTTATTTTCCGCTCTCTTGTACATCGATCGGCAGCCACCAGCGGTGGCGAAAAAGCGAGAATTGGATTACTGGGGGGTAGATATTGAGGAGGCCTGGAGCGATCTGGAGGTATTGGCGAGGGAGTTTCATCCGTACAATAGTCGACCGAATGACGATGTTCGAGCGTACCTGCTGGAGAGGATTCAAGAGATATTGAGTCGGAACGGAGTCGCAGGATTCGGGAATGAACTCCAATCATCTGGCCATGAATATTCGGGGACGGTAGATCTATTCGATGACGGGATTCCGGGGAAGCCCGGGAGTAATGTCACATTTGTCGGTGCCGGGCGTGAAGACCTCACGGTATCTCGGGCCGTGACTATTTTGATTCGCCCAAGTTGCATGTGGCGCAAACTAACATTTGTGGTGACATCACTATAGGTATACTTTGAAGGAACCAATATAATTGTTTATATCCATGGAGAACTGCCCGCCAACAAACTGTCACCCGTACTTGTCAGTGCCCATTATGATAGTGTCTCCACTGGTTATGGTTTGTGCCCACTCTTTCAATCACTGTTATCGTATATCCACGGCACCAAACTGTAGAAATTCTCTCCGCTGCGCACGGCTCCTGTGATGGAATTGGTTGGATGTGTGCTGAATGATTGGCTTGTTTACCTTAGGCGCAACCGACGATGGCACCGCCGTCGTTTCGATTCTGCAAATCATCAAATCGTTTACTCGCCCCGAAAGCCAAGGAGGGAAGAGACTTAAACGCGGATTGGTAGCCTTGTTGAATAATGGAGAAGAGGATTACTTGGTTAGTAGAACCTATCGCAATGCCCCACAAGTGTTCACTGACCTTCTGGGGATCTAGAACGGAGCAAGAGCATTTGCCATGCATTCTGTGGCTAAGCTACCACGTACGATATCATTCTTCATGTCTTAGCCGGCCGCAGAGGCGCTCCTGGGCTGCACTACTAACAAATCTGGGGTTGCAGATTCGTTTTTGAATTTGGAAGGCGCTGGCGCTGGCGGGAGAGCAACCCTCTTCAGATCCACTGATGCCGAAGTCACGAAATACTACAAAAAGGCAAAGAGACCTTTCGGAACTATTGTTAGCGGTGACGGCTTTAAGGCCGGGCTTATCAGGTATAAGATTCGTTCCCGTAAAGACAGATCAGTAGTTAATGAACCTATCTCTCCTATACGCAGGAGCGCTACAGACTACTCTGTCTTCGTTGAGAACCTTGGAATGAGGGGTCTTGATGTAGCATTTTATCAACCCAGGAGTCGGTACCACACCACGGAAGACGACACCAGACACTGTAGGTTTCCTCCACAATGGAATTGCGCCCAAGGTAACCCTCTAACGTTGGCCCAGCAAGCAAAAGGTCACTGTGGCACATGCTTGGCGGGTCTTTGGCCACGCTGCGAGCCATGACTGAAGACACTAGCAAAGTCTTCGATTCACCGAACGGAAGCGCAGGAGAAGGTCACAATGCTGTTTGGTTTGACCGTATGATCCCAGTTAACCCCGGAGTTCAGGTCAATTTTAATGGTCATTAGTCTTCGGTCGAGCTTTCCCGGTGCTCCGCCTACACACAATCTTCGCCCTCACCATCACGTTGATTGTCGTCCCGGTTGTTGTCATGGTGGTAACCATGTGGGCTCTTCGTCATTCCGACAAGTTCTACTTCTTTTCAAACACAGCCTATATACCACCCCCACCAGAAGACTCCATCGCCTCGAGAACGACCCAGGGATGGCGTGGGGTACTCCGTTTTCCAGTAGCATTCGCTGCAGCCAGTGCCGGTGTTGTGGGAATGGCCTTCCTAATCAATAAGCTCAACCCAATGGTTGTTTATTCCTCACAATATTCCGTTTGGATTTGTTTCCTATCCACCTGGTGGATCATCGCATGGGTGATCCTCCGGGGCGCAGATGCAGTTAGACCCACAGCATTAGCTAGAGGCTATGGATTTCTCGAGCAATGGCTACTGTGGCTCCTGGCTATGATTGGTGTCGCTGTGACTATCGGAGAGTCGCATTTGGGCAGCGGATACTGGGTTCTCGTCTTCTACTCTGGGATCTCCATTTCTGCTTTTATCTCCCTTTTGGAGATGACCGCACTTCAGAAGAAGGGTGAAATTAAAATTGCTATTAGTGGAGATGATCGGACATCTCCTTCGGAAGAACATTCCCAGACCGCAGCGTCGGAGAATGTCTCCAACCCTGTTGTCAACGAGGATGACGATGCCAATGAACATGCAACCGAAGAGACACCTCTTTTTCGTGGACCTAATAGACCATTGTCCTTTGCCCCCCATAGGAACCCTCGTTTCGGTAGTGGTGATCACGAGAGTGGGGACATTCTGGTTGAGGAGAAGGATGAGGCGGTCTATGGGGGTGAACAGGGATGGAGCAAGGACCTACCATCATGGACATGGATTCTACAATTCTTGGTGGCTGTGCCTTTACAGCTAGTATTGGCTGGCTCAGTGGCACTCCTCTTGGGGAATGCGCTGGCGCAGACCGGGGCTGATGGAAGTGGCATGCTCACAGTATTATTGGGCTTTGGGGCGTTTTCGATAATCCTATTACTCCCAGTGGCGCCCTTTTTGCACCGTATCACCTACCACGTCACGTTGTTTATATTCGTGATTTTCGTTGGGACGTCCATCTACAACTTAGTAGCTTTCCCCTTCTCGCCAAATGCGAGATTAAAGGTTTACTTTCAGCAAACGGTAGATCTCCAAACAGGAGAAAACAACGTCCATCTCGTCGGGCACCCGGATTATATTGACAGAATTGTCTCAGAATATATCCCCAGCGCAAAAGGTAAAGCTAACTTATGTCAAGCTGACAAGCTCAAACTTGGACTGCGTAAATGTTCTTGGAAGGGGATGGCACCGAGAGTTGTGCCACAGGCGCCTGGTGGTGTGCCACCCGAGCACGACCTCGGTGATTGGATCTCTTATAATGTCACCAAGACCGGGGACGGGAAAGCGACTATAACGCTCTCGGGAAGAAATACCCGGGCATGCAAGCTGCTGTTTAACAAGCCAGTCGGGATTGAGGTTCTAAACGGCCATGGGGAACAACCCGCAGACGGCAACTTAAGCAGGTCCATCGGGAAGTATAATAGACAACCAAAGCTTGCCAAATCACCAACCCTTGGGGACCCCACTCCGGGGTTCCCGAATACTAGAGAGTTGCGGCTCTGGAGCAGAGATTGGGAACGAGGGTGGAGTGTGGAGCTCACTTGGGAGAAGGGGGAGGACCGGGGGAAAGGCGAGAATAGCAATTCGCGAGCCATGTCCTCTACTAACAAAGTCACAACTACAGAGCTAAGGTCACTAAGAAAGAAGCAGCAAAGTGTTGACAACAACGGCGAGGGCGAAGGGGGCGGCGATTCTAAAGGGGGCTTGGACGGCAAAGTTGTTTGCCTGTGGAGCGATGCAAACAAGGTGTCTGACGAGATTCCTGCATTGCACGAAATAAGGAGATATCTGCCGGTTTGGGCTATCGCTAGCAAGTTGGGTGAGTTGAGCTGTCATTCTCTCTTTCCCCCGCTTTTCCCCTTTCCCCGAAAAGAGGGAAAAAGGGTGTTACCTGGGGAGGATTCGGATTGGGTCGAGATTCTTAGTAACCGGTTTTCGAATACTAATTGCGGTGATATTTTTTCTTTTGATTTTTAGCGGACGGGCTCGTCGAGGGATCTGTTCCCTTCATGATTTGATTCGATTTGATAGGCCGCTACGATACGGCATTAACCTATCAACCTATCGGATAGAGGGCGACCGTGCAGTCGGTGTGCCCCCCTTATTCTTTCCCTTTCCTTCCTGTCCTGCTTGGTTTTCTTTTTCTTCTCTTCCCTCGTTGCTACAGTAGTCTATTCGGGAAAAGGCAGCCCGAAGCGGATATGGACTAGACATGTACGGTGGTGGACTTTCCGTATACGGTAATTTTATGTGTGAATCCCGGTAGGGATCGGTGGGACAACTGGAGAGGAGGGGGAGAGGACAATTTCTTACTCCCAGTTATCCCTTTGCTCGTATACGTCTTTGATCGGATTTCGATATTTTTCCCCCTTCTCCTTTTGCGCGTGCGGAGGCTAGGTACAGCATGGTATGAGACGGTAGCTGAGCAGACCCGAACAAATTAAATCGAACAAAGCTTGATTAAATTGTGTTCAAAATGTTTCTCGGATACAGATACAAATCTATGCAGAGACTGTGCCCCTGCACAAGCACAAGTAGGGTACAAGCACTAGACTACATCCGACGTTAAGCCAAAGAAAACTACCTGCCCACCACCCCGGGACTCGACAAAAAATCTATGATACCAATATCATACTGTGATACTCCGCCATCCATCGTGCATACATACGCTACCCAAACCCCGCGCAGGCCCGCACGCCCACTCACCCACCGGCCCGACCGCACTGAATAGCAAAGCAAATCAAAGTACCGTACTCAAATACAGTCTATCTGCACGTAGACCTACCGTACTTGCACTAACACAGTACTACTACAATCTAGCATAATACACTATCCAACAAGGACCTCACCGGTAAGGTAGCGCTACCCATTCCAACAAGAGGGAAAAAGTGATAAGAACCGTTCTGCGATATTATATTATATGTATACTCGAGCACCAGTATGTACCGTACTGTGCATGCGAGGGGGAAAGGAAGGATGAGATTTAACCCGCGTTTTAAGACAGTCTACTCAATATCTCCCCGAGGGCGCACTACAAAGTACGAGTACTCGAGTACAGCAGCGACTCGGCAAAAAGTCTTCACGAGGCGGGAGCTTTCGCTCTCGGACGGAGATTATCAGGATTGGGGATGATGGCCCGTGTGTGAGGAGGGGGGGGCCCGTTCCACAGACAAATGAGAATTCCAGCTTCATGAAGACTTCCGCTTGACGAGTAGCTGTTGGTCATAGAGCGCTGTGGCCCTGGTTGGTTGGTTGGTCAGTCGGTGTCATACGTGGACATTGGGGCAAGACGCGGTCAAATTTTCCAGATGGCTAATTATTTGTTTGGTTGCATTTTATGTGGGGAGTGGAAGGGAGCGTTTGTATATGGTTTCTTTCCCCCCTCCCAATGCTTCTTTCAGCTCTGTTTTTCAAGCCCGGTCCTAGTCTAGGCTAAATGTGCGATAGCCTTTGTTTCCTAATTCCTTGCTGAGATCCTAGTGGTAATAGCTGGACCGAACTAATAAACTACAGTATATAGTTGAGTTATGCCTTCCTTATTATGCATCGATGGTAGCTGTCGCGATGAGTATTCTCGACCGTTATCTACTCGAGTATTACCACTTCTCCGTCTGAGTGCCGATCGCACACCGGTATGGCAACAGGAAGCACGGAGTCAGTTTCGAGTGATTCTTGGTGATTGCTTGATGTAAGTAATGCATTCCTGCGGGATGTGGCGCTGTGTGGTATTGAGCCGGTCGGGAATGCGGGACGGGGGGTTTTGCTTTTGCGCAATGGTATATGTGAGTTTGGATGCTTTTGTGTTGGAGTGTGACTGGTAGGATGCCTTTTGTCCAGTTCGATAGCGATGGTGATACCAGTACCGTAGTGAGTGCTGCGTGTGCGTCGGGGGTGTTGTGTTATACGGCCTGGTTATACAGGTACGGGAGATAGCTGAAGGCTAGGCTGGGTGGGGTGCTTCACCATATTTGTTTGGTTTACTAGGTAGATGGGGGGCGTGGTCCGGGTAGGCTAAGGTGGAAACATCCGGTGGGGCGTTTTCGAGAGGCTTTCAGAGTGTGAGCCTACTATCTATCAAGTGTTGAAAGAGGATGACTTCCTCTGTAAATTGCTTTAATTCCCATTGCACTCGCACTATTAACTGGTACTGTGCAAGAAGCTCCAATCCTTGAAACTTGTTTTATCGAAGGTTGGGCGTCGTGCGGGGTGAGTGGCGCTTCCAAATACTGCGTCTTGAATCTGGAACCTACTGGAATTATCATAAAGGAGAAAATAGTGCAATAACTGTCTTCCTCCACATTTGCAGATTCGAAAGGAACACTACTAGTATAATGCCATAATATTATTACGCCAGTCTTCGTTTAAATAAGCATTCCAACCTCAATTAGTCATGTAGATATAGGCCTGATTTTATATGGCTAGACCTTCCGCTCAAGTATCACTCAGAGCTAATGTCCTAAGATACCGCAATATCTTTAATTCCCACAGCATGCTCGTGATATCCTGACGTTTGTGAACACAATTGATATTGCATACCAGCAAAATCCCGGGGCTCCGCCTGTCTTTCCGCCCATATGCAATAACAGTTGCGTTCACAAACGTCAGGGCATTACGAGTAATGCCGCAAGCCGGTCCATCGCGCACATGCCATAGTAGATCACATTGAGCATTTCAGCCTTAATCTCGACAACATCCTTCTCATTCACTACTTCAATGAGCCATTTCTGACCTGATTTGATATGATCGCCGCTCAACCTAACTTGAGCCCTACCTTACCTCATGGAGTGCTAAAGAGCCATTTTCTCTACACAAGACGATTGGACATGTCGTGGGGAAGAATAAACTACACCTACGGAGCGGGTCGCCCGTTCGTTCTTTCGTTAAAGTATAAAGTGATAGGATGTGAAAGCCTAGATATAGTAGCTTGGGTCGCTTTCGGTGCCAGACTAGAGTACTCTATAATATGGTGGACGTTGCCTTACTTTACTATACGGCGCCCCCTTTTTGACTCGGACGGCGGACGACGCGGTGAGGGCCAATACGAGTACAATACCAGTATGGCACAGTGCTCTGCTAATGTTCTGTGCTAGTACAGTACGGCACTGGTATTCTATTCACCGAAAGGACCAGCGGACAAGCACCAATCAGCCACCCACGGATCGCCTCCACGTTAGCACATTCCGCTCAATCCTCCCCTCTCCGCCTCAAAAAGAAGAAGAAGAAGAAGGAAAAAAGAAAGAAAAAAAGCAACCTCAAATCTCTATAAACAACTACTTTACAAACCCCAAACATAATATAATAAACTAGCCTAAATTCACATACTAGCTCAAGCTCCGTCTCACCTTATCTTGCACTACAGAATCCAGTTGCACAATACGGTACGTGGAACTTTTACACGGGCTATGAAGAGTAAGGCGCGAGTATTACTTATTTAGGGTGCTCCGGTGTCCACGGTCTAGCAAGGCTGTCGGGTTGTTGGGCAGGGCAACTACCGGAAACGCGACGTATACCGTCGCTACTATCATTGCTTTGGAGGGCTGTATGGATAGCCTACACCTATCGTTCTTGTGTATCGGTAGCCTTATGCGATGACATGCGATGAGGAGCGGGACGTGGTGGCTATATTTTGGGTTTGGATTTACACTGCTTCACTTTGGTTTACTCTGCTCGAGCACTGCTTTGTCTTGATGCCTTACTGTAGGTACGCTTGCCATGCGTGCCGGGGTGAAGATATGACATGCTGGTGTGCTAGCGTATCGTAGTTTTTTTTGTTATTATCATATTGTTGAGGATACCTGTATGGTAATATTATGATATGAGTTTGGTTTTTTAGGTTTGGTCCGTTGTGTAGTCCTGCCTGGCCTGGTCTAGTCTGCACAGTGGCTTTGGGGGTTTGGTGCCAAATGAAACGTATGCAAGCTACTCCCCCACCGCCGTGGTGTCACCAACCTCAAATATGGCCAACATCAAGCTCCCCTAATCTAGCAACCATGACCCCTAGGCTCAAAAGATCCTGTAACAGTACTTACCCCACGATTGTCCAGTGAATTACCGAAGGGTCCAAAGGAATTTTTCACTTGCGGCGATGCAAGGGTAATTCAAGGTTTCGTTATTTTTTCATGAGTTTCCAAATTAACATGGTTTGGGCTGATTAAATCTAGTAATGTTATGGCCCTGCTACACCCAAGGAGTAACAGATTTACTAGTAATTGCACTACCCATCGGCGGTTTAGCTCAAAAAAGGAAATTAGATGCTTGATAAGTGAGCGCCAATTAACACAAGTGTCCCTTTTCAGTCCGCTCCTAACTTACACCAGAAACAACAGTGACAAATTCCGTCTCCAAACTCTCACAATATGAGGGGCAGCCATAGAGACTTTATCATTACGAATTTTTCCGGTGCCAGTCGTCTGCCCTAAATACTGACGCAGAAACCCTAAGCTGCCTTACAAGTATCATAGTCCACTTCGTCACCATGCAAAATCCCATCCATATTGGGGATCTCGACGAGGGCTTCGACCTCCACCCTCTGAGCTCAGGTATTCAAACTCTGTGGAAAAATTCCTGTGCCTAACATTCAACTATGTGGATCTCCCGGGCTAAACTCCCCGTTGAAAAGCCCCCCCCCCCCGATTTTTTCCCATTCTTTGTTGCTTGCTAGCTGTGCTCGTATTGCTTTGTCTGGAAACTGGGGGGATACCAACATTACCTTTATTGCCAAGGTAGTACTGTACAGTTGTTCAACGCATGCCTAGGTCGGGGGCATGATGCGGGGCACTTGAAATCGACATTCATGGGTAGTTAGCTTTGTTTACATAATACATGGGAAACTTGGGGCTACAAAGAGACCCATGCATGGGTATTTGGAAAAAAGAAATCGGCTACGATATCTCCACGAGTATTGCACTTGGTGAAAATCGGAAAATATAGGATTAGAATGTGTCCCCCCGAGCACTTATATGAAGCCACATCTTAAAGATGGATGTAGTTGTGGTTGGGAATTTTCGAAAATTGTTTATCACTTTGGGTTTTGGTTAGCTTTTAAGTGCCCGGCACAATACCGTGCTCTGGGGGGAAGAAGAAGATGTGGGGATGTTCGGTGGAGGGGTGGCCGTGTGGGTGGATACTTGGGGTGGTCATGTTACATTTCTCCCCCCGTGGTTGGTAGGTCTGGTAATTAGGTAGGGCGGTGAGTTTGAACTTTTGTAGGGGGTCTGCACTGCAGTTTATAGTAGGAGGCCATGCTGGAATAGCGGGATGGGATGGGGATAAGATGGCATCGGGCTGTGGATGGTACTTTCAGGCACGGTGCTGTGCGGTGGTGGATCTACCGCAGATAACCTATTCCTCTCTAAAAATAGTAGAATTCAGGTTATGCTTCTCCTCGAGTAAACAATCCCTTCGTTACCCCTTCCCTTATTTTCGCCTCACTGCTCCCTCTCCCCAGCCGCTATTGTATGACAAGTCACGACACTCTGCTTCGACGGGCTGAGCTCTCGGAGAATCGTGGCCAAAACCAAACAGAAACAATTAATTAATCCGTCCAAACACCGTAATAGTAGTCACGCGCAGATCACAGTCTCACGTAACGTCATTCCGATTGACCCCTCTTCGGTTAATCCCTAATCCTCATCGAATCCCGAACCTTTTACCACACGGCCCTCATCCCCACCGTTGTCCCAGAAACAGGCTCGGCCCGAAACAATCTCTCTGCGGGGTAAAGTTTACCAGGACCATCAATAAATAACTATTTGGGGAATGGCGGTCGCTTTGATGGTGGTGGTACTTGCGAGAGTCGCTCAAGGTTAGTTAGGGCATTTTATGCGATGCGTTGTTCTGGTACCGAGGTTGCGATACGTTAGCTATTGGTTTTTGTCCCTAATAGGGTCATGTGGGGCTTCTCATTTTTATTTTCTTTTTCACTCTTTTGAGGTTTTGTCGCAGCACTTTTCTGAAGAATTTACTCGAATGGGGGGAGGGGCAAGTGAAGAGGAGATGGGGGAAGGGAGGAGGGGGGATGACATGCTTCGAGAAGGAGATGTGATATCGGTAGTTTAGATAAATGGTTTGTTATCGCCACGGGACTTGTCGCTTGAGGGTTTCCATTGCTAGCTTATCATCATTTGGAATTTCGTGAGCGAGTTTGGTCTTGGGTGTGGTTGGGACACCGGTTCCGGTGCCCACAGTATCACATCATGGGAAGTGAGGAGGAAACGGGTGGTGGCTGGACGTGAATTGGATGAACTCACTCTCATGATTTACGCTGCTGTGCGGTGCTCTACAGATTCTGAAGCAAATACTACTGTAGCCCAAACTTGGCTCCTACCGGTACCCTCGCGCGATCGGATTCTTGATTGATTCTTTGAATGGGAAGGGGAGGTGATGATGCACCCTGCCGTTCTCATGGGTACGTATATTCCCGTATCATCAGGAATTCCCAAGCGACCGCCTATCACAGCCACTTACCCATCATCCCAGTTAACTTTGTTCACTTGTGCTGTACTCGTACGAGCGAGAGCACCAGCACTCGTACCCCCTTCTCCGCTCGCTCCTTTCGACCCTTCCCCGCCCTCCTCCTGTTTCCCCCACTAATGCCAAGGATGCAGTTACTACGGTAGAAGGATTCTGGATTGGGATGAGATGTCAGATGGGCGATGTTAGTTTACTCTTACCCGCCCGTGGTGTAATGTTTTTGTTTTCGAAATCCTATCATACATGCTTTCTTTTTTTCCCTCACCTGGCTGAGTGGTTTAGCTATGGTAAACAGGAATTTCCATATTGGGTATATTATCGTTGTTTGAATGCAATACATTTTCCTCCCATCCCTCTGAATGGACGAGTGGATCGTTTGGGATGCCAGTGGATAGATGGGTGATGGGTGGATGGGAGAATAGCCTTCTTGAACAACTCATCACTAGTGGGAATCGAGATCATGCTTTTTTGCGGTGTGGGTGCGGGGGAGCCTCTCAGCAAGGGAGGGAAGAGAAAAGTGAGGAAGGGCAGGCAGGGCGCTGTGGAGCCAATCATGGCATGTCCATCGATTGGAGAAGGGCCTTGGAATCCTGTCCTGTCTTCTACTTCTACTTCTTCGGTGTAACTTTCCCTGCGAAGGGTCAGTGAAGTGCAGATGCGAGAGTATGGATGGTCGATGATGTCTTGGTCTAACGCTTTTTTCGAACTTTGGGTTCACCGTCGTCTAATTCGTCTGTGGCCTCCTGCATTGGAGACTGGTGGATGTTTTTTTGGCTGGGAGAAGGGGGAGAGCGTGAGAAAAAAAGGAATCTACTCGAATTCCGGCATCACTCATGATCTCTCCTGGATGGGGATCCGTCCATTAGTTCTCACAGCACTATCGCCTTGCTTTCACCAACCCTTCCTGTTCTCCCGCCCCTTTCTTCGTCGGGCTCTTGCTCGCGCTATAGATTTTATATTTATTTTTTCCCTTCTTTGTGTGTTGCGTGAGGTGCCTTTTTATGATTTGCTGCCGCATTTTGGTACGCGTGGTATCATACAGTACTCGTGTGGAGTGGGTTTTAGTGCTGCACGATGGGGCTACGGTAGTATTATTCCATTGTAGTCGAGTACCGTCGTTATTCCCACTAGATTCCCTAGATATCCTTCGACCGGTACTGCTTCTCTGTAATCTCGCTCCTTCTCTATCGGTACACATCTTCGTTTTTGGCTTTAGTTTTGGTTTCGGTCTTGGTGCTCGAGTACCCTTCGAACCCCGCTCGGCTGGTCTGTCAGTCTTCCACCACACACCACTACCCACCCACCTCTACCAAGCAGGGAGTAAGGAAAAGTGAAAGAAGTGATCGTTGTTACCCGCCCTTTACTCTTCCTCCCATTCCCCCTGAACGCTCCACTGTCCCCTCACTCTCTCCTCTTTCTTCAACACCGAAACCAAACAACTCGGTCCTTTCTCTTCACCTCCTCTCGATTCGCTCTCCCCTTCCCTCGCTGTTGTTTCCCACTCTCTCTCTACTTCTCGCTGCTTTTCCTCCATTGCAGCGTGTATCTGTCGCGTTGGTTGTTGTTGCTGGGAACATTGATCCCTCCCTGCTACTTGAACCTTCGTCAGCACCAAATCTCCCTCACCTCTCTCTACCTCTCCTTCTCTCACCCCTCATCAACCCGGTTGCATTAACTTGCAATCCGTCCATCCATTACATTTTAAATTCTCACTCACCCCCTCGAAACAAATCTACTTTATCTCTGCTCGATCTTGTCTTTTAAAATTCCGACCGTTTGCCCGTTTGCCTACTTTCGGAAACGGAGTTAACGCCCCTGTTATTAAACAAGCGAGTTTCGATCGAGTGAGTGAGTGATTGGTGGCGAAGGGCAAAGCTTTTTATTTATTTTTATATTTATTTTTATACTTATTCGTCTCTTCAACCCTACTGGCCTAGTTTGCCCGTCGGTTTCTTATTCTTCCATTTTTCTCTTTTTTGATACTTCCATTGTGTTCTCTTCACTTCTTTTCCCCTGGCGTCGTCATTTTCTCACGGTTCTGCGAACTACCCAGCATATCAGCCACGTTTACACATACGCTTACAACTCAACGCGAGACAACACAGCCCCCTTCTCGGAGGAACTGAGGAAGAAAGCGAGACGAACCATTTTTCTGTTATTGGCCGTAGATCGTCAATAAGTTTTCCTTGACGAATGTCATAATCGTTCATTCTTTCATTTAGAACCAACATCTCGGTAAATCGTCAATCTATTTTGCCGCTGGTTACAACTTGATCCTTCTCTCACATCGGCAATAACAAACCGGTCGACCGAAAAAACCAAACCAAAAATATTATCAAAGACTGAATCATTCATTGGGTTTATTCCTTTTTTTTTCCTTTTTTTCCTTGATTTTCATACAGCAAACGCTCTTTGTCAAACTGGCCTTCATCGCCCGTACTCATCTCTCTAGAGGTAATCATAATATCTCCTGTCAACCATTGACCCGAGTATATCGCAATCATGACCATCACCATGACTACAGATCCCTACACAATTCTAGGAATCCCTCAGGATGCTGCTCCTGCCGCCGTTCGAAGCTCGTACAAAAAGCTCATCTTGCAATGTCATCCCGACAAGGTGCACGACGAGTCGCTTCGTGCCGAGAAGGCGGTACAGTTTCAAAAGGTCCAAGAAGCCTACGAGTTACTCATTGACAGTCGCCGCCGGCGAAAATACGACGACGAAGTGAAGAAGAAGGCCGCGGCGGCTGCTGCTGGGCCGTCCAAAAGTGGGGGCAGCGGGGGTCAGTCGTCGGAAGAGAGGCATAGGGATCGGGATAGGGAGCGAGATAAAGAGAGGGGACACGGCAGGAGTAGTAGAAGGGAGGATGATAGGAGGACCCGAGAGGAGCCATCACCGAGACACGCTGAGGATCCTCGGGAATCACCGAGAAAATCGTCGTCGTATCGCCATCAGCACTCCGAATCCGCTTCAAGATCATATGAAGGTCATCCACATTACCCAGAAGAGCAACCTTCACGACACAAATCTTATAGCCAACGATACCCCGAAGAGTCGCCGCGAAAGGCCTCTTATGGTTCCTCATCGCATCATCACAAGGAACCACCACTTTCTGCCCGTGATATTCCAAGGGAGTCGCCACGTTCCGCTCGTGATATTCCCAGAGAACCCCCTCTTTCGTCCAGAGATATGCCTAGACATTCGCCCCCACAGTCAACTCGTGATATCCCGAGACCCCCCGAGTCACAGCCACAACCTACCCAGGAAGCGGTGCGACCCGGCTATCTTGAGACCAAGGCTGCAGAGAAGGCAAAGTTGGAGGAAATTAAAAGAAAGTTGACAGAGGAGACATCTGGGGGTGTGTCTGAGGGGATGAAGCAGGCTGCTATAGCGGAGAAGTTACGGGAACGGGAACGGGAAAAGGAAAAGGAAAAGGCTAGGCATGAGAAAGAGAGGAGGGAACATAGGCAGAGAGAGGAGGAAGTGATAAGGGAACAGGCTGAATTGAGGGAAAGACTGAGGGAGAGTAACGGATTGGGAAGGAATGCTGATGTCCCGCTTAGTCGGGAACGCAAGTCGTCGAAATCACCGCCGATACGCAGAGGATCATCATCTACGACTTCAAAAGTCGGGGAGGACATTCCGTCCACGCCGATGAATAGATCTGCCTATGTGTATGCATCTTCGGCCCCTCAGCACCCCACCTACCCCACCTCTCACCCTCTGAATCCTAATAGTAGCCACGGCCCTAGACGGAGACACTCCAGTCCTAGCATCGAAAAGCAAGCTCAACGCATGCAACGTGATGTTCCGTGTGATTCCGGCTATTCAAGTCCATCAACAGATACACCTCCCACTGATAAGAAGATGCCAGGTCCGGGGGGCATGCCCACTGCGACCGAAGTCCATCAGGGGTATGTTTTATTTCCTAAATCTTGGCCTTTTTCTTCTACTGATAATCGTAGTTACGATCGCTCCGGCAATTGGAGACGATTTACCTTTGAGGTTTACGTTCATGAGGATGATGCTGTTGCCCCGGGCGCCGGGCCGACTCCACAAGGCCCTATCCCGCACACAACCGGTCCCTTACCACACGTCCCTCATCACTATCAATCTCGTCGGGCTCCTGGCTCGACATCTCCTTCGATCCACCCCGCCGAGCCTCATGGGACTACTCTGCCCCCAGAGTTTGTCCAGGAGGTTACTGGAATGCCCTATTTTGCCAGCAGTACCGTCGATTCGCGCTTCGGATCGCCACCAAGCAATCACCCGCACTCGCCGCACTCGCCGCATAGCACACCACCACGACCACATGTGCGCCATCACTCACATCACTCGCCCAATCATTCTCCTAAACTCGGTTCCGAGACATTCGCACCGTCTGGCGTGTCACGATCTCACACTTATAACACCCATTCCCGGAGAGCGGGCCTCGATCCTCGAGATCCCCATTATCCAGGATATACACCCAGTCCAGCGAGGGGCGCGACCTTTAGTTGAAGTTCCGTGCTAGGGTGGGGTACCTTATCGTATGAGGTCTTTTTTCACGACTCGGCAATTTAAATGAAATTGGGATCTATTGTTTTTTTGTTTTTTTTTCGACAGAAGATTTCTCGAAATGATGTGTTAACAGCGTTCTTGGTTTTATATCCACAATTTTTTTTTGTTTACGACTGATTCTTGATTTGTTTTGTCCGATGTCTAGTTTGAATTCACAAATAGGAACCGGGGCACAACATTTGCTCTCATTTTTCAAACCCTATCAATCGCTCATTTTTGCTGTCCTGCTTTTCGTTTCACTGGCTCAGTTTTTGCTCTGTCGCATAGTCTCTTTTGCTCGACATGTTAAACATCTGGCAGCTTTTTTTCTTTCATTTTCAACGATTTATGAATAAATGGTGGGAACTTTCTATCTATTTCTACATCATCCTTCGATCCTTTTCAACCTTTTTACATTGTGCTTTGCTTTTTATTCTTGCCAGTTCGCTAGTTTCAAACTGACCATTGCGCGCGCGTTTGTTCGGAGTGGAGGATATCCTGTGCGCTGTGGTCGGTAGTGTCTTGTTTTGTTGTGGGGAATTCCGGAGTTAATGCGGCGATCGTTTTTTCTTTCTTATTGTTGAGTTTTTATCCCATTCCTTTCCGTTTTGCTGTTTTTTACAAGTCATGGCTGCGTAGTCCGTTGGTCAGTCCTGGAGCGGTTCGTCCAGCCCGGGTCCGGGGTGGTTTGGTGTGTAGTGTGTTTGAGGGGGGGGTGAAGAGCTGAAGGTTTATAAAGAATTAAAATTGTTTTGGGGGGTGGAGAAATTGTTTTGCTGCCGTGTGCAAGTAGAGTGAAATGGAATGTGACTTTTGAGAGTCAATAGACGAGGGCAACAGGTTTCGCCCTACCATGATGAATTTGTGGGGCATGGGTGTGTATGCATACATAAATGCACATCAAGCAAAAGTCCAGTGTCTCGTCAACAGATCGCATCGATCAACTGCATATTTTCCGGGCGCTATCTGTGAAAACTTGGCTCGGAGGGAAAGTAGGGTATGTAGGGTATGTAGGTACCGATGAATGAATGTATTACTTGAACGTTGAAAAGATGAGCAAGCGAGCTGGATGGGATGGGAATCTGGGGAGGAGCTCTGGATCTGATATGGATGAATAAATGAACAGCTCATGGTGCAGTTTTGGTGGTGAGTGAGGGATCGTGAGATCTGTGTGTTGCTCCTAGGAATTGTGGGGTGGTGATGGGGATGGAAGGATGGGGGGATGAGAGGGGTGGTAGTGAGTGATGTGGCAGGTAGCAGGTTTACGGGTTTTAGAACAGCTCTAGCTAGGGTAAGGCGATTTATCATACAATACCTTATCGAATGTGGGTTCGTGGATTGATTGTGGACTGGAGTGGGATTGACGAGATATTACCTGTATGATAGCTTCCGTAGTTAGTTTGACTCCGGTACTGTAGCTTGAGAATAGGCCACCGCGTATTCAGCGACTACCGGCAACGCCATTACTCTGCGCTCCGGTACAGGTACCCCTAGACGAAGTGAAGTTGAGGGTGGCAGCGTATGTATGTCTAATGGCAATTGTCTTCCTAGGCTCGATGGTCTACTTACTCTCTGGGGGTCCCTTTGAATTTGGATGCGTTCGCACATCACTGCACTGCAATTGGCTCAGTGGAAACCAGATTTGGCGCGTTTGTCGGGGGGGGGGGGGGGGGGGGGTGGGGGTGTTTTTTAAAAAAATTGG
>Ga0307509_10004028_pt1 | contig 21596 bp, 18 predicted proteins | sample 10_EM_MG_FD_202245 | JGI IMG/M metagenome (GOLD analysis project Ga0307509, IMG submission 202245) | Populus trichocarpa ectomycorrhiza microbial communities from riparian zone in the Pacific Northwest, United States - 10_EM | ecosystem: Host-associated > Plants > Roots > Unclassified | place... | reverse complement strand
TAACGATATTAAGTTTAACCGTTTTGATTCTTCGTGAATTATTTACTCTATCTTTATCTTCTACTTTGAGTTTTGGTGCGGTCGCAACCTTAGAGTTCACCTCTCTATAGGGTGCCCCCGTTACAATACCCTTCCCAAGCAACCATATATTGCACAAAGAGGTGTGGAAACTTTGACTTAGGATTCCCATACCATCTGCTATCACCCACTTCCGCAACAACATAGCTAGGCTCATTGTCTACTATGTCCGGTGTTGGTATTATCTTTTGAGGCCTGCCCACAAGGTCCTCACGATAGGGCTCCAACAGACTAACATGGAATACAGAATGGATGTCTCATCTCTCTGGCAGCTCAACCTCATAGGCCCTAGACCCCACCTTGCGTTTGACACCAAAGGGCCCAAACATCTTATCGTCTAGTTTTTCCATAGGCCTTTATGTACGGAGGTTCTTGTGCTTTAGCATAACCCTATCCGCTTTCTTAGCTCTGCCCTATGAGACATCTTCTAAGGTAACATATTCCGGAGCTGGCTGTCTCTTTTGATCATGCCATTTCCGTTGTCTGTCCTGTGCCTGCTTTATTGTCTCTCGGACCTCTTGCCACGTGCCTTCCCAATCCTTCACAACAAGCTTGCTGTCTGGTTGGATTCCTTTGTTATCCGACACCATCCCCGACCACTGAGTCTGTGGGGAGAATCCATAATTTATTTCAAAGGGACTAGCCTTTGTGGATTCTGACATTGAAGTATTATACACAGGTTCTGCGAACGGCAACCGCGATACCCAATCGTCTTGGTGATATGAACAATAACTTCTTAAATATTTTTCTAGTGTCTGATTAACCCTTTCAGTTTGCCCATTGCTTTCTGGGTGGAATGCGGTAGAGATGTTTAGCTTTACTTGCAATAGTTGCATCAGACTTGTCCAAAACTTAGACGTGGATCGGGTATCTCGGTCAGAGACAATTGATTCGGGAAGTTGATCGAGGCACCAGATTTCTTTCACGAAAGTCAAGGCCATGCCAATTCCTTAATGTCTTCCTCCGTCCTTAGCGGTATGAAATGTGCCATCTTGGAGAACCTGTCTACCATGACCCATATCTTTGTATACCCATCAGACTTTGGTAACCCAACAAATGAAGTCCATGGATATTGCCGTCCATGGTCTTATAGGAACGTCTAAGAGTTCTAGGAGTCCATACTTCTTATGCCGGATGACTTTATTACGTTGACATACATCACAAGAGCGATCGTACTCGGTAATGTTTTCATCCATCTTTGGCCAATAGAAGTTATCCCTAACCCTACCAATGGTCTTGTATGTTCCGAAGTGTCCTGTAATCTTTGAATCATGTTCTGCCTCCATGATCGTTCGCCTTAGACCTTCGTCCTTTGGAATGTACCACCTGTTCTTATACAGGAGCAAGTCCTTTTCAATAGTAAAATTTGTATCGACCTTACTATCGCCTTAGAGGAGTGCCTTTAGCGTTCCTAAATAGGTTTGATCAGTATCGGCTGCTTTCATACGAGCCGCATGAAATCTTGTCTGCAACCGAAACCCTTGGCAAGTCTGCAACATATGTGGTCGCAAGATGACAGGCTCCTCTCCAATATACTGTCCAGGGCGAAAAATGTAAAAGGTTCGGAATTAGTCCCCCCTTCTGGGCGGTAGTCCCTACGCCTCGACAAAGCATCAGCCTTTTCATTCAACCGTCCTTCTCTATAGATAACCTTAAAATTGAACGCTTGTAGAAACTCTGCCCAGCTGTGTTGTTTGCGGTTTAGAGTCTTTGTAGTATTAAAGTACTCTAAGTTCTAATGATCGGTATATACCAATATCCGATCATCAACCGACATCAACATATATGCCTATTCTTTAAAGGCTGCCACTATTGCGGCCATCTCCTTATCATGGACGTCATAATTTATCTCTGGTGGCGAGAACTTTCTATTATGAAAAGCTACAGGATGCCATTTCTCATCTTCACAGAGTGGAGATAATACGGCTCCTAACGCAAAGTCACTAGCCTCGGTTTCCAACTTAGTTGAACGAGTGTCATCAAAGTGTGTCAGAATCGGACCTGTGGTAAACATGTCCTTCAACTTGTCAAAAGCATCTTGACATGAGGGAGTCCACGTCCATTTGATAACTTTCTTTGTCAAGTCCGTTAATGGTTTGGCTATCTTGCTAAAACCTGTTATGAACCGACGATAGAAATTAGGAAAGCCCATAAAGCTTTGGACATCGATGACCTTCTCGGGCGTTGACCATGCCCGGATCTCTTCAACTTCTGTACTTGTCATAGAGATTCCGCCATTAGATATTGTATACCCTATGAACTCTACTTCCCGTTGATGGAAGCTTGACTTCTTAATGCTAACGCAAAGGGGTGCCTTTCTCAGCCTTTCCATGACTCGCCTTACCAGGGCGACATGTTCTTCAACTGTTTCCGTATAGATCAGGATGTCATCCATGTAGGCGATGACTCCGACATCTAACATGTCACGGAATACATCCTTGATCATACTCTGGAACATTCATGGTGGGTTGCATAACCCAAAGGGCATCACGATGTACTCATAAAGACCATATCTGCTTTTGAAAGCGGTCTTCCATTCTTCACCTTCCGCTATGCGGATAAGGTAATAGCCATTCTTAAGATCCAATTTTGTGAAGATAGTGGCTTTACCAAGCCTACTCCTTAGCTTGCTCATCAAGGGCAACAGATACTTATTCTTGATAGTAATCTTGTTTAACCCTCGGTAATCAACACATAACCGAAGCGTTCCATCAGGCTTCGGCATAAATGATATAGGGGCGCCTATTGGTGAGGAAGATCTTCTAATCTTTCCATGGTCTTCTATTTCCCTAATATAATCCCAAAGTGCGTCTAGTTCCTTCATAGACAAGGGATAGATAGGCCCATCTGGTAGTTTGGCCTCAGGAATCAAGTCGATCCGCTGATCCTATTTACTATGCTCCTGTAAAGCATTGATTTTCTATTGACTGAATATATCTGCATAGTCTCTATATTCAGGGAGAATCTTAATCTTGATGTCCTCGCCGTCTTCATCAGTGTAAACAGCCATGCCCATGACAAAGATATTGTCTGGGTCCTCGGCTAATAGTTCCTCTTCGGTAATGAACTCTAAGCGTGTTTCTTTCCTTAGGCAGTGGGCTTTACAATATTCTGATAGCCACTTAAGACTGCCCTTCTCCCAGTTGATATCCAGGTTGTGGTCCTTTAGCCACGACATTGGCAGGTAACCATTCACTTTGCCTGCCGGCATATCTGCGACTTCAAATCGCATCTTATTCATATTGTCACCTATGTATATATCCACCGTAGTGGTATAGCGTAGACCTGAGCGGGGAATGTGGTTTCCACTGGCATCTAAAATCGGTGTCGGTTCTTTCCGACATACACATGATACTTGGGCATTCTTAACCCAATCACTGCTTAACACAGCCCCAGTAGCATCACTATGTAACAACAAGAGGGCTTCACCACTCAGCCTCTCTTGATTGTGGCTCTATTCCAGTCTCACTCTCACGTGAATGGATCTTGTATGTGGCGGTGGGCCTGCAAGCCTCAACCGCTTATCGGGTCCCTTGTCCCTAAACATTGCGTTTAGTAACTTTCCAGCAGAATTTGGTTTTACTATAGCTAATCAATGTCTCTTGCCTTTCGACACAAGGGCTGCCACAACGGGTCGTGAATAACCTTTGTCACTTGATAAACTTTACAGGGTTTCAATAGCTTGGCTGTTTACTATCACACCAGTATGATTTGCGGTATTTAATCCTTCTCAGGTAAACTTTGCAAAATAACTTCAATTGCTAAGTCAAGTCCAGCCTGTTGAAATCAACACAAACCCCAACCAAATTCAATCCAGAATTCAAAACAATATGAGATAAGCAAATAACACTTTCGCAAAATCACATAAGAAATAAAACAAACGCGTAAAACAAAGTATCGCAACCATTCCCAATATAACAAAAGAAACCCAACCAATCTCACTATCCCTATAGCCAGATATTAGTTTCAATATGTTGTACCTCTGGTGGGGAACATTACTGCTTTGTTTCAGTCATCTATGTCATCAGCCTTTCTAGGCTCTGGAATAGAGTTAGCTTTTGCATTCCAATAACCTCTTGGGATCGATCTTACCTAGCCGTCCATATCGGTATCAATCTCCAAGATATCCAAATCTGGAGGTGGTGATCCGCGGACCTCGGCTACAACTTGCTTAACAGAAGGTTTTGGAGCAGGTTGAATGCGGCGCGATTTCGGGACTTGGGTGGCTTGGTATCCAGTTCCACCGGCGCCTCTTTTTTGATTAATTCGAGAGGATGCAACAACTGGAGTAGCCGAAGGACACTTTGCCCAGTAGTGACTGGCTTGTGCGCATCGAGAGCATTGATTCAACTGCTTGCGTTTGTCAATCAGAGTCTCAGGGATATCACGATGGATTTTTGTCTGCTCTGGCTCTTGAGGTCTTGAAGACCCAGACGCATGGTTGCAGGGTTTCTGTTGGCGTGGCCCCAAGCTTTTCCTATCCTTTGGCTGTCTCTTAGCGGACGATTGCCTATCATCGCTCTTTTCCGGTCTGGAATGATGTTTTTCCTTTGTAACAGTACGGTTAGAGGAAGCAACGTCTGCTAGCTGATGTCCGGTTTGACGGAGGAGATTGATATATTCGACCTATTCGTTGGGAAGCCGAGTTTTTAAAGCCCATGCATTGTGAAGGTCTATAGTTATACCTACGCGGGCTTTGTCCTTGACAAGATTGCCGCTATATCCCAACTCTGAAGCCAGTCTCATCAGCTCGTCACAAAAGTGATCGATCTTACCGGACTTCATAGTGAAATCATTCCACTCCCTATGAGCCCGATCCTGATGGGAGTGTACACCAAAACTTGACACCAGCCGTTGCCGAAAACCTTCCCAAGAGTGAAGGATATTTTTTGTATCGAAGGGAATACCTTCTCGACGGGCACCCTCTTCACTAACGTAAGGGTGTATGCTCTGGTACCATCTTTTGGCAGGACCTTGGAGGAGGGGGATTACCAAACTGACTTTATCCCAGTCCTTGGGGAGGGATTCCCTAAAGTAGTCCAGTTTGATTTCGCAATCCTTTATGAAGCGTTGACTATCGGTAGAGTCACCTTTGAACGGATCGACACCTAATTGCCCAGGTTTCTTCCGTCGAGGCACTAACCTCTTACCCTTGCGTTGTTTCCGAAGATACTCAGCAAGCTCATGACACCGCCTGTCATCCTTTTCCTTCCTCGCATCATTCCAGTGTGACTTGCGTCTTCCTAGGAATTTCCACGGCTCGGGGAGAGAGGAGTCAGAATCGCCATCTGATGAGGAGTCGGAATTCTCCGGATCTCGACCGCCTCCAGCGTTTCCACCACGGGGAGGAAGATTTCCTCCACTGCCACCAGCGTTTCCACTGGGACCTACCCTAGGGGAATCATACCCACTAAAACCGTCTTCGCCCGGCACGTCTTCGTCCATTCTCTCAGGTAATGCATTAGACGGTGCGGGAGGAGGTTGTTGACTAGCGGCACGAGTGTTAACCGCATAGTCTCTTAAAATATCAGGGCAGTCACTATACCTAGTGTGCCTTACACTCTCACACTACCCACATCGGTTCTGTTTTGACTTTGGCTGAGGAGGGTCGTTCCTAGGTCTCGACCAAATATTGATCGCCTCAAAGTCACTCTTGAGACATGGAAACCTATGTGTATAATGAATATCGCTTCCTTCCGCCGCAACCGTACAGTCAGGAGAACAAACACCCGTAGCCGCTAGTGCTTCTGACCTTCGGGTAAAACCAGGATGTCCAACATTACCGGAAGGCTTTGCTGGTCCGGGTGGTGCTATTGCCGAAACAAAGGCACCTGGGACTGGTGAAGTCGTAGGTTGAGGGGTTTGCCCTGCTACCGGAAAGGGCCGTTCTCGTTCGATATGAATCGCCGGCGTATTGTGTTCCACTGCCTGAGGGGTAGGTACAGTCGATGATTGTGGTAAAGGAGAGGGTGTTGCGGGGACAGCCTTCGGAGGTGGCGGCGGAGGAGAATTCTGTCTCGATGATCTCCCCGACGAAATGGAGCTAGATTTGGTAAGCCCGAGAGGACGTGACCAGGGCCGGAGGTTTTTGACGGAAGGAGTTGTTTCCAGTGAACGGACAACCTCAGTGAAGGCCACTTCGAGTGTGAATCGACGTTCATGTGCCTCAGCCACCTGCCTTTGCAATTCCGCAAGCTGCTCTTGCTGTGCGATAAATTGTATACCCACCTCATTCAACCAAGGTTGATATTTCTCATTAATCATACAGGCTGCGACTTCAGCAGCATAATAAGGAGGGGATTCTATTGCCACTGGAAGGGCAGGGGCAGCGTTCATGACCACGTCATTCTCTGCGTCAATGGAGTACCCCTGGGCAGCAGCCTGCTCCAAGGCGTCTAGCCTTTGCCGGATCATCTCATCGGACATAGCTAGCTTGCGGAAGTTCTTTCACTAGTATTCCATCCAACGATTAGCATTTTCCACAATCCCAGTTTCAAATGCATGCTGATGCTCTTCAGCAAGATGGAGCAGATGGCTTTGTGCATCTTGCATCTGCCGTGTGATTTCCTCAAGTATGTATGGTTCAACGAGATCTTTTGTGAAATCAGCGAAAGTCATCTTCCGTTGTCTATTCTGGGGTATTCTCCGTCCTACTCATGGGTCATGAGTGAAACTTTGGAGGAAGGCGCAAGGGTCTTCAATCTCCATCTCTCTGACCATATGAGGTATTTCCTCCTCAAAGGTAGGGTTATTCTCAATGTCATATGTCAGGAGCTGCTGCATTGGCCGCCAACCTAATCTCTTCAGGTCTGCTCTTGCATCGGCTTGAGATATTTCTCGTTCAATACCAGTCATGCGCTCAGGACGACAATGAAAGCGGGACACAGCCATAGTTAAAGACATTGTTCTTTCCACCCAATGCTTCTTGTGCCAGACAAGCGAGTCGTAATCAAACAATGTCCAAACTGTAGGCTAAAACAACAATTCTCAGCAGAGAGTTAAGCGAGTGCGCTTAAGTATATACTGTCACGAGGGCACCCTGGAGAGAGGTGAACTCTAAGGTTGCGACTGCACCAAACACTCAAAGTAGAAGATAAAGATGAGGTAAAATAATTCAGAAGAATCAACAGAAAAACTTAATATAGTTAAGCTCGAAGCTTCACTCAATTTAGTACTCTCAAGGAAAAGTTTGTTGTTGAAGTAGAATGCAAAACGCTTAAACTTAAGTAGATATCAGATGTAAGCCTGTGACATTCACAACGACTTCTGACCTTAGTGCGAGCACCCTCTCCTGCTCAGGGTCTGTCCGATGTCTACCCTGCATCAGGATTTATCCTGCTGGAAGTGTCGGACCAACTCGGGTACACCTAACTCTCTCAATAGGATATGAGTTTCTGCAACGCATCTCCAAGACAACCGCAGGTGGAAAAACCCTCGTTATCGAAGTCATACCAGTGACTAACCGTTATAACAACAACCGGAGTCAATACCTAGGTGGTGGACTCACTGGCCCAGTGGCAGTTTCGTCTATACAAGCTATGCAGTCTATCATTTAATCTACGGGACTGTCCAATGTGATAAATTGACATGCAAGCTCCCGTGGTGAGAAGTAGCCAATGGTTGGCTAGGTGGGCGCTACCCATAGCCACCCTTTCGGGACATGCTCTACCGTGATAAGACTCATACATCTAGAGTCCATTAACAACCCATAGTAATGCTACAAATCAAGGGGAGAAGGTCTGAGCTGGTTACTGAGGTATTTGTCTCAAAAGCACCCTGGCCTTCTAAGAGTACATGAGCACCACTAGGAAGACTACACTACAACCCGTAGGCTAGAATAGACTCCTAGATGCCCGACAGACCTTATATGAAAGACTCACATTTTGGCGGTTTACCCATACTCCCCTTATATATCCTGTGAACGACATTCAGTCGGACGGACGGCGACGACTTATACGGTGTTACGGCAGCTGCTCAAATGACCTCTTTTTACAAGCAAACGAGCACTACACAGCCTGCTGCCTATGACGCGCCCTCCCAACGCTGGGGCCAGAGGGGGGTGTTAGCTAAACCCGCCCATGTTCAATAATCTGTTCGGGCCACCCAGATACAACCGTGAGGCTTCCCCGCGCAGAAACGTCTGCCCCCAACAACATCCAATAGCCTATAGAATGTGAGGCAAGCAAGCTCCAAGTTCTAGGATGACTTTGCCGGTGAAGGTAAGGTTACTTGCGTTCCTCAGTAGGGTAACTGGGACCCATGGGCATAATGACCAAATTCCCAAGATAGGGTAACTTTGCCCTGATATGCCTTTCACCGCTCAGGAAGTCCTCCAGTTGACCACAGAAGTCGTCTCAGAGGTCCGTGTAACATTCCCATAATTCTCTTCACCTTATGTGAATGTTCTCCCGAAAGGTAACCCTGCCTAGTAGTGCACCTCAAGGCTACTCAACTATTCCCTAGGCCTTCTCCTAGGTTGACCAGCCATTTTTATAATATATATATACGAGACCATACCACCTCTGGTTACCACTTGGTATACCATTTGGGCTAAGGTGTTAGTGATTGTAGCTACCTTTTGTAGGGTAGTTACAGGACGAAACCCCCGAGCTTCCCAATGGCAGGTATCCATTGTTTGGCCGCGCCATCTAGGATGAGTCGGCGGGAGGAGAACACTGTGTGAGGGAAATGAGGGATGAAGAGTATGTTGACGACGATGAATGGCTAGAGGCCGAGCCAGAGGGGAAACTCGGGCGCCTCATGGCGCTGGGGTAATCTATGTGGACGACGGCGATGGAAGTATCTAATCCGCAGCATCATTCATCTAGCTTTATCCTTCACATTAAAATAGAATAGCTAATTACAGAAGGATCTCCAGGCACTTGGAAATCCGGGCCCCTCAACACGCCAGCATAATATTCCATCGCAAATCGAAGCACCGACAATCTCTAATCCAATTCCAATGCCGTCGGGGTTTGAGAAACTTTGGGCGCTTCGCGAAATGGAGAAGGAGCCCCTGTGGATGCTTGATTGGCTGGCAAACCCAAGGGCTGTATCTGTGAGGCATCAAGGACACAATGGCACCGAGAACACACCTCCTGTAACAACCCTACGGTAGGTAGCTACAATCAGTATCACCTTAGCCCAAATGGTATACCAAGAGGTAACCAGAGGTGGTATGGTCTCGTATACTTTATACAAATAGCTGGTAAACCTAGGATAAGGCCTAGGCAACTGTTGAGTAGCCTTGAGGTACTCGACTAGGCAGGGTAATCTATCGGGACAACCTTCGCATAAGGTCAAGAGAATTATTGGAATGTTACACGGACCTCTGAGACCAGTTCTGTGGTCGCCTGCAGGACTTCCTGAGCGGTTAAAGGCATAAGAAGGGAAAGTTACGCTACCTTGGGAATTTGGTCATTATGCCCATGGACCCCAGTTACCCTACTGAGGTGTCCAAGTTACCGTACCTTCACCGGTAAAGTCATCCTAGAACTTAGAGGTCGAATGCCTCACATTCTATGGGCTGTTAGATGTTCTTGGGCGCACACGCATCTGCGCGGGAAGGCCCCATGCCTACGTAAGGGTGGCCCGAACATGCTATTGAACTTGGGAAGGTTTTGCTAACACCCCCCACTGGCCCCAGCGTTGGGATGGCGCGTCATAGGCAGACGGCTGTGTAGTTGCTCGTTTGCTAGTTAAAAGAGGTCATTGGAGCAGGTGTCGTAACACCTTATAAGTCGTCACCGTCCGTCCGACTGAATGTCGTTCGCAGGACATATAAGGGGAGTATGGGTAACCGCCAAAATGGGGGTCATCCATATATGGTCTCTCGGGCATCTAGGAGTCTATTCTAGCCTACGGGTTGTAGGGTAGTCTTCCTGGTGGTACTCAGGTAGTCGCAGAAGGCCAGGGTGCTTTCGGAGAGGAATTCCTCAGTAACCAGCCCGGACCTTCTCCCCTTGATTTGTAGCATTACTATTGGTTGTTATTGGACTCTAGAGGTATGAGGCTTATCACGGTAGAATATGTCCCGAGAGGAGGGCTATGGGTAGCGCCCACTTAGGCAACCATCTGCTACATCTCACCGTGGGAGCTTGCATGTCAATTTATCACATTGGATAGTCGCGTCGATTAAATGATAGACTGCATAGCTTGTATAGACGAAACTGCCACTGGGCCAGTGAGTCCACCACCTAGGTATTGACTCCGGTTGTTGTCATAATAGCTAGCCACTGGTATGACTTCGATAGGAAGAGTTTTTCCACCTGCGGTTGTATTGGAGATGCATTGCAGAAACTCATATTCTATTGACCGAGTTAAGTGTACCCGAGTTGGTCCGACACTTCCGGCAGGATAAATCATGATGGATGGTAGACCTCGGACAGACCATGAGCAGGACAGGGTGCTCGCACAAGGTCGGAAGTAGTGGTGAATGTCAATGGGTTAAATCTGATATCTACTTAAGTTTAATGGTTTGGCATTCTACTTCGACAACCAACTTTTCCTCGCCAGAACTAAATTGAGTGAAGCTTCGAGCTTAACTATCTTAAGTTTTACCATTGATTCTTCTGAATCATTTTACCTCATCTTTATCTTCTACTTTGTGTGTTTGGTGCGGTCGCAACCTTAGAGTTCACCTCCCTACAGGGTGCCCCGGTTACACCTCCTGCCAGTCTATCTATGATTTGCGATGCACTTCCACTCTGGCCTCCCGCAGCTCCAGATGCTGGGCTTGGTCTCACGACTCCAGAGAGACCAATAGAACATCCCTCTCCCCTACCTGAACTCCCGCCAGCCACAATCAATGAGTCCCCGACCCCGCCACCAGCTCCAGTGAGACACTCGGCACGCGGATTGCAAAACACTACTTCTCCGCTAGCCCCAAAGAACACCCTATCTACTCCTCAGGTGCGCCATTTAGCAAGACCCAGCACCGGCAGCAAATAAAACGAGATTCACTACTTTTTTGTACAATTTCTTTTTTCATTTTTGCCCAAACAATCTTAGCGTTTACTAGATGTTGTTTTCCCTTTGGTGTCATTGAATTTCTTTTCTGCTACTTGTTCGTAGCTAGTATCAGATAGAACACAATTAACGATACCTGTGCGCGCGCTTGCCTCAGCGTCTTGACCTTACTTCCCCTTGAGCTAACATCTAATATGTTGTTCCCGATTAGGCACGCCTCGCATAGTCGGTCCATAACGCGGCCGGCGATGGCCAATAGAACTAGACAATTAACGAGGATGCATGACCTGCAAACTCATATCTCCAAGTTTTATGGTGGTGAATCAACGTCCGGAGATTAAGATCGATAAATCTAAACTGCTTTTAGCGTGGCGTGTGTCTTGCTAGAATTGGTGTCGCTAAGCGATACTCGTAGTGGCTAGTTTTTGCTTAGGGTCAGACATCGACGACGCCTCGTACCTTACCGACGCCAGCATTCCGTCGAACTGGTTCATCCCAGGGTCTAGACGAACATCATACATGAGCTCCTCCAGATTATTAACTTAATGATAGACAAGCAGAAAGACTCCTTGTTGCAGCCAAATACTCTTTTTCATAAACGAGTGCTCGTATGTGATGCTCAACCCACCCCACCCGCCCCCTATGTCCTAGCGTATAAGACCAGACGTGTCCTACTGAACAAAACAACATACTCTTCATTTGTACCACGCAATATATCGCTTTTTCATACGTCCTAATTCCTATCCTATACATTTATCAAACGTCCGGCATTCAAACATGGATAAACAACCACAAGACAATTCACGCAGCCCACCCACCGCATGGGTAGGCAATCAGAACCGACGTAGGCGCGAAGTCGTACCAGTCAATAAGGCAGCCAGATCATGAACGCAGCCGACCGAATCAGGCCGCACTCACAGTGCCTATTCGGCGGCTCGGAAATCTTCCCCACCACTGATTATAAGATGTCTTCTGGCACGACCAGCCAAGCGTCCCAGAAGAGACACTTTACACACAGTGGCGTATAACGATCACGAGGCCGATCAGGATGAGGATGGACAACAAATAACAGAAATCTTTTATCTCAGCGATGATATCACGGATGAGGACCAAAACTCCCACATAGGTGATCAAACCAAATTGGACGCAGAGCCAGACAGAAACGAGAATGATAATGCGGATTACACTAGATCAATAACCCGTCACCAATCACGAGACGGGGAGAAAGGAACTAACAATAGGGTATCGACTGTCTGAATTTCAACCACCTCCGGATCGCAGGAAGCCGGAATCGTCAGGCCTACCCCTACTGCACCAGCATATATAATACGAAGTAGTGTGTACACTCCACCGACGATCTCGACATCCTGTTTATCGCATTATTCACCAATGGCTACACACAGAGCCACAACGTCAGCAGTCCGACGCTCAAGTCCTCAGAGCGAATAAGGCATGCCGGGCCATGAGCACACATGCCCTGAGACTAACTCATGGCGCAATACAGCTATGGGAGCAGAGGGACCCGTCGTCGCGTGGGCCACGGGACTTATTCTCCTATATACCCTTTTTCATGACCCACTCCCGGGACCAGTTGCATTGACCACTCAGGTGCACCGTCTTTGGCTTCAGGCGCTCAATCACATATCTGATGCAGGGAATATAGTACCATCTGAGGAAAGCGTAAAAGTGGTAAGTAGACATCAACCAATTTTAGAAGAATCTTTTAGACATCTGGACTAGTACTAACCTTTCCAGATACGCCAAAAACACCGGGGGGTAAGATCCCAGTTTGTCAACCACGTAAAGCATGAGATCGTAAAATTGTACGCTCTCCCAGAAGACGCAACGGCAATTGCGCGCCGGGTGGACTGCCTGCTGGAAAAGGATAGATTGATGTGCTCCCCGAGAGGATATGAGGTGTATTTTTGCTCTTATTAACGATGCAACCTATCCTCTGGCAACTAATTAGAGTGAACTTGATGGAGAAAATAAGATATTGATTCCTGGCGGCCTAGATTCCCGAGGCCATAAGGGGAAAGTACTTCGAGGATAGGAGAATCGGTGGGATTATTGATCCGGCATTTCTTGGGCCCATCAACGGTACCATGATTTGCTTAACATGTGACATAATCTGCCATGCACTGCGAGCATGGCAGATAGGCGTATATAAGGATCAGTGCGCCTTCAAGCCTGAAGCCGCCGGAGGTGAGCCAGAACCCTGACCTTTCTCTTTCCCGAGAAGACTAACCTAACTCCAACCATTTAATATCTTTTTGCGTGCCAAAGGCAAATGTGGGCATCATGCCCTGACTCGGTTCAAACTCTGATTCTGGACAAAATTCGTGGAACCATCCGTGGAAAGATGAAGGGAGAGCATGGTGTCCGACAAGATCGCCGGGAAGGCTGCACGGACGAGTGGGCTGGTGTAGCAGCAGAACTAGAGGGTCAAAGTTCGACCAACCTTCCGCAATGGGCAGCACCCCAGAGCCAAACTCCGAATAACCTGCATCTTGGGCCTCTGCAGGAGAGCCAAAACGGTTCCCAGTGAGCAGAAGCGTCTTTCGATTTCGGCCCCGCGTCAGGAGACGGCCTTCTCAGATATCTAGATTCGGATCCTCTGAGTCCGGACTCTTCACCAGAGGAGACCGTCGGTTTAATGTTGGAAGCTGCAGTGAGCCAAACTCCGTCTTGTCAGCTATCTCTGAGTCTTGAGATCTTGGAACCAGAACTCGAGGAAACAGTTCATAGTGACCCGGGACCGAAGGAGGAGTGAAATAGGGTAAGCGTATGAGAGGGTACATAGGAAATGGTGTATGTGTAGAGTAAGATAGAGTAATAATTATTTCGTATTCCTAAGAAGACAGAACCAAAAGTGGAAATAGTTGAGCTCATTGCCTGAGCGTGAGGTGCGAAAGATAATGTGTTCTGGGAGACGTTGCGATATCATCAGAAGTAGTTTATCAGGGGCCAGAACACTATACCCATACCAGAGTCAGGATATCGCAGCGCCGAGAGTCTGAACATGTCATGTGTAAGAATCAGGGGGCACACAGTATTTGGAGTAAAATCTGGAAGAAGTCATCACGCATCAGGAGCTGATGGATCAGGATCGTCAGATCCTGACCCAGGACCAGAGAGCTGAGATATCTGGGGGGACGTGGCCAGATGAAAGAAGCCCTAACTACGGGGAGAGGGATCCCGCGTCAGGACTCAAGAGGACAGTATGAGACGACGTGGGAATTACGTAGGGGTGATCATGGGTGGCCAGGACGACAGCCCTGAGCACCAGACGCTGTGAGGACGCCAGGGCAGAGCACCAGACGGTGCCCCGAGGGACAGGGCGAAGAGGTCTGTGCGCGGGTGGTGTCAGGATTCAGGATGGAAACAAAGGCAAATCAGGACGCAACGTCGGATCGACGTGGCGTCCTAATTCGGGATTGACATTCTATGCGTCAGGTCCGTGAGACGCACAGGAGGCACAGAATACAAGCTAGTTTCTTTGCTGAAGCAGCCATAGTGGAAGACATTGTTCTTTCCACCCAATGCTTCTTCTACCAGACAAGCGACTCGTGATGAAACAATATCAAAACACTTGGCTAAAACACCAATTCTCAGAAGAGAGTTAAGCGAGTGCGCTTAACTATATACTGTAAGGGGGGCACCCTGTAGAGAGGTGAACTCTAAGGTTGCGACCGCACCAAACACGCAAAGGAGCAGATAAATATGAGGTAAAATAATTCAGAGGAATCAAAGGTAAAACTTAATATAGTTAAGCTCGAAGCTTGACTCAATTTAGTTCTCTCGAGGAAAGGTTGGTTGTCGAAGTAGAATGCCAAACGCTTCAACTTAAGTAGATATCAGATTTAAGCCTTTGACATTCACCACTACTCCGACCTGGTGCAAGTACCCTGTCCTGCGCAGGCCTTGTCCGAGGTCTACCCTCCATCAGGATTTATCCTGCTGAAAGTGTCGGACCAACTCGGGTACACTTACCTCCATCAATTGGATATGAGTTTCTGCAATACATCTCCAATACAACCGCAGGTGGAAAAACTCTTCCTATCGAAGTCATACTAATGGCTAACTGTTATGACAACAACTGGAGTCAATACCTAGGTGGTGGACTCACTGGCCCAGTGGTAGTTTCATCTATACAAGCTATGTAGTCTATCATATAATCTACGCTACTATCCAATGTGATAAATTGACATGTAAGCTCCTCTAGTAAGATGTAGCCCGATGGTTGGCTAAATGGGCGCTACAGATACCCAGCCTCTCGGGACATACTCTACGATGATAAGACTCATACCTCTAGAGTCCAATAACCACCCATAATAATGCTACAAATCATGGGGAGAAGGTCCGGGTTGGTTACTGAGGTATTTGTCTCGAAAGCCCGCTGGCCTTCTGAGATTACCTGAGTACCACTAGGAAGACTATCCTACTACCCATAGGTTAGAATAGACTCCTAGGTGCCAGAGAGACCATATATGGGTGACCTCCATTTTTGCGGTTACCCCTAGTCACCTTATATATCCTGCCAATGACATTCCGTGGGACGGACGGCGACGACATTTACAGTGTTATGGTAGCCGCTTCAAGGACCTCTTTTTACTAGTAAACGAGCAACTATGCAGCCATCTGCCTATGACGCACTGTCCCAACGCTGGGGCCAGAGGGGGGTGTTAGCTAACCCGCCTAAGTTGAATAGTCTGTTCGGGTCACCCTTACACAGGCGTGGGGCCTCCCCGCACAGATGCGTGTGCGCCCAAGAACATCCAAGAGCCTGAACAATGTCAGGCAATACACCTCTAAGTTCTAGGATGACTTTGCTGATGAAGGTAGTTTAACTTGGACACCTCAGTAGGGTACCTGGGGTCAATTGGCATAATGACCAAATTCCCAACGTAGGGTAACATTGCCCTCTTCTGCCATTAACCAATCCGGAAGTCCTCCAGTTGACCACAAAGGTTATCACGGGGTCCGCGTAACATTCCCATAATTCTTCTCTCCTTATGTGAATGTTCTCCCGAAAGGCTACCCTGCCTAATAGAGTACCCAAGGCTACTCAACCATTCCCCAGACTTTGTCCGAGGTTATGCCGCTATTTCTATATGAGACCATACCACCTCTGGTTACCACTCGGTATACCATTTGGGCTAAGGTGGTAGTTATTGTACCTACCTATCCTAGGGTCCTTACACTCGCCTACAACCTAATGATAACTGGTGTAGTGTAGGTAACAGTACAAAGCACAGAGAAAAGCACGTAGGTGGTGGTTCCAGTATGTGATGATAATGATGTGGATGTTCTATGTACCATGCCGGAAGCTCTCTGCTGCTAGCTGAGACTAGATACAGAAAAGAGCACACAAACACACAAAACATGAAAAACTGACACAACAGGAAAAACCCCCAAGTGGCAGTCACGACCTTAAACCAGTCATACCCTAAACTAACTTTCATACCCTAACAACTCTAGGATTCTAGCTATCCAAGATGACCAAGTCCTTTAAATCTCGTAGACTTGCAGTATCCGCACTGTTTGCTGTTCTTCAATTGGTCACTGGTTTATTATAGTTTCCGAGTATCTCTGGAAGGGTTTATTAAAACAAAGGCAGTTTTGTCTGATGATGAGAGTTCGGTTCCTCCATAGTCGTTGAGCAATTTGTTGCAGATGTTGGTATAGGTAATGGTATTCTTTGTTGTGAGATTATCAATTACATTGTCTTATATAGTTGGAAGTGAAGTAATAAAGAAAGCATCTTTGGCAATTGGGGAGGTTGCAAGTGGAAGGAGCAAAGCTTTGACCATTTTGGTGGTGTTTGATCAGGTTGATTATCTACTAGAACTTGTCGCACTTGTTCTTCTAGAGAAGGAAGGTTCATTTGTTCTTTGAACAAGCCGGTCCCAAAGCTTGTCGAATTGATCAATATGACTTGCAATTTCTCGTTTGTTCTAGCATCAGAGGGTCAGAATATTCTGCATTAGAGAATGTAATGTAGTTGTTGTTTTGCGATTGAATTTCTCTTCTAGCCGGTTCCCCGCTGTAGTGGCATCTGATGCAGATGAGATTAGTGGTATCAATACTTTATCAATATTCAAAAGAAGAATGCTCTTTGCCCTCAGGGCGAACTGCATCCAGGTATTTTGACTAGTACCTGTGTGTGACGGTTTGGCTGTTTTACCACTGACAATATCCCAAACTCCCATAATGTCGAGTAATGTGATGTAAATTGAACGCCATGAGTGGTAGTTTGTTGTTCGCTTCAATTTGTCGATCTGAGGTATTCCAATCACCTACATCGCAGTACTGACTCCAGTGTCGGTCATCGTCGAAGACTGTTTTGAGTACAAGAAGTAGGGTAAAGTAATGCCCTTTGTGGAAAAGGACGCACGGTTGCTCGAGTAGGGTTTAGAGCTCTAAACACGGGCTCATAACCTCTTGAAAATATCATAGGGCGTACTCGGATGGTCGATATATTCACTCAACTATGAAGGCAATAAGGCAAGTGACAAAAGCCTTGATTTCTATATTTAAAGGAAGAAAAGAGATAAAACCGAATGATCATATATAGATGACAATCACAAAAGAACAACAGGAACAAGACGATCTCTTATAGTAAGAAAGTCTGAGAAAGACAAAGAGTGTGAAAAAAGGGAAGAGAAAAAGGAAATGTAGGAAATCCTCCACTCTCTCATATCTCAAACAATCTCAATACTAATTCAGTATCATAGTTTGTAGCTAGTTTTAGTCCGTTTGATATCCCATATTTTATGTTTCTGCGATACTAGTCAAACACAGATTAGGGTTTTCCAAACACCGAGATGTTCCGGTAAGATCATGAAGCACTAGGTCCAGGGATACCAAGTTTCAACATATATAATGTGGGTTGATCGCGATGGAAGACTAGTCATACCTGTAATACCTCAGCAAACCCGCATCACCCAATCTACTATATTCTCAACACTTCTCAAGTATCTCTTAGTCTAGTTATATACATCATACACTAAAGATCAAGCGACTTGGCGGGAAACATGAACAATGTACCGTACGTGTTCTTGCAAAATGCTGGTCATTGTCAGGGTCGGCCAGCACCTACCTCTCAATTTCCACGGAGGTCTTTCATCGAGATGATCAGCCTAAGTTGCAGAAACCCAGACGGTCGAAAGATTAGCACTCATAAGAGGAACATGGGCTTTACAGCAGGGAAACCTAGCCAGTAGCTGTATAAGGCTTGGGGGAAGTTTGTGAAAGATCAGATGACTGCAAAGAACTTTGTATTTCCAAATGACAAACCTGCCAATTCCCCTGACGCGCACTTCCTCCTAATCTACACAGGGATCAAGGCATTTTTGACTGCATACAATCTCATCACCACTGCTGCGGCGGCGAATAATCAGGCTTATGTAATGGATATCGAAAAGGGTGTCATTGACCAAATCAAGGACAGTGTTAAGAAGCTGCAAGATACAAAAAGAAGGGCTAATGGTGTTCTAGTGAATCAATGGCTAGCGCTGGCGCTATTGATACTGGACCCAACGTCACTAGCTCTAGGCACACCTGTTCTCTGGTATTCAGCAATGCTTTTACCTAACCCGAGTCAACTTTCACAAAACTCTCCAGTAGCCATAATTCCAGGAGCACCAGATCCTCAAGTGCAGCAACTTCTTCATGCTCACCAGCACATGTTGATGGGACTCCTCAGGGCAATGGCGGTGCATTAGGAAGTGTTCTACCATAAGCTATCCACCAATCTCCTCCTGCACCTGTTGCCCAGGCTCAACACGCTAGTGTCGGTGAAGCTAGAATTGTCCTACCTCAGGCTGTTGTTAATCCTGCCCCGGCACCAGTTGTCCCAGCTCAAGAGGGCAATAGCAGTGTATCAGGAAGTATCCTACCTCAAGCTGTCAACAACACTCCTGCAACACCTGTCGTCCAGGCTCCATAGAGCAGTGCCCGTGCATCTAGAAGTGTCCTTTCTTAAGCAGATGTCCACCCTGCCCCAGCTCCTGTCGCCTAGGGTGAACAGGGCAATGATAGTGCACATGGAAATGTCTGAAATGGGATATCTCAAGCTGTCAACAATGCTCCCCCAGCACTAGTTGTCTAGGCTCAACAGGGAAATACTGCTACATTGGGACATGTTCAACCTCAAGCTGCCAACAAGGCTCCCCTGGCCCCAGTCCTCCAGGCTCAACAGGGCAATCCTTGTTCGTTGGGAAGTATCCTACCTCAGGCTGTTGGCAACGCTGCCCCATCCCCTGTCGCCCAGGCTCAACAGGGAAATGACGCTATCTCAAGCTGTCAACAACACTCCCCTAGCACTGGGCGTCCTTCCTCAACAGGGTAATACTGTTATGTCGGGGATGTCCTACCTCAAGGTATTAACAATGCTCCTCAGGCACCAGTCTTCCAAGCTCAACTGATCAATGCAGATATGTCCGGAAGTCTCACACCGCAAGCTATTGTCAACTCTGCCCTGGGGCCAGGCGTTCAGGCTCAGCAGAACAAAGCTGGTGCATGAGAAAGTATCGTCCCTGTACCACCGGCTGATGACTACAACAATCGAGAAGGTGAAATTGTATGTGCTTCACCCTATAATTACCCTGTACAAGGGAGGCTCTTGCACCCTCTGCATAAGAATCACCAAACATGAAATATAGTTTCAACTGGTTAGATCCTTTCATATTTATTTGTATGATTTGTGTTTTTCACTCATTAACATTAGATATACAGATTGCAGCGCTCGGCTTCGCTGGCCATACGCTGTGGGTATCGTTTATATGCTTCCTTCAAAGTGTAGCCTGGGTTTGTCCAAGGATAACTGGAATAGGGTACACGTCACTCCGGATTAAAATTCTCTAAATTGAGATCCCGCGCATTCAATAGGCAAGCATTTGGCGGAGTTGGATTCCTATGAGAGCTTTTTGTTGTCAGCAAAGATTTACAGAACTGTGCCTTATCATGAAACCTGCTACATACTCGGCGCCATGGGTGCAGGTGGCTGGAGTGTAAGTAGACATGATAACCAACTATTCATTAGCTGGGATTATATCTTTATCGAAAACAATGAAATAGTAAGAACATGGCTTCTTTCGAATCCAGTACTCGACGACATACGTGAAATGATTGTGTATTGTTATCATGATTCATGTGACAATACACAAAACACTCCACTATTGACAAGGGTCAACTATCTCGTCCATGGTGACATACGCCATAGGGCCCATGATCCTGAAGCACCTATAGGCAATATGCATATCGGCTTGGTGTGCAATCTAGCATATTCAGAAATCTGTGATAGTAGTGATGGCTATGCTGCATGTAATGACCCTATGATAGGTAAATACAATAACTATCACCTTAGCCCAAATGGTATACTAAGTGGTAATCAGCGGTGGTATCGTCTCCTATACATGGTGTACCAATAGCTGGTTAATCTAGAGCAAGGCCTAGGAAACAGTGGAGTAACCTGGGGTACAATATAAGGCAGGGTGACCTATCAGGAGTAAGTTCGCATAAAGTGAAGGGAACTATGGGAACGTTAGACGGACCTCTGAGACAACATTGCGTGTCAACAGGAGCACCTCTGAAGTAGTTAAAGGTATAAGAGGGCAAAGTTACCCTACCTGAGGGGTTTGACCATTATCCTCATGGATTCCAGTTACACTACTGGGGTATCCAAGTTACACAACCTTTACCTGGAAAGTTATCATGGAACTTAGAGGTCAATTGCCTCACATTCTAAGCGCTTTTAGATATTCATGGGCAAATACTCATTGGTTGGAAATATCAGATCCCTCAGTAATGGTGGCCTGAACATGCTATTGAACTTGGACTGGTTTAGCCAACACCCTCCTCTGGCTCCAGCGTTGGGATAGCGCATCATAGGCAGACTGCTCCATAGTTGCTCGTTTGCTAGTAAAAAGAGGTCCTTGCAGCTGCTGCTGTAATACTGTATAAGTCGTCGGCGTTCGTCAGACAGAATATGGTTCCCTTGACATATAAGGGCAGTGTAGGTCATCAGTAAAAAAAACACCGGACAGCCTGGTACGTCCTGTACACCCAGTCCGCCGGACCGTCCAGGCGCTTATAACGTAAACTCCAGTTCTGGGTGCCTCTGCCCGGGGACTTATCTACAGGGCGCAACCATGTTACACCGGGCGGCAACGGGTGCCTTCTGGTGCACTAACCCTAGCAACCGAACACCCAGAGAAATACTCTTCCTCCTGACTGCGCCCAATGGCCCTGGTAGAACAACCACCTCCCTCCAGTGCCGTTAAACTATGAATCCTCTCCTTCCAGTGAAACCCGTTTCCTTCCCATGACACACAATAGTGTCTGAAACCAATACTGAACCCTCCCGTGGCCTTCCCAGTTCTCCCTAGTTCGCAGACTCCGGCTGTTTTCACCCAGGATCAAATTTTTACTGAAGCCTATATACTAAGAGAGCTATATTGGCTATTCTAGTGTTTTACCAAGAGAAGAGTAGTCAGATCAATGAGTATGGTTTATTTATTAAAGCTATAAAAATGTATGGATCACTA
>Ga0307509_10004025_pt1 | contig 21609 bp, 22 predicted proteins | sample 10_EM_MG_FD_202245 | JGI IMG/M metagenome (GOLD analysis project Ga0307509, IMG submission 202245) | Populus trichocarpa ectomycorrhiza microbial communities from riparian zone in the Pacific Northwest, United States - 10_EM | ecosystem: Host-associated > Plants > Roots > Unclassified | place... | reverse complement strand
TTTCTCTTACTGCAAACCGTGTACCCGGCCGTCTGTAACATGGGCGTTGAGAAGAGTGTTGCCGACCGTGCAAATGCTCCAAGCGAGGCAGAGCAAAAGCGGGGTAGGGAGAGGAAACATCATCAAATGAAGACGAAATCCATCAACCCAGAGTGAAGAAAGCCCAAAGGGATGAACCTATGGGAAGGGGAGTGTAGAGGAGGTATGACTCCACCCCCTAGAGCGAACTCATAACGGGGGGTGGAGTTTGGAAAAGTGGTGATAATCTCGTCGTGTTGAGATTTCAATCGCCGGGTGTGTAGAGGAGACGGAGGATGGAGTTCTTGTACCTTAACAAAGAATACATGATATAAAAGAAAAAAAAAAAAAAAAGAAAAAATGGTCAGAGTAGTTAGACACGAACCTTCTCCCCTACACCTCCGGCGATTCAAATCTCAACACCATGGGAAATCATCACAGACGGTTTCCTCTCCCCTTCTTTGATGGCCTAGTTGCCTAGAAGGGTGAAACTACTCCCCTCCGCCTCTCCCCTCTGATTCCCTCCTGATGGCATTGTCTACGGGCAGTCTTTGCCTAGGCGTTTCACGGTCACTTTCCCCTCCTTTCTCCCCACTGTGTTTCGCTGCCCTCGCTGAACACTTTGCACGGTCGGCAACCCCATTACCTCGTCAACAGGTCGGTCGCAGTCTCGGGCTATCGGCGAAGTAGTGGCCCGGTGGCTCTGCTCTCTGGTATTCCACTATCTCCTGAGAGTCCTGTCCGGTACAGGCCGCATCGTCGAAAAGTTGTGATCTCACTTCCGTCGCCTTCCCTCGTACTTCTCGGTTTGGGTCTACCCCTCCTTTTTCCACTCCTACGGTTCCGTCGGCTTGCACCCTACTGCCTTCTTTCCTTGGCTGTCACCCTACTGCCCTCACCACCTGGCCTCTGTTCCCTCATGATGGTCTCGAGTCGGGATCTGGCATGGCTGCGTGCGTGCTGGTGAAATTCTCATGTTCCTAGGAGTATCATGCTGGCGCCTCAGTCCCTCGCGGGATATGCACCTCCCCCGGTCCAGTTTCCGGTGGTCCTATGGTCCTTACCCTGTCCTGCCACACACTTTCTTTGTCTTGGTTTGGATTCCGATCTCCCTCTGGGGTTGGCTTGCCCCTTCGGCCGGGCTTTGCGCCCTGGGTGCTATCACCCCTTGTGTGTGCTGTTGAGGCTATGACTTTGTCCTGCTGGCTCCTTGATCCCTTCCCTGATTTGTCAGAATGGGGTCTGCTGTAGGCTAAGAGTGGGTTGTCTACGGTTCTTGGGTTTTGGTGTTCCTTTCTAGATGGGCTTGAGGTTTCTTTACTTTTCCTCGGTTGTTCACTTTCGGGTTAGGGTTTTCTCTTATGGGCTGCACGTCTGCAGAGATTATTGGTTCGTTGTAGTCAGTCCTGTATTTTCTCTTGAAGTTGTCTACCCATAGCACCGGATAGTTTGTTAGTCCCAACGGTATCGGGCAGGGTCAGAGGGTTTTTAGCAAGGGGGATGAGGGATGGACTGTTGGTGGAGGTTGTTTGGCTCCATACCGCAGGGTGAACGGGCCTTTTGTACCTAGTTAGCTTTTTAGCTTATCGAACAAAATTCAAAATGATATAAAAAAAAAGAGAAAAAAAAAAGAGAAAAAAAAAGAGAAAAAAAGCTCACAGTAGTTAGACACGAACCATCTCCTCTACACCTCAGGCGATTGAAATCTCAATACCAGGGAAATCAGCGTGGGAGCCACCACCCCCCCTCTCCTCCCCCTTGATGCCTTCTGCCTAGGGGAGTGACGCTACCGCCCCCCTCCCCCGACTGGCCTGCCTCCTGGCCCCCCTCCTTGCGGTTCTTGCCTTCGTTCATCGTTGACCCCGCTCATGAAGTTCGTTGCTCCCCCTTTTTTCCGCGCATTGTCTTCGCACATTGCTTAGGTTTTGCACGGTCGGCAACCCCTCTCGCTTCGTTTACGGTCGGCGCTGCTGTCTTCCAAGCCCCTTGCGAAGTACTCCACCCTCTCGATTATGTGTGCCCGGTCGGGGAACACTTCATTTAGTAACGTCACCGCCTCATCTTTCACCTCGCTGTCGGAAAAACATCGGCCGCGGTTGCTCTAGTCGGGCGTTTCTAGCGTTTGAGTCTACCCCTCCTTCCTCCTCACCGGTTTTGGTCCCATTGAACGGTTACAGCTACACTCCGCTCTCTCAGCCTGTACCTTACTACTAGGTGGCTCCTCTCGCCCTGCGTGTAACGGGGGCATCCTGTAGAGAGGTGAACTCTAAGGCTGCGACCGCACCAAACACTCAAAGTAGAAGATAAAGATGAGGTAAAATAATTGAGAAGAATCAACTGTAAAACTTAATATAGTTAAGCTCGAAGCTTCACTCAATTTAGTTCTCTCGAGGAAAAGTTGGTTGTCGAAGTAGAATGCCAAACGCTTAAACTTTAGTAGATATCAGATTTAAGCCTTTGACATTCACCACTACGTCCGACCTTTGTGCGAGCACCCTGTCCTGCTCCGGGTTTGTCCGATGTCTACCCTCCATCAGGATTTATCCTACCGGAAGTGTCGGACCAACTCGGGTACACTTAACTCCGTCAATAGGATATGAGTTTCCGCAATGCATCTCCAATACAACCGCAGGTGAAAAACTCTTCCTATCAAAGTCATACCAGTGGCTAACTGTTATGACAACAACCAGAATTAATACCTAGGTGGTGGACTCACTGGCCCAGTGGCAGTTTCATCTATACAAGCTATGCAGTGCATCATTTAATCTACGCAACTATTCCATGTCATAAATTGACATGCACACTCCCCCGGTGTGATGTAGCCGATGGTTGGCTAAGTGGGCGCTACCAATAGCCAGCCTCTCGGGACATATGCTACCGTGATAAGACTCATACCTCTAGAGTCCAATAACAACCCATAGTAATGCTACAAATCAAGGGGAGAAGGTCCGTGCTGGTTACTGAGGTATTTGTCTCGAAACCACCCTGGCCTTCTGCGACTACCTGAGTACCACTAGGAAGACTACCCTACAACCCGTAGGCTAGAATAGACTCCTAGATGCCCGAGGGACCATATATGAGTGACCCCCATTTTGGCCATTACCCATACTCCCCTTATATATCCTGCGAACGACATTCAGTCGGACGGACGGCGACGACTTATACGGTGTTACGGCCGCTGCTCCAATGACCTCTTTTTACTAGCAAACGAGCAACTACACAGCCGTCTGCCTATGCCGCGCTGTCCCAACACTGTGGCCAGAGGGGGGTGTTAGCAAAACCCGCCCAAGTTCAATAGTATGTTCGGGCCACTCTTGCACAGGCGTGGGGCCTCCCCGCCCAGATGCGTGTTCGCCCAAGAACATCTAAGAGCTCATAGAATGTGAGGCAATCGACCTCTAAGTTCTAGCATGACTTTCCCGGTGAAGGTAGGGTAACTTGGGTTCCTCAGTAGGGTAACTGGGACCCATGGGCATAATGACCAAATTCCCAAGGTAGGGTAACTCTGTCCTCTTATGCCTTTAACCCTTTAGGAAGTCCTCCAGTCAACCACAATAGTGGTCTCAGTGGTCCGTGTAACATTCCCATAATTCTCTTGACCTTATGCGAATGTTTTCCCGAAAGGTTACCCTTCCTAGTAGAGTACCTCAAGGCTACTCAACTATTCCCTAGGCCTTATTCTAGGATTACCAGCCATGTGTATAATATATACGAGACCATACCACCTCTGGATACCACTTGGTATACCATTTGGGCTAAGGTGATGGTGGTTGTAGCTACCTATCCTAGGGGCGTTACACCGCGGCTACCACGGTCGCATCCTCGGTTACGCTCTTCTATGATATAGCACTACCTCCGTGGTCGATGTCAACGCCTCGGGCTCGCAGTAATTGATTCGGTCGCAAGCGCTCATGTGTGCTACTCTTGGCCAGCCCCTTTGGAGTGTTGTTTTTCTTCCTCTATTTGGTTTCCTTTCTAGTGGTTATTCTTTCCTTCTAGCGTTTAGGCTAGATTTACTTTGTTATGATTCTGGAGGCTATGGCAAGGGTTTTCCTCTTGTTTCCTGCCTTCCTGTTCTTTTCCAATCTTCTCTCTATCTGCGTGAAGGAGGGGTGAGGATTCTTCGTGCGAGATGTGCGGTCGGTTCCATACCCGAGGGACTTGGGATGATGGCTTTTTCCCTGGCGCCAGTAGTATAGTTTTGTTTACACCATAGCTAGCACTGCACGCAAGTTCTTGTACTTTAACAACCAATAGATGATATAAAAATAAAAAAATAAAAAAAAAAGGTCACAGTAGTTAGAGCTCTTCACGCAACCATTTAAGTAATATACCACTCAGATACTGCGGCACGGGCCAAGCCCATTGACAGTGACCTTCCATAGGTGTAATATGTTCGAGATACCTAATGCCCTTATCTCTATACTACCTCGCTTTTATGCCAGAACTCTATTCCTACATGATAGGACTTCCTATAATCACTACACCTACCACGAACGCAAGATGTTAGTCTATAACGACAGACGAAGCAAACTACGTAGACTATGTCAATAGTCTATGATTGTCATGATAGTCGTTTCCAGTTACAAACACCTCGAGGAATGCTTGTTTGTTACAGCGATCCGGATATCAGAAGGGATCTGCGATGCTATTGTGCGTCCTGGATTGATTCAGGGAGGAACCCAGTGCTAGTATAGTAGTATAAAATCTACCGATGAATACACATGCTATAGAGTAGAATCACCAGATCCATAAACTACAAGGGTGGATGATCAGTAGTATGTGATCTGTGCACAGAAGAACTGATTTAAAATGAAAGTGCTACTACTCATCAGGAAAAAATCTAAATTCTGCATCCTGAAGTAGAGTTTATGTTGGGAAGAGCCTGTGGTACATTGGAAGACATCTGAAGTCTTCCTATGGCATCCAGGCGCATCCTGATAACTTGTTCAATTCTTTTTCAGCAAAAATGGACATGTTAATTATGTCCGATAGGGGTCATTTTTTAAATATAGATACTTTGAATAGGATATTATTTAGTCAGCTAACGCGTTTTGGCAAATTATCATTTTTCAATTTTCGTCCCTCATTTCTGTCTCCAGATGCCTTCAGAAGCATAGGGTGCATAGGGTTTAAACTGATTTTTCTTGCTGATGCTCCTGATGCCAGCCGACGCAATGAAGACACGATAATAGACTACATCTATTAGCAGATTGAAGTAACTTGAACGGGCGCCTGAAGGTATTCAGGATGCTGCTATGAGGCAACCTCCCATCCTGACACAAGGAAGCTCGCAGCGCGACCTGGATGGCATGGGATGTCAGCCGTCGTTTGAACAAAACTCAGGACGCATGGACTTTGAGCGTGTGTTGACACACAACTCAGGACGCACAGGATGCACAGGACGCAGAGGACGCAACTCAGGAAGCACAGGACGCAGGAGAGGCAGAGGACGCAACTCAGGACGTACAGGATGCAGGGGACGCAGATTCAACGCCGCGTCTGTCTGGATGGAACGGCGCCATATCTGACACAGAGTAATCTTTAGCTGATGCAATGACCTCTTTTTACTACCAAACGTGCAACTATGCAGCCATCTGCCTATGACGTGCCATCCCCGTGCAGGGCCCAGAGAGGGCTGTTAACCCAACCCTCCAAAGTTCAATAGTATGTTCAGGCCACTACTGCTCAGGCCAATGGCCTTTCTACGCAGTTGTGTGTGCGCCGGTTAGGCATACTGGAAGGCTTAGCCTTCTTTTAGCGAATAAAGGCCTATAGTTACCCTCCCATAGGATTCTGTGTTCAAAAAAGACAAAGCCACCACCCCCATCCCGCACCAGAGTTAGGAGGGCACTACATCGGCAGACGCCGTCGTAGTTGCGTCCCTTCTCCAAGGACATGGTCATTGGAGCACTCCTCGTAACCCCGTATATGTCGCGGCCATCGGTCCGACCGGATCCCGTTCACAGGATATATGAGCAAGGACCTATGGCGAGCTTATTCAAGTGGTTCAAGCCAAATCTGTCGACGTCGTATAAGGTTACTGAGCACTAAAGAAGAGGGTCGCGAAGGTGGTCACTAAGTAACGGGACCTATTTACGGACAATAGTTAAACAACCCATTCTATACTCCACGCTCTCGCGATGAAAGTCGCAGAACTGAATGGTGTTGTTGGATGAGGTAGTGTGAGAAATCAGGCGTACCTGGACTCACACACATCAATAGTATTCTTCGGATACTGGCCGAACCATACGATCACGCTATGACCATGGAGGGATAATGGCTATTTGAGCAATTATCGTGACAAGTCTATCTTAAAACCTCGCCCCTGTCAAGTGCAGAATGCATCTGCCATGCTGAGAGGTTCGATAACAAAGCTGGCCCCTTTGTTGGTTCGATCATGGAGACTATTCTGCATATGCAATGGTAAGCAAGACTCCATGCTGACGAAGATTGATTGTGACCAATAGACTGATGTGTGGGAGCACTGTCAGGAAAACTCATGTTGTTGCAATTCAGAAGTCGAAGTGAGATAACCGAATTGTCAGGGTCAAATGGTGTTCGCATTTTTAGAAAAAACTGGAGTTTGTTAGTAGGTACTTAGTTAGTATGAGAACTAGATGTAGCCCGCGATCACCCAGACGCGACATATAAATATCGAGGTGCCTCCCGAGCTATTTGAACATCATCAAGCAACGGAGAAGAGATCTTATCAATATAAAATGTTTACGCTAGAAATCTTTTATCACATTACCTGCCCCTGCTTTAGAAATTGAGCCTTCCTAGACAATCTCCGCCTACGATTAAGATTATCGGCCTGAGTTATCTCTCATGACTTTGAGATGGGCTCCTGCCTAACAGCAAGAATGAACATCTAAGAGCCCGTAGAATGTGAGGCCATTGACCTCTCTAAGTTCCAGAATGACTTTACCGGTCACGGTAGGGTAACCTGTCTACCTCAGTAGATTAACTGGGTCCCCTGAGCATAATGACCCAATTCCCAAGGTAGGTGAACTTTGTCCTCTTATGCCTTTAACCGCTCAGGAAGTCCTCCAGTCGACCACAAAAGTCGTCTTGGAGGTTTGTGTAATATTCCCCTAATTCTCTTGACTTTGTGCGCATGTTTTCCGAAAAGGTTACCCTGCCTACTAGAGTACCTAAAGCTACTCTACTGTCTCTTGGGCCTTGCGCTAGGCGAACCGGCATTCTTGTATACCAAGTTTACTAGACCATACTACCTTCGGTTACCACTAGGTATACCGTTTGGGCTAAGGTGGTAGTTATTGTAGCTACCTATCCTAGGCTCATAACATCTCTGCTGCTGTTGTTCGACCACCCACTGGATTTCCCTTAACCTGTATTCAAGCACTGTGGCCAAAGACTTGTAATCATGGCTAGCACTAGATACTAACAATACGGTAGTCCATTTAGGTAATCGTGATAGGAAAAATGTTGTGCTTCAGTTGTGGTGTAGTGCTCTGAATACCTCGGAATCAGTAATGTTCAGCATTGCGATGTTGGAAGCAAGAGTGGCCACATAGATTTGCTCTCGGGTACAAATATAGGCTAATTTTGAACAATCTAAGCGAAGGTTGGCTAGGAGATAAACCAAATTGGTAGTGATGGGACACCATCAATTATTAATCCTTTTGTGTTGAATCTTAACATTAGTTGTTACTTCCTTCATCCATGGGATCGATGATCTCTAACTCTAGCGTGACTATTTTTTCCTTTCCTTAGTTAGCATGATTATTCTCTGCCTGGATGTCCATAGATTGCGATCGTGATCGTTGGAAGAATTCAAAACTGAGCCCAAATGGCAGTCTTATTGTTGTTCATATATATTCCCGTCTCTTTTCTTTTAGTTGTGCGTTGGTAATCTAACTCTTTCCTGTAGCTTTAATCTTGGCAGTTTGTTTTATGAGCCTGTTGCTCTACCATTACTATCGTGAGGCGACCACACCAGATCTGTATCTAGTTCGTTCTTTTCAGATCTCTTTCCTTTTCGCTTCAGTCCCAGTTTCTTCGTTCAATGTTAGTCTCACGGCAGTGTCCTAGCAGTATTGTGTCGGCGGCTTCCCTTGCGCATAGCACGTCCAGCCGCGAGAGAAGAGAGAGGTTTATTTGGGTAGGAGAGTAGTCCACTGAGTGTGGGATCGGCTGGCTGAAATATCAGAAAGAGATTGGTATTTGGGTAACAAAGGGGGTAGCCCGCTGAGTGCGGGAGAGCCTGCTGGCTGAGATGTGAGAGAGAGTTTGTTCTTAGTATAGAAGAGTAGTCCGCTGAGTGTGGGATAGGCCGCTGGCCGAAATGTGAGAGAGAGTTTTATATTAGAGTAGGATGGTAGTTCGCTGGGTGCGGGATAGCCTGATAGCTGAGATAGAAGAAAGTGCTTTTTCTAGGTGTAGTGGAGTAGTCCGCTGAGCGCGGGATAGCCTGCTGGCTGAGAAATGAGGAAGGGGTTTTTATTACAGTAGAAGAGTAGTCCGCTGAGTGCCGGATAGACTGCTGGCTGAGATATGAGAGGGAGTTGTTTATTAGAGTACAAGGGTAATCTGCTGAGTGCCGGATAGCCTGCGGGCTAGGATATGAGTGAGATTCTTTTATGGTATAGGAGGGTAGTCTGCTGACTGCGGGAGCATATTATCCCGGTGCCTGCTGGGCTAGGAGGATGGCCAGGAATGCGCAATTACACCCTGGGGTAGGCAATAGTGTTCATAGCGTTCTTAGGCCCCTTTAGGGTCCTGCGGGGGACTGCCGAAAGCCTAGGACAAGAGTGGACGGTGAAACATACTCCGTTCTCGTCTTTCATTCATATTGGTTGGGCAATGTGAGAAAATGACTGGATGGCATGACAACATGCCGTCTATCCTTTATACTTGAGTTTCCAAGATAGTTATCATTAGGAAGGACGACAAGCCCAACGATCTGAGACATATCCTCGTAGGGGACAGCGGGAGATAGGGGGAGATGGCAGGGAACAGTGCTTGACACGGATGCACGCGGTAAGTTCCAGAAACTCCCGGATGGGATGACAGAATGCTGTCTGTCCTCTTCTTTGATTCTTACTTATTGGGCTCCTTAAGATAATAACCTGATGGAGCGACAAACACGGTCCGTCCTCCGCCTAGCTCAAGACGGACACAGTCCCCCATTGCGAACACTGGCAGGAAATGATGGCCAGGGGTGGCTGACAGTGGCTAGAACTTAGTAATGATCGTAGAGGGACACTATTGTGGCTTGTAGTAGACACTATGAGAGAGGCGCCTAAAGTAGTGACTACCGTGCCGGCTTGAAATTTGCGCTTCCTCAAGTTTCCACCTACGTTGTTAGGAGGGGCCTTATAGAGCAAGCAGTTATGCAGGTTTGTGGATATGCAGGGTTGCGGCTATGCGGCTAACAGCCGGAACGATTAAAGGCATACAGCGATCTGGCTTTCGCGGCTATGCACCTAACTAGCCTTTATCTCCGCATTCCTGGCCTATTGAGTGTCTGGCACGATCGCAGTTTTCGTATATTGCTTTGCTTATAGGAGTGGGGGAGGTTGGGGGATTAGTTGTATGGTGGGGGAGGTTCTGTAGTTCTGATATTGGTGGATAGTCAAAAGCTTATGGAGCAATTCCGGTTTAGTATTCGTGGTTGGGTCGGGGGTTAGGTTGCCGGGTGAGGCGATCTCTATCGACCCCATCCCGCCTTTGGCGTACGGCAAATCTCGGGAGTATGGGGTATTGAGTATTGTGCAGCTGTGAATGTTATGGCCAAGCGGGTTCCGTCGTTCTTGGTGTAGATTTGATGCTAGCACTTTGTTTCTGAGGGAATGTGTTGTTGTTCTATAGTTATCGTGTCTTCGGTACTGATTTGATTTTGGTGGCTTCTTCCTGAGCAACTGCTGTTCAGAAGAGTCCTGAAACTCTGCGCTCCCGAGAGCATCCCTAGGCCTTGCACTCCTTGGGGTATCCCCTTTCCAAGCGGTGTGACTATTCTCTCGGGCATTATTCTCCTATTTGACCCGTGCGGGAAGCTAAAAACACAAGTGTGAGGGGAACCAAATTTTGTGGGCCGGAGAGGGAGAGCGTCAGAAGAAGGGAAACGCGTGCCCACTAGCCGCGGAAGAACAAAAAACGCGAAACAAAAAACGGGAAACAAAAAACGGGAAACAAAAGACGCGAGGTGTAGTGAGCCTGGAGACGAGAATGCGAGGTGTAGCGAGCATCGAGGTCTTGAACCCCTGGGGGTGGATGGTTCTATATATGCCGGTAGCTCTCTGGTCCGTGCGTAGTGAGCTATGACCTCCGAGTGACCAGGCAAACATTCCTCCAAAGACTTCCACAAATTTTCCCCCGCGCTTTGCCCAATTGGCAATAGGTTGTTCCAACCTAACATCTAAACGGGCCCTAGATCAGGGCATTAAAACGGGTTAAAATGCGATCATTCCATGGGAAAGATCATCTTCAAACGACACTCACACGGTCTAGCAACTTACTCCTTCTGTTTTTGAACAATGCCCAGCATGCTGTGCAGCCCTGCAGAAATTACCCTGGCTGCCTTGGTCCAGGGATCACTGATCAAGGGTAACCTTGCGCCTTCAATTTATCTGGGAGAGGCTAAACAAGGCATATCGCGTGGCACGGATGGAATTCTACTGCCGATACCAGGAAAAATAAACTTGGAGTTTGGTGATAGGGGTTTCAAATATCCTTAACTAGAGCTCCACCCTGAGTTGAGCCTCAGAACGATCTACTTTCCTTTCACGCAAGACACCCGTATATCGACTCTCAGCAAATGTCGAATCTAAGAAAGGAGTTGCCGAAATGGACTACTGTGTTATTAAGTGACAGTTACATTGACAGGGGAGGAGGGGGAGGGGGAGGGGGAGGGGGAGGGGGAGGAAGCGAATCCCCAATAGATTTGTTGACCCTAGATTCCGAATTCGCAGGAGAACAGCCGAACTCCTTCACATCAGTATGGAAGCCAGTTTGGTACACCGGTTGGCATACAGGAGTCTTAGCCTGCGCGGTTTGCGTCGTTGTCGTTCTCTTAATAAATGTCGGTATAACAATTTATACTGCTACCAATCCGCAGTATACGATGGAGAGAGGCACCGTGACGTTGTATTCGGGGAGTTGTGACAAGAGCAGGGAGATTGGGATGTGGCTGCACCTGGTGATAAATGGCCTTTCCACATTACTATTATCCGGAAGTAATTATACACAGCATTGCCTCTCAGCACCAACAAGAAGTGAGATTGATGCTGCACATGCGAGGAGACGGTGGATGGACATTGGGGTTCCGGGTATTAGGAATCTATTCAGGATTAAGGCAGAGAGGACGTTTTTGTGGATCGCGATTGGGATTACTAGTGTTCCGCTGCATTTACTGTGTGTTTCTATCCTAATGCCAACTGGTGCACTAACTAATTGGAAGATTTCAGGTACAATTCTGCAGTTTATAATTCTTTAGCGGGGAATGAGTTCTTTGTAACTCTTGTGACAAAAAACCATTTTGAACCCGGAGCCTACTCGAACGTGACAGAAGTGTTCGGGTATGATTGGGTGTCGCCCAACGCGACGACCGGGAGAGGATACAGGGACATCGGGGACCAGACAAATTCGCTTGATATGCAACTGTTCACTAGTATGCTACTTGGATACAATTCCAGCACTCCGAACTACAAAGACTTGACACCCTCTGAATGCAGGAACCTCTATAAAAGGGACTTTCTGTCAAGCCATAGAAACCTATTCTTGATCACCAAAAATAATTCCGAAGCCACACACAATAACACCCTCCTAGATTTTTTGACTATCAGCAGCATCTCTAAAAGCCTATGGATGTGCATAAATTCCCCGGGTGACTCAGTCAATTGCGGCACCAATGCGCTTGCCTCAAACGTGGGGAGTGGGCTTCCGTGGAAAGTAACTCTCAGAGGCGGGGAAGAGGCAGAGTAAAGTGCATGCAAGAGTGAGATTACAAAGGAGAGGTGCAAGGTGCAGTTCTCGGTAGGAATCATGATGGTCGTTATCGCCTGCAATCTTGTCAAAGCATGTTGTATGATCACAACTGTTATTAGATCTCGGGAGCCCACTCTAGTTACTTTGGGTGATGCTATCGACCCCTTTTTGAGAATCCCAGACCCGACAACAATGGGGATATGCTTTGCCGATCGACAGCTCATTGAGAAGGGGTGGAGCCGTGGATGGAGGATTGCACCGAGGCGGTGGAAGCAAAAGGAGGTACAAAGGTGGTGGACTAGCGTTAGTAAGACGAGATGGATAACCTGTAATTTCTTCATCGCGATAACTATCATTGTCTATACAGTGTTACTCCTATCGGGTATCCGAAATGACTCGCTCCTGGTGCAAACAGACATTAAATCAATGTAAGTGTACACACACTCTTCTAACACACCCTTAAGCACAATACTAACGAGGTGATAAAAAAGGTGGGCAAGAGGTTTTGGCAAAGTAAATGGTGTCTCTCTAATGAAAACACCCTTCAGCAACATCACCGAATCAATCCTCCTAGCTAACCTCCCACAAACCATCCTCTCATTCCTATACCTAACCTACAACTCTCTCTTCACCTGCATGCTCATGGGCCACGAATGGTCCCTCTTCGGCCACCACCACCGCACCCTCCGCGTTACATCCCCGCGCCCAGGACAGCGCTCCACATACTGGTTACAAATACCCTACACCTACGCAATTCCTCTAATGACCCTCAGCGCTCTCCTTCACTGGCTCACCTCGCAGTCCATATTCCTAGCGAGAGTCGATCTATGGGACCCGTTGGGGACGATGCTTTCAGTGGCGATAAATTCCGTGGGGTGCTCCTGCATAGCCATCATTTTCACTCTCGCACTGGGGATTCTTGCCCTGTTAACTGCCGCTGTGATGGGGTATAAACAATTCGCCGCAGAGATTACTACCGTCGGAAGTTGCTCCGCAGCGATCTCGGCCGCGTGTCATTCTTGGGGGGCAGGCTCGGAGGAGATTATAGGGAAGAAGGTGCGGTGGGGGGATGTAGAGATTGCATCAGGTCTGAGGGTGAGGCATTTGACCTTTTCCAGTAAGGAGGGGGTTAGGAAGCCCCTGCTTGGAGAAATTTATGCTGGGACGGGGAGAGAGAAGGAATGATCGTTGATTGTTACTGTTGCAGAATGTTTCTTTCACTACTCTAAGATGGAGAAGGGATGGAGTTTGCAGTATTGGGGCTACATATATTTAGACTAAGACATCTGAGAGATGGGGAGCATTGCATTATATATTCTTTTCGAAATAAAGGAGGACTGGATGTGAATAAAAGTTTGAATATTTATAGAGTGGGTCATTGCGCAGGGACAACGGAACAATTGCTTGGGGTGAAAATAAGTATCCTTAACCGGCGGCCGACTGCGGGGCTGGCAACAGCCGACCAAACACCGAAATAAGACCGCAATCCCTCCTACTGCGTCTATTTGGACCTCCTGTCCTGCCGGAACCTCCATCCTTTTTTATTGTGTTGAGAGTTCTCTATGCTGTTGAGTTGGTAATTGGCGATCGCTGCTTCCGGATACCAAACCTCCCCCTTTTGTCACCGAATATCACTCGTGTACAGTAGATTTCATCATGTTGAAATTTGGCTTTCGGATATGTACTCTTCACGTCTCCAGTACGACAAAGCTCGTCATTCCCCTTCAGTGTCGGTTTACTGCATTCCGTGTTCCACTTGTTGATTTCACCTTTCGCTCTTGTTACCTCTTGGTGCGTTGACTAGATATGTAATCTTTCCATCATTTCTTTCTTTCGTCTTCCATACTGCTCGCTTTGATTCCTTCTCAGCTGCTGATATACAGTGCTACCGTACTGCATAAATTGTGGGTCTTCCTGACCATCTTGGATAGAATTCAGTTCATGCGCATCTCTTGTTCTCATATGCTTCCGGTATATTGCTCGTTCCTTGCACATTTTTTCAACACATCCCGTTCTCCTCTAGGGATTTACCACCTTCGCTACCGGTGGTGGATAGAAGAGATAATCCCTTCTAGATATCACCACTCTGGAGAAGTGTTCATGAAACATGTCTAATTTTACACAGCCACGTCGCCAAAACTCGAGTTTCTGATTTTGACCGCCTCCACTAGAGATTGCGGAGAGTGAAGTAGCAGAAGATTGGTAGGGGTTTCCGCGCTTATGAGTTTTTTTCGCAACCTGACAACTAGTCTCCATCAACAGCTACACCACGAGTATTATAGGAACAATAACTACCAAATAATTCTGCTAAAACACACCGAAACTAATTTTCTCCTTCCCATTTCTACGCTTGAGTTCTGATACGAATAGCCGGTTGCTCTCCTCTTTCACTAGCCTCATTGGCTCTCTCCTAGCATGAGAAGGATCCGGAAACACAAGCCCCGAATTTGCACTTCCACTTAGATAGGTAGGAATTTTTTTCCAGTATATTCTGTGAGCCCCTGTCATCGGGTGCCTCTTCCGGACTACGGGTCAGAGCAAGCGTGGTCCAAAGACGAGTGTAACTTGAGGCAGGGGAAATGATATGTATTACCGGATATGTTTTATTAGATACCAGAGTGCAAAAATAATAAATGGGTATAATACTTTGGTTAAACTGTACAAAGTCAGCTTGTCCAAGATATTCCATCTATTTGACCCCCTTAAGCTTTCAATAAATATATGAGCTGGCACATTCGAATTGAGGTAGTGGTTTCCTTCTCTCTTGGTTCTCCCTCTGCCCAATCTACCACTCTGCCCAACACCTTTTCATCTTCTTCGATTCTCTGGCATTAGGCACTGTGATTGCTAATAGTTTGTGGAGCCTAAAACGCATGAAGTACTCAAGTGCCGGTAGCTGTATGGGGAGGTAGGCGGGTACTGGATAAGTTATTATATGGCAAAGCATCCCGTCCACACAACCCTGCAAGACAAACCCCACAAAAAATCATTACCACTTAACTGACACACCGTAGTCCCTTCTATTTTCTTTCATTCCAAGCCGGATTGGTGGTGCCGTATACTAAGTACTGTACGGAATACTGCTATTTACTTAAATTTATTTGTTATTTTTGTTGATGTCAAGGTAGTTTGATGCATTGGGGAGGTTGTCGGCACCGCAGAAGTTATGAGCCTTCGTTCGTTGTCGTCGGGTTAATTTTCTCACCGCACAATAACAGAGGAAGGTTGGGCTCAGTTTCTCAGCTGATTCCCTCTTGCCCCCCGTCGCATTACCGGCTATGAGCTGGTCTGGATGGTGGGGACTGGCTAATAAGGGTAGCGATTTCATGAAACATGGTAGAATATTGCGGAATGCAACTTCTTTGTGTTTAAGCTGAGAGGGATGGCCTCCTAATTGGCGCCAAGGGCCTATTTTCATAGAGGGTGCTCTGGCAGCCGAAGATGGTGAGAGGAGTGCAGGCAAGTACCGGGCGCCCTATTGATAGGATGGTCACTGGGGTTTGAGAAGGTTTTGGTGAACCTTCTACGAAGTCGAAGTGGGCTTAGATAACGCACGTGACCGTTATATCTAGCGGCAGCCCTATGTAGCGTGCTTTCTAGCACCCCGTGGAATTTGAAAACATCCAAGGGCAAATAACCTTCTAACAGTTTATCAACCAGAATTCAGGACCGTAGAAAATTGAATAAACACCCTTACATCGTTTATCGGAAAACGACACCGGTCAAGAGGCAATGTCTAGTTTTATCATCCGAATTTTAGAACGGGACGGTTAGCTAAACCGGCACTAAGTTACAGACCTGTGCATGTCTGGCGAGGGCGTGAAAAATGTAAAATGCAATCATTTCATAGGAAAGGTCATCTTCAAACGAGACTCACATGGTCTAGCAACTCACTCCTTGTGTTTTTGAAAAATTCCCAGCATGCTGTGTAGCCGTGCAGAAATCCCACGGTATTGTCTTGGTCCAGGGCCCCCCGGTCAAGGATAATCTTGTGCCTTCCATTATCTAAACAAAGCGTAACAAGGAATACCACATACCGGGTGTAAGCAAGCGATACAATTCTACTGCCGACACCAGAAAAAATGAACATGGAGTTTGGTAATGGGAGCTTCAAATGTCTTTAGCTACAGCTTTTCTGCTTTTCTTTCTACCCTCAGAACGATTCATTTTCCTTTTATAAAACAAGACACTCGTATATCTACTTTCTGTAAATGTCGAATCTTAGAGAGAAGTTGCCGAAATGGACTACTCTGTTATCAAGTGAGAGTTACACTGACAGAGGAGGGGGGGGGGGATTAGGCAGCGAATCTTCAGTAGGCACGTTGACTCTAGATTCCGAATTCGCACGACATCAGCGGAAGTCCTTGTCATCACTATAGAAGCCAGTTTGGTACACCGGTTGCCATACTGACGTCTTAGCCTGCGCAACTTGCGTCGTTGTCGTTCGCTTAATAAATGTTGGGTTAAAGTTTTATGCTTCTACCAATCCGGAGTACAAGAGGGAAAGAGGGACCGTGAGATTGTATTCGGGGAGCTGTGACAAGACCAGGGAGAACGGGCTGTGGCTGCGCCTGGGGATAAATGCCCTTTCTACACTGCTATTATCCGGAAGTAATTATACGCAGCAGTGTCTCGCAGCGCCGACTCGCAGTGAGATTGATGCTGCACATGGGAGGAGACGGTGGATGGACATTAGGGTTCCGAGTATTAGGAATCTGTTCATCATTAAGCCAGAGAGGACGTTTTTGTGGATTACCATTGGGATTACGAGTATTCCGCTGCATTTGTTGTATGTTTATATTATTTTACCCACACAAGTCTTAACTAACTGGAAGGTTTCAGGTACAGTACTAGGACAAAAGGGTTCGTCCGATGCCCATTTTATACCAAAAGCAGCCTACTTCGCCACCCTCCCACTGACCACAATTTCTATGAGAAACCAGAAAGATTTTGCTGAGTATTAGAAAATCCGTAGATAATATATGGAACATTACAAAACTCTTGAATATTACAAAGGGATAGAGAAGCGGTCATTTAAGTAGCAGGAAATTAGTTGCCGTGTATCTTTTTCTATGGAGCCCCATACAAAAATCTAGGTCACTTTCACACATGTGGATGCAATCATAAACAATGAAAGCAGTTTTGATTCCTTGCACTTCTACTTCTAGAGGTTTAAATAGATTGTGATTCTCTAGCTGGAGGAAAGATTTGAAGTGTTTCCATGCAAAGAGTGTTGGGAATTGTCAGTTTGAGAATTTGGCCCAAAAACCGGTATTGGACGAACCCTTTTGTCTCCGTACTGTACAATTCTGCTGTATATACTTCGGTAGCGTCGAATAACTTCGTGATAACCTTCGTGACCAACAGCCACTTTGAATCGGGATCCTACTGGAACGCGACGGAGGTGTTTCCAGAGTACGGGTGGAGGTCGGACAACTCCACGACCGGGAAGAAATACGGGGACATCGGGCACCAGACGGATTCGGATTATATCCAACTGTTCAATAGTATGCTAGAGGGATACAATGCCAGCACTCCGAGTTACCAAGACCTCACACCCTCCCAGTGCACAAAACTCTACAAGGACTTGGCGCCGAACTATGGAAACCTATTTCTGATCACAAACTATACTTCTAACGCAAGGCATAATAACACCATCCTAACTATGGGAAGCCCCACTGATCAGAGGGTAGCCCTATCACATGAGTGGATGTGCTCTTACCCCCAACCGCCTCATGCAGATGTAACCATGATGGGCTAATCTCGCAGGTGGCAATGTGGGCGCCCATGGCTAGTAAGACTTATAATAGGGGAGGAGGTACTAGTAGAGATAAATGCATGCAAGAATGAAAGGGTAGAGGAGAGGTGCAAGGTGCAGTTCTCGCTTGGAATCATGATCGCCGTTATTTGCTGCAATCTTGTCAAAGCTTGCTGTATAGTCATGACAGTCGTTAGATCCCGAGAACCCACGCTAGCTACATTGGGTGATGCTATCGACTCCTTTTTGAGACAGTTTATTAAGAGGGAATGGAGGCGAGGATCCAGGACAGAACCGAGGAAGTGGAAACGAAATGGAGTGCAGAGGTGGTGGGCTAGCGTTAGTAAGACGAGATGGATAACTTGTAATTTATTCCGCTCAGTAGCTATCATCATCACCGGTGTTTTACTTGGATCGGGTATAGCCATAATCAGGGAATTCATGAGAACAGATATTAAATCTCTGTAGGCTCGTCCCCCTCTTCTAACACTCCCTTCCAACACAATATTAACGATGTGACAAAAAAGGTGAGCAAGAGGTTTCGGCAAAGTAAACGGCGTCTCCCTAGTCGACTTCCCCATCCAGAGCATAACCAACGCCGTCCTCCTAGCCAACCTTCCGCAAACCATCCTCTCATTCCTATACATAACTAGTGATGGACACGATCATGCTCGAGCAGAAAATTTGGCCCATGCTCGAGCATGACCGTGTCCATCACTATACATAACCTACAACTCAATCTTCACCTGCATGCTCTCGCGCCACGAATGGTCTCTCTTTGGTCACCACCACCGCACCCTCCGCGTTACATCCCCGCGCCCGGACCAGCGCTCCACATCCTGGTTTCAAATCCCCTATACCTATGCCATTCCTCTAATGACCCTCAGCGGTCTCCTTCACTGGCTCACCTCGCAGTCTATATTTCTAGCGAGAGTTGAGATGTGGGACCCGTTCGGGATGGAGATGGAGGTTCCACGGACGATAAATACCCTGGGGTACTCCTGCATAGCCATCATTTTCACTCTTGCGCTTGGCATTCTTGCCCTTGTGGCTGCCCCTGGGCTGGGATATAAACAACCCCTTGCGGAGATTACTACGGTCGGAAGTTGCTCAGCAGCAATCTCGGCCGCGTGTCATGATTGGGGAGCAGGCTCTCAGGAGCTTATAGGGAAGAAGATGTGCTCGGGGGATGTAGAGATTGCACCAGATAGCAGGGTGAGGCATTTGACGTTTTCGAGTGAGGATGGGGTTAGGAAACCGGTGTGTGGGGGAACATATGCTGGGATTGGGAGAGAGGCGGGGAGAGAGATGGGGAGAGAAAAGGAATGATTGTTTATGATTACGCTGGGAGAAAGTTTCCTTAGTCAAGCTAAGATGGAGAAAGGGGTGGGATTTGGAGCATTGGGGCTGAGTATATTTCGCCTGGGACATCTGAAACGTGGGGAGCATTGGATTACATAACTTATTCTTTTTGTTATAAAAGAAGGCCGGGTGTATGAGATCTGTGGTATGGTTGCGCAGGGACAACGGCACAATTACTTGGGGTGAAAATAAGTGTCTTGAACCGCCTGCGGACTGCGGGGCTGGCATCAACCGACCAAACACCGGAATAAGACAGCAAAAACTTTCTACTGAGTGTATTTGGACCTCCTGTCCTACCAGGAATCCCATCATTTCCAGTGTCTTGATAGTTCTCCGTGCTGTTGAGTTGGTAATTGGCGGTCCCTGCTTCCAGGCACCTAATGGCCCCCAAGTATTCTTTGTCACAAAATATCACTCGGCTGGCAGTTGATCACATCTGTTGTTAGGAATGCATTGAAGTTGTTATTCGAGATGTTGGTTGGTTTGGTATGGGCATTGGTATGCGCAGTATACTGGGAATTATTATTGGCACTGGAATGAGGGAATGGTGGAATCTCTGGAATGCGTGCTGGAATGAGTACCAATATGGAATGTTGAAATGTTGGAATGTTGGAATTCTGGGGGCTGCGCTGGACTAGGAAACTTGTATATATTGACTGTTGTTGTTATGATTGGCGATAGTAATCGAGATGATATAAGGGTTGATTTCGGATTTCAACATCCCATGCTCCTAGGAATCAATCAAACGAGGATCCCACCCCTGGTATTTTGCCTAGCTTACCACCTCCACTACCCGTGGTGGATAAATTACTCCCTTCTAGATATTACTGATAGCTGGAATCCCATAGTTGTTAGGGTATGATAGTTAGTCTGGGTACGACCGGTTTAGGGTCGTGACTGACACTTGGGGGTTTTTCCAGTTGTGTGGTTTTTTCCTGTTTTGTGTGTTTGTGCGCTCTCTTCTGTATCTAGTCTGAGCTACCAGTAGAGAGCTTCCTGTATCGTACATCGAACATCCACATCCTTATCATCACATACCGGAACCACCACCTACATGCTTTTCTCCGTGCTTTCACGCGGTTACCAACGCTACGCCAGTTATCATTCGGTTGTGAGCGAGCTGCCATCTGAGTGTCGCTATTAATTACCACTCAAGACTGTCGACCATCCTATCGGGGAGCTACCAAATGTCCCCTGTGAAAAGATTATGAAGAATAGTGTGAAGCGTTGCTGGAGAGGCATACTAAACAACAGAACAAGAGATAAGACGGACTTATGACTCCCACTCCTACAAATGTGGGCAGAGTGGACCCTTTTGAATATAAAAATCAATGTCAACTCTTCCGGCTGTCTCCCTAATATGATCACGCCATTTCCTTCCCTCTGATTCCCCTCACTGCTTTGCTGCTTCGGTGATCAATCAGCCCCTCTTCTCGGATTTTTCACCAAGCCCCTGACTACGGGGAATTCTCCAATATCCTTCTAGAATACGGTACCTCGTCTGATATCAGGCATCATGTTCAGAGGAGCTCCAGGCATTCACAAGACCAGGGTACGTTATCAAGTCTTTTAGTTCACTAATCGAGTGATGCTACATGTAGCGAAACTTGCTTATTAATACACCTTCCCCGCCTTCCGCCCATGCCGGGGGGAATAGGGAGACTGGTCTGGGACTAATCCTGACGAGTCCTTAACTATATTTATTGGTCAGGTCTAGTGACGGAAATCAATTCAGACCGAACGACTGGTCGTGCCTCCCAGACAAGACCGGTCGGACTGTTTGGCAGGCCTTCCAATGGGTTGGGGCTTTGTTGGGTTACCCCGGGCTCTTCATTGGGCTAGGCTGGGTTTGTTGGGCCAGGCTCACCATGGAGCTTCTTGGGCTGGGTCAGGCTGGGGAAGTGCTAAGCTCAGGTTACCCGGCCAACCCGGCGAATGTTTTTTTACCTTGTGTGTCTGAGATTTTGAACACCTTTCACCAGAGAAACAATAGCCAGAGCACATATAATTATGGTAAGCTTTTGCTCCTAGTAGAAAGGTGAGAGTGCAAGTTGCCAGGCTGAACAGTGATTAGTGGTCTCCTATTATGACTGGTTCAACATGAGAACTGTCTGCGTCTCTTCCTCTTTCCATTTATTCTCTACCGACCTGTAATTCTTCTTTCTCTCCATATACCTTCCTTCTTTTTGCACTTGACAGTATACCAAACACCAAATGATAAGTTTTTTGTTGTTATGAGGTGTCAATTACGGAGATAGAAGAATGTAAGAGAGAAAGACAGTGTTTGAGAGGAAGAAACTTCTGTATATTCTTTAGATTGTTGCTTGCTTGCTTCTAAATATCGAGGGTGGAATGAGAGGTTTAAATACAGAGAACTTCACGATACATATTCACTAGCAGCCCCCTCGCCCTACGGTCAAGCCTGTTATCCATATATTAGGACTATTGAAAGAAGCACTATAGCATATTAGTCAAGTCTGGAACTTGAGAATAAGTAGTTTGCAGATTTTGTGGCTTAG
>Ga0307509_10004024_pt1 | contig 21610 bp, 29 predicted proteins | sample 10_EM_MG_FD_202245 | JGI IMG/M metagenome (GOLD analysis project Ga0307509, IMG submission 202245) | Populus trichocarpa ectomycorrhiza microbial communities from riparian zone in the Pacific Northwest, United States - 10_EM | ecosystem: Host-associated > Plants > Roots > Unclassified | place... | reverse complement strand
CCCAGAATCATCGATTGCATCGGGAGGAGAGGAACCAGAGTGGGGTTGTGTATCATCGGGACACCGTTGCTGTGTTGGCTTCCGAGGTTCTGTCCATTTTTTGCGGCAATTCCATTCCAAATTTTTGCCGTGCCAGGATGAAAACTCCCCCCTTTCTGCTCTGTTCCTGCTGTGCGACGACGGCTGGCGTTTGCGGACAATTGAAGTTTTAGGTTTGGAGAAGCAGGCCCCACATTGGCTGAGCTTCCTCAACTCTGACGCGGCCGCGGTCCTTTGCTGTAACGGAATGATCTGATGCGATATGAAAGGGGGCCTATCAACGACTACTGAACGGACTCAACTGCCCGGGAGTTGCGGTGAGTGGGAAGAACACCTTGGCGTTCTCGAGATGTTCAGTTTACCGTAAAGTGCAGTTGTTGTACATGTACAGGGAACCGGGTCTCCGTTTCGTATTTCGTCTACCTACACCGCCTTCACGTTTACTCCGGACGCCATCCGGCGCGATGCCAACCCTGAAAACAGGGTGGTGACTTGAAGTCGTCAGGTTCCTGGAACCGTTCTATTTGGTGAACGGTTCGAGGTGAGCCGAAGAAGTTGCGCGCGTGGCACACACAGCAGGGGGGAAAAAAAAGTCAGATCACCGATCGGCAGGACATGCCAGCCGAGGAGTTCTTTCACGGATCCGACGGGGGTGGGGTACGTGTTTGCACATGGCTGGGTGGGCACCCGGGCAAAAGGTCAGGGACTAGGATCGGAAAGGGTTCTGATGAGAGTTGTCCCCCATTCTCTCGAACAGAGATTGGGCAGATGTTGTACGAGAGAACAAGCGCCACTGATAGGTCCGGATGGAGCGATTACCTGAAGGAAGGAGACGACGGATTTCAGTGTCCGGTAGGGTAACAATTGGAGAATGCAAGGTGAGGTCCGCTTTCACCGTGCTGATGTTGGCCAGCTGCCCTCAAGTTTTACCGTTCAAGAGGCAATCAAGGGCGTTGATCGGAACAGGCGCGTGAAGCCAGCTGCATTGTACGAACAACTGCGTGGGTTCCGAAATCCACGCGTCTCCGATGGAGCGGGATGGAAACTGGCCAGGTATGGTTTACGTTGGTGGAAATTCGGGTGAGAGCAGATCGAGTGAGTGAACGCGCTGGTCGGGCGATGGACAGATACGTGTACCTCCACATACACACGGACGGACGGACGGAGACTTGCCGTTACGTGGATGGTAACAACAACAGAATGCGTTCCATCCAGGGAGGATCATCCTCAAAGAAAGAAATTTCGAGAAATCATTCACACCCAAAAACACATCAGGGCGCTAGACACCTCCCCGAAATGGATCGTTTTCTGGGGGGGTTTTCCTTATCAGTGCAGATTGAGGAGAAATCCCCGGAATGCTGCGTTGATGGCTGATCGGCACCAATTGCCGAGCGGCGGATTATGAAATGCGTTCGGTTTTTTATTTTCGAAAAAAGTGGTGGCGAGGGAACTTTCATAGTCCGGATTTGGAAGTCGATCATTAGATCAGAGATTGCGGTTCTCAACCTCGTTCCATCTGCGGTAAAGTGGAGGGCGAGCCACTCCTGTCATTTCGTTAAATTTCTTATTATAATAATCCTACCCCTCCCCCTCCTCGTCCGTTTTCAATCCTTCGTTTATGTTCTGCTAATCCCTCTTCACCCTCCACGTCCATGTCTTACGCCGCCTACTCCACCCTCCCAATCGAACTCATCCATGCCTGCGACTTCGCAAAGCAACCCCTCACCCCGCCTGGCGCAAACTGTTTGCCCCCGATTCTACGCTACGAAGGTGCGCTCCAAATGTCGCGTCCCAAACCCCCTCCTCTCACACCCTCCTTTGTAGATGAGGATAGCTCAATGTCCGAGGACGATGACCTGCAAGACAGTACTTCAAATTCCCCGGATCCCATCCTCTCTGATTGGTTCCTGAACTCGCACCAATCATCCCTCTATCTTGCCGAAAAGACCTGCGAGATGGTCTGCTACCTCTGGTTCTCCTCAAATCCCCCTTCATCTCGCCGTTACCAATTTGTTCCGCACTCAAGTCCTCATACCGCATCTCTCCAATTCTCCGTCTCCCCGCACTTCACCCAATTCATGCAGAAAGTTCTCGAGACAACTCAAGTCTCGCAATCGGTCATCGTGCTCTCCCTCCACTACATTTTTCGACTGAAGGAGCGGAATCGGTTGACGAACAGCCTGCCGGGGAGTGAGTTTAGGGTTGCAATTGCCGCACTGATGATGGCGAACAAGTTTGTGGACGAGTGCGTTCGCTTTATTCGTCTCATTGTATGCTCATCCTGACGCGATACCCAAGTAACACGTACACGAACAAGACCTGGTCCGACGTTTCTGGTATCCCCCTTGAGGAGATCAACAAGATGGAACGCGAGATCCTCCTCGGGATCGACTTTTCGTTATACGTGAACAAGACAACCTACGACTCATGGTTAAACCTCCTCAAAGGTCTTGTCATGGCCAAAGAGAAGGACGGCAACGTCTGGAAGAAGAATTCCCACCCGAGGGGGCGCAGTACACGATCTCCCAGGGGAGCAGTTCCATCGAACGTTTGGTCTGCTAGTCGCTCCACCTCAGCTTATGCGACTCCGACTCGTTCTCACCGCGCCAGGTCCACTTCACCGTCCTCCCAGTCCTTCAGATATCCCTTCACTTTCACCTCTGCGACCCAACCCACTTCACGACCCATGAATGATCAGCCTTCGAAACCTGGAGCGAAGCGTTCTGCAGAGGACGCGTTCTCTCCTACCACCTCCTCATTTCCACCTATCAAGGCTCCACGGCGCGACATGCCCACATTGTCTCTGAGCATCCCGGGTTCCGCCTCACTGAACTCGTCTCCTGCTGTTAACCACGGTGTCAAAACCAGCTCTCCTTTGGACAACCTGCCTTTCTCTAAACTCAGTTTGGCATCCAATTCGCCGGCCGTCACCAGCTCCACCCAGGCCGTTGAGCCGGATGGCCGGATGTGGGTCTCATCATCTGGTCAGCACGTTCCTCCCAAAACGTTGTCTTCTGCATGGCCTCTCCAGGAGAGGGAAAGGACCTGGGCCGCGCCACAGGTGAGCTGACCGGCTTGTCCGCTTACGTCCTAGCCTTCATTTGCTAAACACTTTTCATAGAACTTGTACTACTACTCCCTCGCCTGCTCTCCTACCTCGATCCGGAACCAGCAGGTCCCCGAGCCCGAAGAGAAGGCGATCTCCGTGGCCAAAAAAGCCAAGCTCCGCTACCACCCCGCCCCTCAGCCCACTCCGTCGCCGCTGGTCAAACCCAATCAGTCAATGTATGCGCGTTCCCACTCGACCTATTCACCACGCCAGCAAAATGTGTCCAACCATAAATATCACCGCTCGGGTGGTATGCCGATGGTTGTCCATTCGGCGTCAACCAGTCCTGATTCTCGCGAAGCCTGGCTTGACCTTCGTCAGATCCAACACCATCAATATCCATCCCACGGTGTTCACACTCAACAACTGCGCTATCTCCCAACCGTCCCTCACCATCACCAACATCAACATCAGTTCCCTTCGCCTGATCGGTTGAGTGTCCCCTCGTTGAGTTCGACGCCGTCTTCGGCCAATTCCGAGGATGCCCGGATGAGTTTGCCGCCGTTTAACGAGCTCGTATCTCGTGCTGGCAAGGTGTTCCCTCCGTCGTATCACCAGGCTGCTGATCACCCTCCCCCTGTCACTGATCACGATCACCGGTATCAAGGTGTCGAAGCTCAACCTGCGCCTTTTGCCAATGCTGGGCCTCCTGGGGTGGGTATTCAGTGCAGTTACGCGCTTGGTTACGGGTATGACGGTCAGCTCCAACGGTCTTGGGTTCAGCAATCCTATCCTGTGTATGGGATGCCCTTTTCGCACGGTCAATCAGGTTTTACCTGGCTTCGATCCCGCGGAATGTGATGCACGCTCACGCCTTTTCTGACACGTCTGTTGTTTTTTCGCCGCTGCTGGTCGTTCGCGTCGTTTTGTCCACTGTTCTTCGAATTCTGTTGTGCATGATTCTCCTTCGGTTTTGTGACTAGTCCATCCCTTATTCCTCTTCTCCGTCACCATCAGCGTCACCTCCCTCCTCGTCGCTCGCCCCGCACGTCACTCGACCCTCACTCCGTTCTCTCCCACATTGCATGATACAGTTTCATTGTCTCTCTACGCAAGCATCATTCCCTCGCACGCACACACACATATTCTATTTTCCTCTCACGCGTATATTTCCCACGTTGCATCTGTTGTCGAACCTCTTTTTGACGACCAGCCACTCCCTCTCCTTTCGTCCCAGTACGGTTTCCAGGCCGTTTATTTTGAGCGTTTACGATAAGTAGACTATATAATACTCGGTTGAAAGGTTAAGGTCACCACTAGTATCGGTTATACAAGTACATTTTGGCCCTATTCTCTCCGGGAAGAAAATTTGCCTTGGTGTGATTTGGTTTCGATTCCTCGAGGGTGCCACTCCCTACGCGAAACACGTTGAGTTGAGCATTGGATGGTCTTCATTTCTTTGGGGGCTCGGGTTTTTTTCAAGTAATGTATCATGATCTCAATCGCTATCGTGTCTTCGCGAAGGGCCCCCTTTTCTCCCTGTTGTTTAATTTTTCTTGGGGGTGGATTTCACACGGGACTTGGAACCCTCTCGCTTGAATGAATCGATGCCATCGAAACCTGGATCGATGGCCGATTTGTTCCAAGTGGCTGTTGTTGCACTGCAGGGTGCGCTGCGCACGTGTGCGTGGAATGTAGAATGAACATCGGGTGAGTGTGGACTCCGTGCGGTATGGTTTGCGTTATGTGGTCTCACACACATAGAATCTGGGGCTGTCGTTTTGGAGGGGAGCTTCTTCGAATCTTTTTCTCTGGATGCGCGTTCCGGAGGCTCGGATTGGGGTATTTCGAAATCAAGTACCTGCTGCCCCGTCCGAGTTCGCGCCGCGTGTATCGTATGACTCGTTTGAATGAGTGTTGTAGGGGGGCCTAGGTGTGGGAACCTAGGCATTGGACTTGTATGTGTGGTGGAATTCGCCCGGTCAACGATCCGATGCCATCCACTTGCGCGCTCCATGTCAATGTTGCTGCTATACTTACTCCGCAAGGGAACCGTGTGTAGGCTCAAACGATGCGCCTTCTCAATTTGATTACGTTTGACCGACAGATCTCTTATTATAGTAATCCTGTGTTGTGAGGGGGGTGTGTTCCCCGTGGGTGATCAAGCCTCCGAGATCTCGCTCTCTTCAGGGTAAGGTAGGTATATCATATCACCCGACCAAACAGACCATCGAATCGTACAAGGTCGACTAAATCATTGATCTACAACGAGACTTCCAGACTCTGGACTGTGGGAGGGATCCAGGGATTTGGGGGTGTATGGAAGGGAGGGGGGTCACCATTCAACCGTGTACACGTTAGTAAAGGGGGGCCGTTCGGATTCACATTTACACCTAACGTTACACGTGCCCCATTTCGTCGATGGAACGGAACTATCGTTAACGCTGGACCGTTGGGCTTGATTCTCGAGGAGGTCAAGGGGGGTTTGGTATGGTCTGGCGATCTGGCGGTGTCATGGTCTTACGGCTACAATCTCTTTGACGTGGGTAGGTTCAGGGTTTGACGTGTTTGGCTGGCGCGCTCTTGACCCCGTCAAAAGATCCACCAACTCACCCACACCATCAACGCCTGCCTCCATGCGTTCGAGGTACGTTAGCGTCCCCACGTCTCCTCACCCGGACGCCGACGAGTAAATGGTCCGAGATGAGTCGATCCATCCGTCCATCTGAAAGATGGAAAGATGGGCTGTTCACGTTCAGGCGCGATTCAGTCACCGGTGTGCGAAAAAGTGACAGGAATGTTGTGGAGTTCTACCTTTACTCACCCCCCTTCTTCGTGTCCGCCCAGAAAGGCGCGATTACTTTAGCCGATGAGTGGGACGCCTGTGCGATGGCCCTCTCACCGCGCCGCCGAAGTTCGTTCGTTCGAGCGTGACAGCGGCCCTCAGGCAGACAATGGAGGGGCGGAGATGGCCGTGCGGGGATTGGATATGCCCGGTCGGGTTACGGTCGATGGTCAAGTCCTGGAAACCGGGCGTGATCAGGTTCCCTTCTTGTCGGCAGACTGCACCCAGAGCGGATCCGATGGGTTGGTCTGGGCGAGAAGAGGGGGAGGGCTCGCTCCCCCCCCCTTTTTCCCGTATTATTATTTTCCTTCGAATCTCCAAAGCGGGTTAAGAAGTGCTTAGGGTGGAGGTGGGGACTGGACCGCGCTCCGCCCTCCCCTTGTTTCTGTTCCATCCGATGGTCGCGAGCGAATCTCGGATAGGTAGCCGTCCGTCATTTGTCGCGATGGGTCTGGCAGGGGGGCTAACGTTACATACCGATGATCCACGATGCTCCGTGAGTGGGCAAGGTTCGGTCGGGCCTCGAAGCGAGTTAGGAACTGATCGATACGGAGTGGCGTTGGTCGGTGTTGCCCTGATGGCCAGCAGCCAAACTATAGAAGGTGCGACCTCGGAGGTTTCTGGGCGTTTCGCGTGGTGTGGGACGAATCACGTCCCGTGATTAATTTTACTTACATATTTCACTGCCCCTCGGGTTTTGGGTTTACAAACGTGAGGAGGAGCGGGGTCTGGCCCGTGGTCGATGCATGTGACTCAACTGAGAATGTGAGATGGGTTGGCTAATGAAAAAGCTGTTGTGTTGCGGGCGTGTGGGCTTGTTGGAGGGTGTGACGGGAGTTTAGCCCTCGGTGATATCGATAATCGTATGCGGTGTGAGCGTGAATTGGGATCCGATGTGGAAGTTGAGTTCCTTCCAATGTTACGCAGCAATAGCAACGGACCATCATAATTCCAAGAAATGCCTTCTGGGCTGAGGCGAGACGTGTGGGTGTCCAAGGCCCGGATTATTAATGGGCGCGCAGTTCTCATCATGCGAGAAGAATTGTGAGGCGACTGGCCCAAAGCGTGGTCGAACGTGTTTGTTTCGCCACAACGCGATAGCCGATCCCGGACCTGAGCATCGCTTTTCGACCGACGGATCAACGAGCCCGAACCAGATTTGAGTCGTTTGACCGGGACACCGGCCGGCACTTGCCCTTTCTATATGGTTAGCGATCTCAGATTTCCCAGATCCACATCTGGATTTCTATACGAGGTATAGTTCCCTCCGGCCGGCCTCTATTGAATGGCTGATCCCATGCTGCCCCTTAGAGTCCCGAATCCCACGACCCACGTGCCGGTGTTCCATTCTTGACCTCCCCACTCGCTCTCGTTGGGCATGGCGCGTCGCATAATTTTTTTAGGCCCAGTCTGATCGGAAACTAAACTTTTCATCGTCTCAATTCGTGTCCCCCGCTCTGTCTGCACACCGCACCGAGCTGTTGCGGCGTTATCACTGGGTGCGATGGAACTTTTGCTCACACACCGCTTGCGGAAGGATCAGCCAGAATTATCCTTTTCCTATTTTAGATCTGTCCTCTCGGTTATTTTATCGTATGCAAAAAGTTGGGTTTGGCTCGGCTCCTGTCGCCACCTGTTCCCAGGACGGGTGAGGGGTGGCTAGCCTGTTGCCACCTCATTGTTCTTGGTTAGACCAAGCGCCCAGGAGCGGTGACTTTTAGGTGCAAGGTTAATTTGCTTTTAGCGCCCTGGACCAAGCCACGTCAGCTGCGCCCAGGAGCTTGTGGCTCCAACTTTCTCGCTTCACACTCAAAAGCGGGTTGTCTCAGATGAATACCACCTTTTCCGTGCTGATGCATCTCAAGAATGGTGATTTCCACCCATGCTAACCTTCCGCTGACGTAGCCTCGATCATCGGGGCTTTGGAGGATAGGGATCGGCGGCCCGAAATCCGTCGGAAATCCCGGTCTTTTGTTCGTCTTCCGTGTCCCTGCGTCGACATGCGGGTCATCAGCGGGAGGTGTTACGCGGCCGGAAGTGTTGTAGCTCCAGCTGCTAGTCTGGGAACAAGATAGCAGGAGTCGCTCACGGCACTTCCGAACCGCCTTCAAAAGAATATCCCATTGTTTTACATACTGTCATTTTCGGAGATGAGCTTGTTCGTCAGCGCTTGTTTGACGTTCGTGGTCAAAGAACAACGATGAAGGGCAGGAAGCATCGGAACAAACCGTAACCCTGGCTCCGGGAAACCCAGAGAACGATCCTTCAGGTCTACTTACGCGAAGATGCCACCAGACTGGACGCTTAGAACGATTTGATGAACGGAGAGAGAGAAGACGGAGCGCGGAGAGGTCCGTGATAAGTAACCCCTTGATCAGATCAACGAGGCGACGCAGCTGGACGGTGACGCGAACCTATTGAGGCCATTCCCACATCCAGGTCCAGGCTGCGACCTTTTCCCTCAAACTCCTCGAGGGTCCTTCTCTTCGTTCCCCCAACTAAGGCAATGCTCCATGTGGCCAGGGCTCCGCAGGCCCACCAAGTCCCTCTCATCACTTGGTGGCGTTTGGATACCCGCTGATTTCTTCCTCTGATCTTCAACGGAACCCCCACCGTTCAGATGTTGGGCGGGCTTGAACCACATCGGAGACCGCCTCGTGGAGGGTTCACCGACTTTGGGAATCTCCCCCTGTAACCTAACCCGAAACGAGGCACTACCAACACCGTGGAACCCGAGCCGGTTCTCCAAATCTTCACCGACTCATCTCGTGCAACACCCGGCCCCGCGATTGCAGGCCGGTGGTGCTTGCAACCGAGCTCTTCTCGGAAGTTCACATGCTGTGGCTGGACCAATCGTACCCCAACATTGTCGACGTCGCCACGCTGGATGTCAATTTCCACTTGCTGCGGTTACATACCAGACTTTGCATGTGCGACGCGGCAGGCTGCATTCCCGGACTGGAATTGGTTAGCCCTGGGCTGTGCTTCCCCGTTCGATGTTGGTGCGCTCCTCCCAGATTTCGAAACCCCGAGTTCGGGCCTCAGGGCTCCTTGCTGAATCACAGGAGGCCGCGCGACCCTCACGCTCTAGGAGCTCCCCCTGTAGTCTTGCTAAGCCCCCCCTCTTGCGCGGTGACTGCGGGTGGGGCGTGCTTAGCGACTCCGCCCATTCTATCTTAGGTCGCCAATTCGTACCATTTTCTCGTCGTCACCAGTGTGGCTGTGGACAAATTGCGGCGCCCGCAATTCGACCGCATCGCTTACCTATGAAAGGGATCCACTGAGTCGTTTCGGTGACACCTAGGAGATGGATTACAAAATACAGGAGTTGGCTCGGTCAGCGTCGGACCGTGGAACGGAAACCAGTCTGTGGGGCTATTACCTCCTCTTCTGTGGACGCGATCCTTGCGAGGCGCTCCTGCACGTACAAACAATGGGCGTGAGTCATTTCATGATCTTGGGTCTGGGGTTGGTGCTGTCACTTCTCCAAGAATTAGTTTTCCCTGCGCTCGCGTTATCGATCCCATGAACGGGTGGAGCTCGCTATGCCCAAACGGGCGTGACGTCTCATTCATTACCCTGTGATGAAAGGTCGTCTGGTTTCTCGCCACGACGAATCGCGCCCTCCTGGCCAAGCTACGCATAGGCAATGCCACTTTCGTCCAGGATTCTCGTGAAGGGCCAGACTTGCTCGGTGTGGTCAACGGTATTCTCAGCACGACTAATCTCGTCCTGCCCAGGGATCAGCGGCGATTCGTTTCCGTCGGACCCATCTGCAGGGCGTCACCAAAAGTATTCACCTTCTGTCGCGATCTACGGGCACTCCTCGGGGCGTCGTCTCATCTCCTCACCGGTATATTCTTCTGTGGCCGTTCAGGCTGTATGCCTGATGCGGCCGCCGAGGCCGCGTGGGCTCTGGAGGGGATCGCGCCCCGTACAGGCCATCTCCATATAGATGGGATCGTCCGACTTGAGATAGGAGCCTCCTCGATACGGACCACTTGGACTAGAGTGATTCATCGGCGGCCGGACGCTGGTTTTGACATCGGTTTCGAGCACATTTACCTATCGCCCCGCGTGTAATTCTGTGTGGGTAAATTGGTAAAAGATCTGGGAGCTGTTGGGAGTTTTGTTATTCCTGCAGGGCTTCTAAGTGAGCGCCCACTTGGGTTGTTAGAAGCTACCTAATACGCCCTCGACAGTCCGACCCTTGCCAACAGGCCCCGGTGATTTTGACCTTTTTTTTCTTCTTCCACTGTGTGTATATGAGGCCCTGCCTCTAGACGTAAATGATCCCCCCATTGTCCCAAACATGATTGAATCATAACGTGAGACGCGACTCGTTCGACTGCACCCACTGCAGAATACACTTCACCGCTATGGCCATTCTGTGGGAACGTATTGTTGGTCGAAATTGAGCGTTCACTCGTAAACCCGCTGTTCGGGCATGCAATGGCCATCACGTGCCAATCTCCGCCACAGACGCGTCTATCGCTTGACCACCCATGCCCCCAGCCCGGAAGCACCCTCAAGATTTGCAAAACGTTTTCACATCTATCCAGGGTCTGGTTTCCGGCATTTTCTAACTGAAGGAAAAAGGGGACGTGAACTAATCGTTATCCAGATGTTCTGATCAGAATCAAGCGCAGCCTGAACAACGCTGAAGAGGCAACCGGGTCTGCAACGCTTGGTGCAGATCTAACCCACGTCGCATCGCTTGCAGAGTCGTTTAGCCAACTGCGCTCAAGGAATGACACGGTGAAATCGGATTTAGTCGATACCCTGGACCGTGAGGGTTAGTTTTCCGGCATTCTTCGAGCTTCTTCAGCCTAACCCAAGCACGCCGACAAATGAACGAACCTTGCGCGCGCAGGCGTCAATCTTTGGAATGCTGCTGGAGTTGTCACTCCGAATCCGGTGGGACGACCGCTGGTGGCCGGTTGTAAGTCCTTGACGCCCGCTTCCATTAATCAAACCCTTGCTTCAGTGTTGTCTGATTGCATTGTTCACCACCACCCCCTTACGCCACGCCCTCCCCAAAAAGTGCGACACGCGGGCTTCCGACTCATTATAGCTGGCCTGGAACAAACGCCCGGGATTGAAAGTCCGACCGAGATCCATCAATAACCTTCCTTTGTTCTGGGAACTGATTTGTCCACACGTTTGTCCATTTAGCCCTCATCCATGTTCTCCAATTGGCTAGTAAAGCAGGGGCGAGCCTGTCTGGTGAGTCCGCTGCGAAAAGGGTGCCCATGGTTCTTATCACCGCCGTCGTGTCTTCCGCCGATCGACGCGCGAAGTTTTGTATCCGGACCACTTTATTTCTTCCTCTTCAAAACATCCGTTCGGCATTTATTGACCAAAAGTCTATAGAGATTGGCAACGCCGACGTTGCTGCCAACGTCCTGGGCTGTGCTGCCAAGGTGCCGTCATTTTCCTTTTCCGCGCCGTACTATTTCGCAGGCAATAGTTAACTGAGACCCGGATACGTCCGATTTTTATCAATCTGTCCGCCTAATCGCCGCGCGCCCGCGTCGTCCCAGTTTGAGGAAGGACTGAGAAAGGCAGTTGACGCGAATGGAACACATCAGCGGGCTAAAATCCAGGCGATGCTCATCTACTATTCTAGCCGGATGGAAGCAGTGAGTGTTTTTTACGCGGTCGGACCCAGACTCTTTTTTTTTTTTTTTCCACTGTTGTCAGCTGGTCACGAGGACTCACAACCGGTTTTTGACACAGGCGTGGAGAGAAGGCAATGATGGTGTGGCTGAATTCATGCTGCAAAAGATCACAGGTGAGAGTTTTACCACTACGCCACCCACACTTGACCTTGAACTTAGGGGGAAATCTGTCATAAACTCTCCGCCTGATCCTACCGAACACGTCAATGACCAGACGGTGACCAATACAATCTCCTTCCCCCGCGTGATGTGAGTTGAGGAGCGAATCGTCGGCTCTTTGTTGGACTCTTCGAGATTCAACTTTTCATCACCCGTGCTAGCGGCAAACGTTGGCTGCGAAACTTCTCGACATAGGAAAATCACTTCTCCGACAGGCCGGCGTTGAAGGCTCCGTTGGTGTTGGAGGGGCCGGGGCGCGGGACTCCGTCAAATGGGTTCAGAAGGCGTTTACGGTGACAGAACAGGTGGACGCTGCGGAATGTCCCGGCTTAGCGGAGCTCAAAGTAAGCGACCCTCATTCACCTGGACCGTTCAATACAGATTGAACGCTGATTATTGTAGCGGTCTATACTGAGAACGTTGGGTTAGTGCGATGGTCACTTCCCCATCCGTTTGTTATCTCACTGATCGCCCCTCGCTCTCCTTCTTTTCGGTAGCACGGGCGTATTATTTGTCCTCGTCCCAAGACCCAGAAAATTTGGCGCGTGCGGAAGCTGCGTTGCAAGAACTCATTACCACGACCGAGAACCAGGTACCTGTGGTTACGTTTTAGGACACCGTGGTTTGAATTATTTGACCGGGTGATCGCAGGAGGGCGCGGAATATCAACACCTGCGATGGATGCACCTAGCTCTCCTGAAACGGAGGAATGCTGGCGATGGTGCGCTCCTTGAGGGTTAGTTTGATTTCCGCTCTTCCGTCCGACTTCGCGCGCACGCGGTACGTTTGTCTGATGCATCGTTCGCTTTTACTTCGCAGCGTTCCAATCTATCATCGATAATATGACGCTGTCCGAGGCTGAGATCACTGAGTACGGGGGTCCTTTTTTGAGTCTCGCGACGACGACTGATGGCCCGGATCTAATCCGGCGGATAGGATACTTCGTGAATTACGAACGCTTACTCAACAACAGTGAGTGAGTAATCGACCGTGCTGGTCCGTGTCCCCTAACACACACCTCGGTGACAGCGGATTGGTCACTTCCGTGTTACTCCATTGCGTTCGACGTTGCGTTGAGTCCGATGGTGAAGGGATTGGGGAAATCATCGAACGCCTGTTGTTATTCTTGATCTTTCATTGCGCCAAAGACGACAACCATTCAAAGGCGATGAAGGATTTGGGCACGGCGTTTTCATGTACGTTCAGCGATCTCTCGTTCATCTCTTTTGGTGGTGTAACGCTGTAACTTTTGGGGCGAATCGCGCCGAATCTTAGGTGTGAAATCAGGAGATTGCGAGCTGTCAAAGGTTTCTATCACAGCGTGCCTCACTGTGCGTCTTTTGGTGTGGATAGACCAGAACCGCCTGGTCCTGTCCGTTCATAACCTTACTTCGTTCATTCGCAGCTATTGTGGCAGTATGGAGACCGACATTACCAGGCGAGCCGCTGGGACATTGCTGTTGACTGGTTTCTCGGAGGCACCCATCAATTGTTCCGGAGTTTTAGTGAAGGAACAATGAAATGTTATCGGAAAGCCGCACTATGTTACATCCAACAACGAGAATACGCCAGCGCAGCCGCCGTGGTTCGACTATGTCCAGGGAACGAGGCCGCAACACATTACGTTAGCCTCCTGGCTTCAGTCAAACAAGGTACCTATCCATCCATCATATTCTCTGCCCTCCCCGAACGGTTCTATCACATGCTTTATGGCGCGAGACGAAACTGATCCGGGTTATCATTTCCCACAGGGTTGGAGGATGACGGTTTGTGTACGTTTATCCTTTGGGCGAGTGGTACTAAATCTTGATCCCACCACAGCCGTATCGGCGGTCAAGGCCATCGTGGGCTCGCCGGACTTTGACCGCAGGATGCTTCTTCTGGCAACGAACATGGCACATGAATCTAATATGCGGAACCTCTTGTTAACCGTACTTGAGGCACTCCTAACGACGCTCAAGCGCGAGAACGGCCTCGAGGCGGATGTAGAGGCTGTCACGTTGGTTCGGTGCATAATCCGGCTCGTTCACTCGCTCTTGGACAATGAACCCCACAACCGGTAAGTTCCCGGCTCAAGCGGATTCGCGCTCGTCAGCGTGGCCTTTGGTGGGTGTCTGAAAGAACAAAAAAAACTTCCTTTTTAGGCAGATCCTCGTCTCATCTTTGGTGAAGCACTTTCGAACGGGTTTAGTGGCCTTTCTCATTATCGGTTTTTTGGCCCTATATGTTGTAGTGATGCTGACGTTTATGTATGCGATAGTAAAGGACCTGATCTCCCAGGTTTCTACAAAGGGAGAAATCGCCGTGATAACCCGGGATATCTCATGGCTGTGGAGGATGGCGTATAACTCGGCGGTCAAGGGCTGTTCTACCTGGGAGTGCCCTGACGATCTGGTATCAGACCTTTTCGATATCAGCAGAGAGGTCAGGGTCAACGTTCCTAGCTCCATCTAGCTTGATCGCTAAAGGGAAGGGGGTTCCTTGATGGCTCTTCATTTTTTTTACTATTAGCTTCTTGAGGCCTACCGTGATCACACGCTTTCTACGGACGGTTCGGAAGTCCACGATCATATCGCGTGCTCTTCATTTGCCGCGACGGCAGGAAGGGGTAAGCATGTTTGATGGTGGACTCTTTGAACTTTTTTCTCACTTGACCCTCTCCCTCTGATCGCGTTGCACAGTATTTGCCCTTCGGCGGCTTGGAATGGATGACGTGCCCAGTCAGGTAGGTTACTCCTTGCCTCTTCGCGGAACTGAAGCATTGGGTGTTCTTCATTCGTACACGAAAAAATGACAATTTGAAGGACAAACGGCGGAAGATCGCTCAACAGGTGCTTGAAACCAAGGAGAGGATTACGAAGCTATTGGGGGATAATCGTTCGATCGGCGGCGTGGTCACTGACCGGTGCCGTTCTTTCGTTCACGTACTCAGGGTGTTCCAGGTCGAGATTTGGTGTGCGCTCAAGGATTGGAAGCGGATACCGCCCATCGTAGAGGTGACACCCATGCGACTGATTCATCGTTCGCGGACCGTTTCAAATGCGTCGCCAGGAACTTGGACGATCCGATTCACAAGGGGTGGACACTACTGAATCCATCGCGGACATCCTGGTGTGTTCCTCCAACGCGAGGGAAAGGCCCAGCCGCGCAGACTGTCTAACGAAATCTAAATAAGTGGGCTCACAGGGACTGCCCAGTAGATGGTAAGCCACGAGGTCGTCTGATTGTCCCGTGATTCATACATATCTGGTATCACCACCGCTCCCTTCAGTTTTATTCAGTGCTCTAGAGGTGCGCCCATGTCCTGGGAATCACCCAGAGGAACGCCCCCATCATTGAACCACCGCTTGGTGTCCCGCAGTCTATTCTTCACGCAAGCCTAGAACATAACGCGTTATCCTTGGAGAAGTTCTCGCGGTGGCTGCGCGCCATCTGCACGATACTACTTTCTCGAGATTCCAATGCTGATCGGCCAAGAGCTATCGGGTTCGTGGAACAGGCGATCACTATCCTGAAGGAGCAGCGGAGTGTTGAGGTGCGTGCGCTCGGTTCTATCCGAGGGGGCATTGTGTGTCTTATGGTTAACGTTACGGAGCGTATACCAATTTTGGGAAACACCGTTACTTTCGCTTGCTTTTCTCGTCCTTATCCTCATTCCCCGGCCAATCGTGTTGCTATTTAGGGTTATCCCATCGAAGAGCGCCAATGGCTGTTGGGTACCACATACAACACTGGTATAGAATGCTTGCAGTTCGTACTCCATTTTTCCGCTCTTCATCCTTCCATTATCGGCCCTTCTTCGCCTGGCCGCCTATGTGCGGGGGCGTCCATCTGATTATCGGTGTATTTGTCTGTCCACCCGTATCGGACAAAGGGCCGTAACCGCTCTCGTGATCTGATGACTTACACTTTCTTCTGTCGTTTTTGTAGCGCGACTCAATTCAACGAAGCTAAACGATGGTTCGAATCGGCGACTGTTTTGTGTAGGTTTGTTCCCGACGGCGTTGCAAAGGCTGAGAAGGTACGTGATGGATTCCTGTTTTCCATCCCCTGAACATCATCACCATCTCGGAGTGGCACCGTACGACCCAGGCCCTGGGAGTTACCCCGTAAAGGGGTCATATGTCCATGTGCGACCTTACGTTTGGTTTCGTTATCACCCAACATATCCCCCTCACTCTCCACCCGCTCCCCCGGCCTCTTTCATTTTTTTCCTTTTGCCGGGTCAACTGACGGTTTGTGGAGTCTAGATCAACGAGACGTATTCGTATTTGTTGTCTCGCTACAAGCCGGGACCGAAGGATGGTTCCCTGACATGATCAGAGCGGTTAACGGAATCTGTTGTTGAGTTCGTGTGTGGACTCACTCACGCTTGCTGGCTCTCGTACTCGCCCTCTCTGGTCGCAGCGTATCTCTTGTTTCTCCCTGTTCCACCCCCTGCGTCTACTACTGTCTCGCTGCCCTTTCTTGTACTCGTCGACGTTCTATGTTACGCCACCCTCTTGCCAATGTTGATCGTACTCCGAAATCTCACCGAAGATCCTTCCTCTGCCCACTGTGTTTGGTTTTCCCAACGATTCAGCCCACCCCCAGCAGAAGTAAATAGGGAAATTGTAGGTGGGACCAGACTTTCCCGACCAGTTCAACTTCGCCGACTGTCGTTCTCTCCGAGAAACACGCACTTACGGAGAGCAAGCAATCCAACCACCTGAACTTCGCCTCAATCTTCGCGCTACCTCCGCCAAGGAAAGGATCGGTTTTTGGAAAGGTCGACCCGGGTTGGAGGTGGCTTGATTTGGCGAACAATGTATCTCTTGGCTCGGCGGTGAGTACATCATGACGAACATCTGGAGTCGGGAGTCGGTCTTCATCGTACGAAGCGCTCCAAAGTTTCCATGCCTCCACTTTCCTCCCATACTGTATTCCCATCTCAATCAGCTCAATATCCGCATTCCCCCAAGCAGGTTTCAATGCGGCCCGCAGATCATTAGCGTCGAAGCTTCCTCCTTACAGCCGCAGCCAAGTTTGCCCCATACCCTGACACTCGGAGATCGACAGAGCAATAGCGACAGAAAACTTCTCTCATTACATAGCTAATGGAGATTAAAATTATCTGATGTGAACATTAGACACATGCGTTTCCATAAGCAAAACGATGACTATAGTTTGCGGAGGGTAATCCTATGCTGGTATTCTGAATGCTCGAATCCCATCGTCAAGAAATGGGGAGATTGAGAAGTTTGGGAATCAAAGCGGCTCCTGTCACCAAAGGGAGGAAGGGTGGGGATACCTATGGTTGCACGACAACGGGTTCGCCACCCTTCAAGTCCCGGGCGGCTGACTCTATATCCTTCCTCACAGTCACATTGACGAACTCGCCGAGTTTCTCCCCAACTTTGACCTTCTGACCAGAGTGGACGACGAACTGGAAGTTCTTTGGAGCCTCGAAGACCAGGACGATGGTGCTACCCAGGCGGAACCCGCCCATTTCTTGAGCGGCTCTCAGCGGCTGACCGTGAAGGAGAGGAGAGGCGGCGGAGTATACGGCTTCACGGTAGGTTCCTGGAGGTGGGCGCTTTCCGCGTTCGTTCGTTCGAAGGTCCTGCAGCGGTGACAACCGTGAGTGGAAGGAGTCGATAGTAGGGTAATTTCACGGAGCAACGCACTGTGTCAAAGTTTATCTTGATGCTTCCAACGTTCGTGGCACCAACGGGAATCATGCTGAAGAACCCATGTTTCCACCTTCCCAGGAGTGCGACTCGTTCATTCAACACGAAAAGATTATGTAACCTCTTAGCGATGTATGGAGAGACCGAGAAGAGTTCACCTGGGAAGCAAGCAGGTCAGCTTACGTGCCACAGAATGCAGTCACTTTCAACAAACGAACCAATGAAATGCCTACGCTTCTCAACGACCCAAGCGGTGGGACTGTGAAAGCGGTGGTAGTCACCAGGGGCGAGATAGATAACGCTGAAGAAAAGGGCATTTCCGGGCCTGACACTAGTTCCAGAGGTGCTTCGCCGACGTTCGATAGCCGTCCGCGCCCCCATCTCGGCCGCGATTTCAACGGATTCAAGCAAGTTCTCGGTGGCGGTCTTGGTGTTGATCACAGATGCATCAGTTGTCTCGCCAAAGCTGCGGGCTGGGCCATGACCGTCTTCCGGACCGGCATCGGTGTTGGTGGTCGCGTCTTCGGGGGTTTGGGAGCCATTGTTCGTAGAACCAATCAATTGGGACAAACTGTACTCGATTCCGTTGATCTCCGCGAACTCGCGATGAAACACGACTTCGTGATCAGCGTTGGCGAAGGGTACCCTTGCGCTGGGGGCTGACTTGGGGGTCTCAACACCAAGGAGTGCGTCCAGGGAGTAGGTGATTCCCTTGACCTGCTCGATTTGGAGGTCCTTGATTGTACCGAAATGAAGGATGGTTCCGTCTGCAGGGCTGACCTGGAGGAGTCAAGGAGGGCGTGATGTCAATCAGATAACTGAAACGAATGATCGAAGGAGTCATGCGACAAGGGAAATCACATGGAGTGAAGGGGTGTACAGGCAGGTTTCGCGAGAAGGTTGGGTGGAAGGAATGCACAAAAGTCAAATTTGGGGCGAGTGACTTACCAGGGGGGCGTTTGCAACCGGGCGCACACCGTCCTTGAGTTTCCTGTAGAAGAAGTCGCCGAGGCTCTTATATTGGGTTAAGTCTTCGATTTCGATCTCTTCCAAGTTGCAACCGAAGACCTTTGCGTATAGTCGGAAACCGTAGGGTCTGAGCCAAACTGGGAGCTCAAGCGAGTTAATGTATCCCCATAACCGTGAGAGGTTTCGGAGCGGTAAAGCACCCAACACATGGACCTATAATAACGCATGGATGCAGATGAAACAAAGGAAGGTCGTCCAGTCTGTTAGACTATAGTACAAAGGATCAAAGAAACGAGGGGGTGCGCACCTGCCAGGGTCCCCTCAACCTGACGACCTCTTCTCCGTTCTCATCCACGTGAACTTCCTTGGAATCCATACGCTTCTTGTACCTGAAGAAGACCAACACGAGCGCACCAAGGGCGACGGGAATGGGGTACCATTTGGCGTGTGCGGAGGCGGAAGAGGCAGAAACCCTCCATGCGCTAGCCAATCGTCCTGATGGGGAATAAACCGTGTATTTCTGGCACAGCGCGGAGATGATACCGACGATACAGAGGAGCTTTACGGTCTCCTTTTGGGCTCGTTTGAGATTGGACCCGCTGGCGTATCGGCGACGTAGACGAAAAGGACCGGCGGAGACTTTGAATCGTTTCGGGCGAACGTTGACCATCGTGAGGGCGTAAGAGAAGCCTGGACGGCGGGGGACAGCGGCGTCGAGGACGTGAGTGGGCTGTGGCCTGGCCAACTGCGCGTTTGAAGGATAGAGAGATCTCCATGTGTTCCTCTTCGATGGCCTGACTTCGGGTTCGGCCGGTCACACCCCAAACCAACGCCCGCCGCCATCACTCCCACGCTAACAAAACACCCCGGTCCGGGAGGTTATCTACTACGATTCGCTAAAGTCTCGTAGATGGTACAGTAACGCTCTCCCCCGGTTGTTCCCAATCGCAATGTACTGGCTGTCTGCAGAAAAGCTCACGCTCAGCACTCGTCCAAGCGGCGTCCCGGAAGTCGGCCAATTCGAGTAAGCAGTCAACGATGGCAGGTGGACCTAGGTGAGATGAAATCCACGTTAATTACCACGAGGACTAACCAGCGTAAGCACAGCTCGCGGCGACATACCAATCTCAGCTGATCCTTCCTGTCATTGCTCGCCATTGCGAGTAATTGCGAATCGTGGTTGAACGTAAGCGTGGAGATTGCCGTGTTCAGGTTCCCCAGGGTCTTGAGGGGCTTCGGCTTATCGGTTCCCGTACCAAATGTCTCGCCTTCCCCGTAAACGTTGACATAACCCGACGTGGAGCTGACGGAAATGATGAGCGATGTGCGACGTAAACCGACCGACTTCCCTTACCCAGCTGCAAGATATCGGTTACCCCGGTCACCTGTGATCAGCTTGCTCCCAAAACCGCCGTCATCTTTCCACCGTCGTATACACCGCCGCGAGCCGACATCCCAAACATACACCTCTGAATCTTCGGCGAGACTCAGAAGTTCCCCTTGGTTGTTCCACCATAACGATTTGACACTCGAGTTCATCTTAACGTTACCGATCACTTGGCTTCCAGAAGCGGTGGCCTTCCAATCCACCAGGTGAATGTAACCTCTCCGACCGGCTACTGCGAGCATTTCTCCGGTGGATGAGAACGAGCAGGTTTGGAGGCTTGCACCGTTATCGGTCGAACGCTTATCCGTGAACGTTGTTCCCCATAGTCCACGGGGCGAACGGTGTGAAGTTCCGGATTGTAGGTCGTAGGTGTAGTAAAAGGGTCGAGGTCCCGTCAGGAGGATGCTCGTTCCACTTGGATGGAAACAAGCATTGCTCAGTGGGAGTTCTGGGATGTGGAGGGTTTGTATATGTGGATTCGTGTGACCGTCAACCTGCCAAAGATCTAATTGGTTTCGACGGGTGAGGTAAATATATGCGTACATTGAACAGCCGTAACCGCCGGTCAGCAGAGGCGGTAAGCAGCATTGGCACCTGCGGTGAAGGGTGGAACTGAACCGTCCTCAGTTCACCCTCAGCCCTTGCTGACAGGTTCGCGTCTCTCAGCCGTTCGATGTTGATGGTTTTCGGGGAGAGAATCTTCGACCTCCTCTGCTTCCCCTCCAGAATACCTCCTGTCGATGTGAGAAGATCTAAATCCTCCTCTGACACTGAAGATGAAGGGGAGGCGGATCTCCTTCGTTTAACTGTAGACCGTTTCTTCCTCGCATCCGAAGCCCATTGGGGAGTTGGGTTGAGCTTTTCAAATTGCCGGCGAAGGCGCCGTTCGTAGTCACGACCGCCAATCTCGTCTTCAGCGGCGGTGTCACGAAGTTTACGGAGACGCTTGTCGGAAGCCAGAGAGACTTGGACATCGAGGTCATCTGGATCTACCCAGGCCGGGCCCTTTTTCTGAGATTTGGGTTTCGGGAGGGCAGGCACGAGTTCCGCCTCCAACTCCTCTTCGGAGTCAGACTCGGAGCCTGGGTCGGAAGTCTGGGGGTCGGTGTCCGACTGCACACCTTCGTCTCTGTCCTCTTCGTCCTCCGAGCCTGAGGAGACAACGTCCGGAGCGGGATCGACCTCGACATCATCCACCATGAACAGCTGTGACCCAAGTCAAATCAAAACCCTTGGCCGCCGTGGGCATGTGTGCGACGTACCTCCGAGTCCATGAGATTAGCGAATTCGTTTCCACCCAAATCCAAATCTCCCCCCGGCATCCCCTCAACTTCTTCATCGGACCCTCCAGCTCTCCTTCTCGAAGAGGGAACGTAAGGCTTGCCAAATAGGGCGCTCTCTAGTCTCCTCTCTTCGTCGTCTTTGTCTTCATCTTCCCAAACGCGTTTGCCAGAACCTAACGGTTCAAAGTCTTCATCGTCATCGAGAGCGACAAGTCTTGACTTGGATTTTGCGGACGAGTGCTTTCCAGTTTTTTGGCGTTTCCGAGAGCGTTTTTCCGAGGGCATGGAGCGTTGGTACGAGGGTTAAGAGTGAGGGTGGGACGGAGGATGGGATGTTTTATTTTCCAAATCGATCGCGCGTCTATTTCGTGAGCTCGTCTTCCCCCTCAACGTTCAACCCCGCGTTCGCGTTGACATCGCACTTATAATAATTGAGTTCCGTACAGGTCCTGGAGCGTCTAACCTACACCCGTCTGGCCAGCAATATGGTCTGGGTCAGTCTACACTTCTGGAACCTTGTTCGCAGTTC
>Ga0307509_10004023_pt1 | contig 21612 bp, 15 predicted proteins | sample 10_EM_MG_FD_202245 | JGI IMG/M metagenome (GOLD analysis project Ga0307509, IMG submission 202245) | Populus trichocarpa ectomycorrhiza microbial communities from riparian zone in the Pacific Northwest, United States - 10_EM | ecosystem: Host-associated > Plants > Roots > Unclassified | place... | reverse complement strand
GTTCAATTGGTCAAACCCAGGTCTCTCTTTTAATTAACAGTCTTAGATTGCCCACATGTTTGGTGGAATCGGTGAAGGCTGGAAACAAAGCACGGCATCATGGGATATCACTCAGACATTTTCCTTCCTATGTATACGGTCACTCTCTTTTTTTTTTCCTATTTATTCACTCTGCCCGCTCCCCACTTTCTTTAAATGTTACATTTCTACGGTCGCACAACTGGGTTGTGGAATTATCGTCATTTTTCTCGCTCTGTACTAGATAATGTTCAATATCACGGGTGTGTTCAGTTACCCGGTCGAACACGTTACCCGGCATTGCGGCGCATGGAATCGGGGGTGCATAAAAGTGATTAACATCTAGTTACAAAGTGCGCAAAAATGACAGGACCAGTCAGGCATGGCCCACACCAGCACGGCCCTGTCACTTTGCACAACAAACTGCCCCACAAAAACGTTAATCACTTTCATGCGCCCCCGAGTACGGTATCTCGAGTCAAAACAATATGAAATCATAAGGAAAATATAGAAATAAAAACAGTAATAGGTTCATAGGAGCAGATGCGCGGCGCACCACTGACCAGTGTTTTTACCCCTCAAGCATGCCCCTGGCTAGACCGCAGAAGGAATCAGAGGCCATCGGCCAAGACTATTAATATAGTGAGAGTTTTGGGGGTGAACTAGCTATGTGGAGTTGAGGAGGGGTACATCAGTTGCAACGCTGGCTACTATCATCAGTCGGGTGATTTTGACCCCCGTGGATAATAACTAGTTTCCACGATGTCGCCAACGGCTGCACCAACTTGGACCACGGCAGCGAAGTTTTACCTGGCATGTCGAAAGGGTGGAGAGCGATTTCTCACATGAATACGACGTGCGATGGAAGCACCCCGGGATCATATTTTCCGGTCATTATGGACAACCGAATACTTGTATTGTGCGAGTACGACCAGACGCAGCAGGGAAATTTCAGTTACCCACACCCCAGGTAGATGCATCAAAATGGAAATCTGTATGGAAGGTAGCGTTTGCCGATAGACGAGCACACCGGATCAAGACCATCACTCGTCCCACTTTGGGTCCTTCCAATCTATGGGCGAACGGTGAGCAACTTTGCAGTGTTGTGGTTTCCCTGGTCCTTCTATGTTCCACTTGTTGAAACCGGTGACAAGAGTCGTTGTCATGCAGCGTCTTGTTACAGATTAGTCTTGGGTATTAGGTTAGTACATGGTGCGAGCCAGCTGTCCTCATGGTACTGGTTAGCTGTCCCCATGGAAATGGTAATCTGTCCTCTAGGGCTGTAGGGTTCAGTGGTCCATTAGCAGTCACCTATTTCCTTATATATAGCCTTCCTTGTACCCGGTAGCTAGAAAGAAAATAACCATTTCCGCTCGTGCACAATTATTGAACATAGCTAAATCAACACCACTTAGATAGTGACAGGTAGATTTCGGAAGTGGGAAGAGCTGGTATTGCATTCCCCTGACACCTCCTTCTAGTTACTTGGAAGAGTTCTACTGTTGCCGGGTAACATTGGGGAAAGTGATCCGGAGATGTGCTATTCCATTCACTTCACAAGATACACTATTTCGGAGTTGGGCATTTGGGCATAGCCCACGTTCTGTGGGGAGACTCTGAGAGGGCAATTGTCTCTCGCTATCCATTACAATCTGTCTCCTGGGTGGGTTCACCGCTAACATGCTGCGTGCTATCAAGTAGTTACCGACGTTAGTGAAATCGGTGAGCGCCATCAGATGCCTATCTACTAGGCTCCTCCCACCCCCCGTACCCAGGTGTTTCGCGGGATGAGTTATCAAGTATCCGCCAAGGACAATTTCCGTGCCACCAATTAAGTCATATCGTTTACGGTAGCCGATGCCTTATTGTAGGTAATGTCGGGATATAATCTACAATTTCCTTAAGAATTCTGGCGTTATCCTAGACCACTTCCCCTATCTACAAAGAAAAAAGAGAGACATATATACAGCTTATCTATCACTTAGAGAAATGTACTGGAGAGAAAATAGTAGGGAAGAGAGAAAAGGAACGGAGGGATGACAGAAAAAGAGAGAATGGGGAGTCAAAGATTCTCGAAGTGGAGGAAGACTGAATAGGATAGGATGTCAACTGCCTGCCATAAACTGAACCTTCTGAGTGCAGTAAAACTATTCACCCCACCGACCAGACCATATTGTACTCTGTAAGCAGGAAGTCGCACCCACACACACCCAAGATAGACACCGTGTTTTAGACGGGGGTGATAACAGTTATTTGATATGCGCCCTCATTACTCGGGAGTTCATTCGTCGGGAAATGATTGCGCCCACCAAGAGCCGCTACGAGCAACACACTCCAAAGGGAAGGAATAGCGGTAATCACTAAGGGGCGGTGTCTCCGCGGCCTGGGAGCGCAGCGCCATGGGTTACCCCTCGGGATGCTCTAGTAGCTCGATCACTCCGTGATGGCCATGCTTAGCTGCGTGCTGGAGTGGCGTTTGGCCATCATTATCGACCGTGTTAGGGTTGACCTCGTCCCGCCCAAGTAGTATTTTTACCACCCCCACATGTCCTTTCCGAGCAGCAATCGCGAGCGGTGTTTGGCCGGCACGATTTGGCCCGTCGGGATTAACCCCTTCCTGCTCGAGTAGTATTCTTACCACTCCCTCGGATCCACCCAAGGCAGCACATGCGAGCGGTGTGTCGCCATCATTATCTAGGTTCTCGGGATCGACCTCTTCACGACTGAGTAGAATTTTTACCACATCTTGATGTCCAAACTCAGCCGCAAGGGAGAGCGGTGTACTGCCGTGATTGTTTGGCTTGTCAGGGTTGACCTCCTCCCGCCCGAGTAGTATTCTCACCACTCCCTCATGTCCCTCCCAAGCGGCGTACGAGAGCGCTGTCATACCGGAATCGTTTGGCTTGTCAGGGTCGACCTCCTCCCGCCCGAGTAGTATTCTCACCACTCCCTCATGTCCCGCCATAGCGGCATACGAGAGCGGTGTCCAACCGGAATCGTCTGGCTTGTCAGGACCGACCTCCTCCCGCCCGAGCAGTATTCTCACCACTCCCTCATGTCCTGCCCTAGCGGCACACGAGAGCGGTGTCATGCCAGAATTGTTTGGCTTGTCAGGGTCGACTTCCTCCCGCCCGAGTAGTATTCTCACCACTCCCTCATGTCCTGCCCTAGCGGCACACGAGAGCGGTGTCATGCCAGAATTGTTTGGCTTGTCAGGGTCGACTTCCTCCCGCCCGAGTAGTATTCTCACCACTCCCTCATGTCCTGCCATAGCCGCGTACGAGAGCGGTGTCATGCTAGAATTGTTTGGTTTGTCAGGGCCGACCTCCTCCCGCCCGAGGAGTATTCTCACCACCCCCTCATGTCCTGCCCTAGCGGCGTACGAGAGCGGTGTCATGCCAGAATTGTTTGGCTTGTCAGGGTGGACCTCTTCCCGCCTGAGTAGTAATTGCACCACCTCCTCACGTCCATTATAAGCAGCCCATGAAAGCGGAGTATATCCCAGAAAGTCTCCTCCGTTAAGATCGCCATGTCCCATATCTATTAAAGCAGCCACAATCTCAACAATTCCAAAAAACGATGCGCAGTGCAATCCATCGAACGGAAGATAGGCCCCAAAATGCTGATCGTCCAGCGCTCTACCTACAAGCAATTGGGTCGATAGGTTGCCCCAGCCACCGTTTTCCTGGAGGAGCTCTAGTGCAAGTGACTTGGCGAGGTCCGAAAGTTGTTTCTTTGCATGGACTCCCCAGTGTAGAGAGCAATATTCCAGAAACGTCGTTTCCCGGGAGTTAGAAGAGGGACTGGCTGAAAGGGCCTTGACCTGTTTCGAATTCAGATAGGTGAGGCAGATCTCTGCCATTACCGCGTGAGGTCTACTAAAAATATCATGATGGGTGGAGATATATTCTTTGAGTGTGAAGTGGATCAGTCGTACAACTGACGCCTCCTTATCCAAACTAATAAGACCTTGACAGCAGCTCAAAACTGTCGATATGGAAGGGACGTTGCCGGCATTGAAATCCTTGGAGCCTAGCTCAACTGCCAGGGCGTAGCGGAGCTCGTCCGCCGTCAAGGGCCGTTCCGCATGACTTGTCCACATCAAGGCCGCAATTCCGAGCCGTGACTTGCCCCCACCCTGCGCCATTATCCTCCCTATCGTCGCACCGTAGGCGTCCTCCAACCCTAATCCCTCTGTCATTTTCCTGAGCCGTTCCCGTCTCCGATATAGGGTGGTTTCTTGCAAGACAGAGTCGATATTTAGAGACACGAGTAGGAACCTAGAGCCACGCATCAGCAGAGAAGGTAGCATGGTATTCCGAGCACTGTTGCTTCAACCCACATTTCTGATACATTCTCAGGAATCTTCTCTAAAATTTCAGCCTCCAGACTCTCATCCATTTCATCAGGAATTTCGTCCTCGCTCAATCTGACACGAAGGTATTCGATAATGTCACCTCTGGTGGGATATATAGACACAATTGTCATTCGTCCAAGAAGCCGCTTTTCCATCTCAGCCCGAATGTGCAGCCTTCCTGTCACGAATATTCGAGTCCTCGGGGACCTCTCAAGTATCTGTTTCAATGAATCGAGGACCCTGGCTCGTTGCACTCCCTGACACTCGTCGAGAGCATCAACGCACACAAATGTGGGTTGTGAAGATGTGGCGGCCTGTAGCATCTTTACGAGATCGGCAAGTTGCGGTCTGCATCCACCCACAACCTTTTTCTGCTCTTGGAATGCTCTCGATATTTCGTCCGGAATCTTTTCCATTCCGCTGACAACCTGCTTCACCAAAGAGCCCAAAATACTGGTGGCAGACTGCTCCTTCCGGGCTGCAAAGTCGAAGTAAAAACACGTGACGGCGGCGATTTGTCCTCGGACCTGGTCGCCCAACTTATCCACTACTAGTGAGCTACAACCGCGACTTGTTAGCACAGCCCCCCTCTCTCTCCCTAGAGAATTATCCTGGTTACCTGATAAACGTCTTACCAACCCCTGGGCCTCCACAGCAAAATAGTACTGCGCTCTCAGCCTCACCTTCCCCGCTCAAACCGCACCATCTCCTAAATTCCTCACTTTGTATGAACCATTCCCCGATATCGTCGACACGGCGCTCTCGAACATCCCGATGCCGTAGGCTAGGCTCCAGGGGTGATAACCAGTTCAGGAGTTGGGACCGATCATCGCCATAATAGTTCTGCACAATATAAGAGTTCGTAGTATTGAGGATGTTGCTGCTATCGTTGATGGTATACTGAGGCATCTTCTACCCCTGGTATCTTTTTCTGTTGAACAGAAGGAGCTATTGAGAACGGTTGGTCGATGATATTCAGTGGATAGGAAGAAATGCGGGGTCGTGTTAAACTAAAGCTGGGATCTGCTGGTGTTACACTCGCTTGGCAAGTCCGACTACTGAAACGATCCTGCACGAGATTCGACACTCTTCAACCAAAATCTAACTAATAGTGACACAAGCGATTGCAAGGAACAAAGGCGGAAGGGAGAATAGGGTAACCAGAGTTACGGATTGGGAAGTGTGAAGCGATTGTGAATTGTGATGGATAGTATTGAATCGGGAGGTGTTTGGTCGGGGGTGCCGTAAGAAATCGAATAATTGAGCCGGTGGCTGAGGCGACCGTAATTCCCTCGCTTGCATATGGGGGGGGGCAAGCGCACAGCAAAAGCTAACCCCTCAGACCGATCTTAAGAGGAAAGAAAAAGAAAAACAAGCCAGAGCATACTATTGCAGATAAAAGTTCGCTTTGCACACTTTGCGGTTTTTGGCTAGTCTACAAATAACCTGAGTAGTAGATAGCGGTTCATGATCCTTGCTTGGGAAGGGGTCACGCTCTGCAGGGGTGGATGGTGCCTAGTCTTGGCAGACAGGGGTTCTATGTAAGGTTGGGATCCTTCACTTCTCTCGCGCTTTCTCCCCACCGCAACAGCATAGCACAACGGAGGGACCGATTGGACTGTGAATCGAGGAAGGAAAATCTGTGATAGCGGATAGCAAGAGAAGGATCTCCCGTATCTAGATAGTCGGGCAACCGGTAAGGTTGGGTTTTCTTTCGGTTCGATTTTTTTCTCTTCTTTGCTGTTCTTCGGGTTTGGTTTGAATAATATGCTTCTTGGTTAGCATAGTGAACTTGAGGTGATCATGATTTGTGGGGTTTTTGTTTCTTGAAGGGGTTTCCCGGGAATTTTTGTTTTCGATACCAGCAAAGGCGACTCCAACGTCCTAGCCTCGCATCCATTCATCCGCGTTGTTACGGTATGCGTTGCTGGCATGGACCGAGTAGTCCACAATAACTTGTTTTCCGCGAGGTATCACACCCCTATCATTTCTATCTACCGGTACTCGGGTAATGTGGTTGTGCGGCATAGCGGGGCGATTGTTCCCGACAGGGGTGGGGGGTTCCGCTTGTCCAGGTCCTTAACACCGGAAAAATACAGGGATTCCTAAATAGTACAGTCCAACATGGAGATTCACATACTTGAACACCAGGTTAGAGAAATCATGCTAGGAATTCTCAGTGTCGGGTTTCTAACTAAGAGCCCGAGAACACGGCCAAGACAGTTAATTTGTATGAATTCTTATCTCCTTGACTGGTGCGACAGTGCAAAATGTTGTGCCGACCCCCCTGTCATGTCTTGGGCAGAGATGACTAAGGGGCCCTCAGTACCTTTCAGTGATTACATGCGTAGGCATGACCACACATTGAATATTAACCATGATCTGAGGTTTGCACATCAGCGAATTTGTGATAACCAACAAATATTGGCCATGTGATCAAGGCTGCGCACATTATCGCTGGGGAATAGTACTGAGGGCCCCCCAGTCATCCCTGCCCACGACATGACAGGGGGGTCGGCACAACATTCTCCACTGTCGCACCGGTCAAGGAGATAATAGCTACCCACCGAAAACTCACAAGTGCCCACGGTGGAGTACTCGCAATTTCCTGACTTTGTAAAAACGACTGCTATTGCATGCCACCAAAATCCTGAGGCTCTGGTTGATCTTTTGCCCGTGTGCAATAGCAGTCGTGTTTACGAATGTCAGAAAATTGCGAGCACATATTCTAAGCAACCTTTTGCATACATAATAAAATCTGTTAGTTTCTCTTTTGTTGTCCCTTCATACGGGCTCCCAGGTCATGGCCTACCGCACCTGGAGGAACACGCATAATCGCACCTCGAGACACTCGGATAACCGCCCGTTTACATAATGGTCTAGTTCTAAAATTTGGGTCATAAAGCTAGACTGTGGCGTTACAACAGGCATCGTTAGGGGGTCTGTGTATGGGGGACCTGGGTTGCGGTTAATAGGAAATGGACCTAGGTGCAAGGATGAGTTTGCGCAATAGGAGGGGGTAGCTCGGTTGCTAGATGATGCTGGATTGAGTAGGGTAATACCTGTCCCGCATCGTCCTCAAATTCTTTCCCTGCTCAAATTCGGACACCCCCGGCTAAACAAGTCGGATGTCAACCATACTGGCTACAATAGAACAGGGGATAATCTGCCACTGAATGCCCAATAATATCATCATTAAAATCTCTTAATAAATGGTAAATGGGGAGCTGCTGCTCACTTTGTTGCTCTGCAGCGATTGGATTTCTGCAGGTCTGAAAAGTCCTATTTTTACACTACTTCCTAGTCTCGCTACCCCTGGGTGCCCAAGCCTTTTAGGCTAACAGAAAATAACCTGTTTTCCTGCCACCTAGGTCTCCTTGCGAAAACTCTCTATTATCCGATAAGGGTGCAAAAGTGTCACCTAATCTTCTACCGTCCTAAATTCTTGTACCTAGACGGTCAACACCAGATATTGCATTGCTGTGATTACAAATCCCACCAGACCCGTGGTGGCACTCTACTCGCTGCAGGAATCAATTCTGGGACAATATGCGCATCCACGATTCCCCGCAACACCCAACCATCATAATACCACCACAACTTCGGTCAATGCCAGAGAAACATTGAGAAGTCCAATTGCTAGATGTAATGCCACTAGAGAGAAGTAGTGACGCGGATATACAGTTTTCGGTGTTAATGGTCGTTGTGGCGGTGGTTGGAGTCCTAACAGCGGTTATGGCTATCCTGGTGGCTGAACTTTAAGGTGGATCGTTGAAGTGTCCACTGTGTCGGGACTTATTCTCGCCCCGGGTGCTATTGTACTTATGCCCGAATTGAAAATTAGGATGGGGTTGCATTGACATCCATGTGGCAACCACGGTTCCCGGCTGTCACCGCACCCCCGATCGCAAGATTGAACTTGACCTTTAGGTATTTGTCGACCAGCCTATTCTCAAATCTGCGCTTGCCCTGCATCATAGCACATCACTCAATAACTCCGAAGTTGGTGATGATCTACATACCTGGCATATACAAAACAGGAAGGCCCAGAAAAATGCGGGCCTCAGCCCTCCATGGGGAAGTGCCAATAGTAGCCACAAAATGATGTCAGTTTCACACTTTTTGCGTAAGTGAATTGAAGTGTTCTTGGCACTAAAGGGTAGCTGGACCTCCTAGGCTGTTTTATCGGACTCCCGCTTTTCCCTAACAAGACCCCCTACCATCCGCTCTCAGGAATCACATCAACCAACCGCGCACAGAAACTCCTCCTCTTCAACAGAACAAGCGCAAAACGAGTGGAAAATGTCTAAATATACCATCACTCAAAGTACAAACTGCCTCAATACGACAACCTTTTATAACACTATGTCAAACAACTATACCCTTGCTGATGATCGGTCACAGCTGCTAACCTGGCTATCACCACTTGACCCCGGTTTGCGACATTCCGACATCCAAGAGCGGCGTGTCAACGATGTCGGGGAATGGCTGATGGAGACTGAGGAATTCAGGAGGTGGTGTGGATTGGATGCGGAGGGTGAAGATGATAGATCAGTTCTGTTTTGCTACGGAAATCCTGGCGTCGGCAAGACATTTATTAGGTAATAAGGATTATTCTCCAGAAAGAAGGGTGAATCAGTACTAACAAGACGCCATAACAGTTCGCTGGTAGTAGGCAGGTTGTGTGATTGGACTAGGGGGCAGAACACGGCCGTTGCATGTTTTTACTTCGACTTTGCGGCGCGAAAGGAGAAGACTGCCACCAGTATGCTGGGTTCCTTGCTAAAACAAATGGTCAGCGCAACGGGAAGGATTCCACGGGGTATATGGCTGGCATTGCGAGAGCAGAGAGAGGTTACTAGTGGACGCAGACCGCGATATCGTGAAGATGCTGCAACTCATCACGTCCTCACAGCCCATATTTATTGTCATCGACGCTCTTGATCAGTGTGCCGCTGTACAGCGATATCGGCTCTTTGATTCGTTGAAAGAAATCCTTGATAAGTCCACGGGTGCGCGAATATTCGTGACCGGAAGGCCCCATATTCGCACGGAGATTGAAAGGCGCCTCTCAGGGCGGGTGGCAAGTGTATTTATCAGTCCCATCAGAGACGATAGCATCAGATTCCTTCGCGCCAGATTGAGCGAGGATGAAACACCAGATGCCATGGATGAAAGTTTGGAGGCGGAAATTCTGAGGAAGATTCCCGGCAATATGTCAGAAATGTGGGTAGCGGCCGCCGTGGTCCTAAGAATCCCATTGCTTATTATCGGCTAATATATCCCCAGGTTTCTTCTCGCGTCCTTAAATATCGAAGCAATCTTGCACGAATCGACAATGTATCGAAGGCAAGAAAGACTAAACAAAATGGCCAATGGACTGGGGTTGGAGGATGTCTACGGTGCGCAATAGAACGGATAAAGGCGCAGGGTGGGGACAAATCGAGACTTGGGATGGGAGCGTTGATGTGGATCTGTCATGCGGAAGAAATGTTGACCGCGAATGAGCTCTGCCATGCGCTAGCAATCGAGGTAGGCTCTACGGATTTCAGTGCTAGAAACATCCCTTCGATAATGACATTAGTGGGCTGCTGTCAAGGGCTTATTATTGCGGATAACGAAGGATCGATAATACGACTGGTCCATTTTACTCTGCGAGAGTATCTTTCCACCCATCCCGATATTTTTAGTCGACCTCACTCGGCAATAGCAGAGATCTGCTGGACATATCTGAATTGCCAACAGGTCAAGACCATTTCAGTAGCTACCAAAGACGATCTCTGTACCCTCACCAATAACGAACCCTTTCTAGTTTATTGTTCTCTGCACTGGGGAGTCCATGCGAAAAAAGAGCTCTCGGACCACGCCAAGTCACTTGCCCTGCAGCTGTTCAGAGAATACGATGGCCACATATCGGTGGCATTACTTGCGGTGACGAGCTTATGTTATCCTGAGGGTCCATATACGGGTTCCCTGTGGAGTCCACTGCACTGCGCATCTTACTTTGGGATTGTTGGGGTTGTAACTGCTTTGGTACAGATGGGGTGTTATGGTCTCAGCGAACGAGATTACTGGGGGTATACTGCACCTGCATGGGCTGCTGATATGGGACACGAGGAGGTGGTGGAAATACTACTCGGACTAGAAGGGGTCACCCCCGACAAGCCGGACAAGTACGGCGGAACACTGCTCTTGCTTTCTGCTGTTAAAGGGCACGAGGGGGTGGTGAAAATACTACTCGAGCGAGAAGATGTGAACCCCGACAAACCAAATGATCGCGGTAGAACGCCGCTCTCGTACGCGGCTCAAGCTGGGGAGGAGGAAGTGGTGAAAATCTTACTCGGGCGGGAAGAGGTCAACCCCGATAGGCCAGATAATAGCGGCAGAACGCCACTCTGGTACACTGCTGAGAATGGCAAGGAGCAAGTGGTGAAAATACTACTGGGGCGGGAAGAAGTCAACCTTGACAAGCCAGATTTTGAAGGCCAAACGCCTCTCATGGGAGCAGCTCACTGCGGCGAGCGGGGTGTTGTAGCGCTGCTAGAATCTCACAAAGCGGTAACCCATAGTGGAACTTAAGGCCAAAGGAATATCACCTAGTAGAAATCACCACCATCCCCGCCTGTTCGGAGCATATTGCTCACGGGAGTTGTCCTTAGATATCATCCTGTTTTTCTCAAGGAAATCCCACGCGGGGGGTATGGAAATGTGTTATCACACCTGTGTAGAGCTCCTTATCCAATCCCGTCGAGTCACTATTTATGCATCCCGGTTTACAAAGCGTTGTAGCTAGGAGGTCTTGGTCGGCGTGATGAGACAATTACATTATTGTCAAAGTGTTCACTATACAGCTTGCTGTTTTTCTCACTGCTACTGTACTTAAAATTCCTCTAGCTGCAAATTCTTCCTTGCCCCTTATTCTTCTTGTGCAGTTCTATTTCCTTCCCCCATACCTTCTTCCCTTCATGATAGACTAGATGTATATAGGACGGTTTTCCAGATAGCGGAAAGCGAGTATACGGTATCACAAAGATTCTCGAGGCAATTAGAAACAGCTATCTTGAACTATCTGAAGACCCCTCTAGGGTGTGAGCCCTGATATAATGAATGATACGTTGAGCCAATAATATGATAACATACTTAGCCAACTCCGACTCCCCACCCGGCCATAGGCGCCAGTACGGGGGACGAGCGAAGCAGTCTTAAAAGAAGAACTCTTCATATCCCTCACCGTTCCCACCCGTTGTCCTGACCGATTCGGTAGCATGCAACATACCGGTCTTGAAACCCTTGCTGTCGGTACATAAACAACTACCAGTACATTATGCTACTCGGGTATCCTCGGGGCGGGAATAAACACTTAAGAAATGGGGGGAACAACGATCCCCCGCAAATTCAACTGTCAGCATAACCACAACAGGGATTACAATTATCATACAACCGCAATTATAATAACTATTAATACTAAGGTCCGGTTATTTGTGTCCCTCATCTCCTCCGGAAACATGGGATCTGAGGACTGGACCTTGGGTATTGATTGAGGCACTGACGCGGGTTGGTGAGGTATTGTTGTGGTTTGGTGTTGTGGGGAATTGTGATTGCGCCGATTGTCTCGGGACTTATTCTCGCTTGCGAGTACTCCCGCGGCCGGATTGAAGCCGGACACTTTGTTTGGGCGTTGCCACCTTAACTTTCTGGCTTCAATTCGGCCTCGCTAGCACTGTACCCTAAGTAAACGCTACGATCCATTCGCCCACACACCTTTACACACCTCAGACCGTCAAGTTCTTACGGTATAAGGGCCCGTTTACCTATCCGTCGCGTTTCGAGATTTTCGTGGTGGGGAAACTAGACGGTGGCGTCTCAACGAGGATCATATCCCGATAGACGTGGCAAAACTGTTTACCCTGTTTTCAGCTGTCTAATAATCTTGCTGCCAGACTGTCAAAACACGACGCTGCTCAACAGGTCGTTCGTTTTGCAACCACCGTCTATCAACACCACACATACATCATGCACACAATTGCAGGGATAGCTACCAATCAACTCTAATTTTTTTGTGCAATCAGCAATTCGTTCTCTCATAACGTAGAGTGAGTTTAGAGACAAAATTTCCATCTTCCATTTATGAGGAGACATTGTTGGTCAGTCCACTATCTCGGTTGCCGAGCACTGTTGAGAGCCGAAAGCTACAAGGGTGCACACCTCATGTCTTTTAATCAAATTTTTCACACTGAACTATAGTACACGGTATATTTAGGTAAACACGCACCCATCCGTTCACCCTGCACACCTCCCACCGTCTATAGGTAAACGGGCCCTAAGACAAGTTGTGTGCTCAGGTATCATAGCAATAAAAAATCGAAAAAAATTACCCCTTGCCCTATCCAGATTTACAAGGGACCGACAGAAATAAAATAGTTTCGCGAGCTTTTTCTCCCTCGCTGCGCAGAGTACTGAATATTGTTTGATCTCAGCAACAAAGGTTGTCCGCACCCATCCCCCATTTTACACAAAGAACCTCTGGTTTTTGGCACTCACGCCTCGTCTGAAAGCAATATAGAAGTAGCAAAACTGCTGCTAGAATGTACGAGTATACCTCCGTTCAAAAAGTCCTCGCAGTCAGACTGGTACTTTCGTGTGGCTATGGTTGAGGTATTGCACTTTAGCAAAAGTAACCGAACATTTCTGGCTGCAACCCTCCACAACATAGCAGCGCAACCCCGCCCCCTCACTCCCGAATCCACCATACCTTTACTACAACAACACAATCTCAATAAAGTAGATAGATAACACACAAGGTATCAATTAGGATTATATGTTTATTTTATTTTTAAATAGTGATTTGGTTGTGGTTTTAATAGTTACTTGTTGAGTTGGGTGTTGGCCGGGAAGAGTGAGCACTGGCATGCTGATGATCGGTTGCTTATGCTAACTTGCAATAGTATGTTGGAGCCAGCCGCGGGATAGCCGCGGATGCGGGGGTGTCGGTGTGGTTAGGAGAATTTTTCAAACGGGAGTGTAGGAAATCTCCCTGACTTTCTTGGTAGAACTTGTAAGAATTTTCCACTGCATGGCTGGGGAGAAGAGCACTAGGTCCGGGTTTGATTGTGTTGCAATACAATTTTTGTGTACTCAACTCATGAAAAATGAGAGGTATCTTTTACCTGCTATGATTCCATCAGGAATTGTACTATGGACATTGGCTAGGAGAGCTTGTCACTTATTAGTGATAATATCCAGATCACTCTATAGGCTCTGGTCAGTTTTGAATTTTTCTTCTAACAAACTAGGTTCAGCTTTTGTGGTATAAAATTAGTGTAGTTCCAATGACCTTCGCCGTAGGACCGCCCAACAAAGTTAACAGATCAGCAAACTAGCTATAACAGCACCCCCCATGATCCTGATAGGCTAAAGAAAAAGAATCAAATCATAAAAGAGAAGACATTATGAAGTGACTCTGGAGTGCCGGTGACCTTTCCTGGAAGGTTCGCTGCGCCTAGTTGTCTGCAAGTATGTATTGCTGCGCTGGCTTGGGGCTCGGTTAATTTTACTACAAAATACAATCCCTAAGGCAACCCACGAAAATTCACAAGGACTTCACCCTCCTGAGACTAGGCATCTATCAAATATCTTAATTAAGATGGAGGGTAAGGTAAAAACTTTTTATTTTATTTTAGCGGAGACCAGAAGCGTCCTGGGCCGCGATAACATCTTGGGTTTCAAGTTAGGGTATGCTAATGCTTCCTGCGAAACATGATAAAAGCTCTCCCATTACTTGTGCACGCCCTCTGCATTTTCAAGCCCAGATCAGAACGTCTCTTATCACATGCCATGTCTCCCAGGCAAAGCGCAACCCTTCACCTCAAGCGAACGAGTGGATAGTAGCGATCTAAATTATATAGCGAAGATAATCCTGAAGTCTTCCTAACACGCACAAAAGGGATCCCTGAGTGCCTCCCTAGTATCCAATATTAGAGCTCATGCCGGTATGTCACTGATATTCTCTCCCGGTTTCCCGAGTCGGTTGGGCTCGCCTGGGGCGCTCAGGTTAGCGCTTACGTAGCCTGATGGGATAAACAGTTTGCACTATATGTCACAAACGGCAGGGCCAACTTGGAGCACGGCAGGGAAGTTTTACCTGGCATGTCCAAAGAGTGGAGAGTGATTTCTCACGCCGATGCGATGTTCTATGAAAGCACCCCGGGATCATATTTTCCAGTGGTTATCGATACAGCTGGATACTTGCGCATTGGGAAAATTTCCGGGAGGGTGGACTTGTCTTGGCGCTAACTCGGGTGTGGCTTGCTTATACCAAGTGCCCAGCCTAGTCTCCACATCTCCGGAAACATTTCCAATTCGCAAGCACTGCGTGAGTACTGTTGTGGACAAACCTGGCTCCACTTAGTTTGCACTTCCTAGATAGTCTACTGATAACTTAGAGAGCATAGATGGCTGTTCATGGTATAACCCTGCCTGGGAAAGGAAGTTCGCTGGGCTTGGGTTGAATTGTGGGCCCGGATATGTCAGGTTAACTACAGGGGTGGCTGTTGCTTGCATTTGGCAGACAGAGGGGGGGGGCGACACTACAGTATGTAAGGCAACGATCTTTCACTTCTCTCGCGTTTCCTCCCAGGACTAGGCCCCGGTAGTTTAGGCGGCCAACGGACGAAGGAAAATTTGGGAGAGCAGAAAACAAGAGGATAATCTCCTGTATTTAGATACTCGGACAACTAGGCGAGGTTGTGTTGAAATTTTCATTATATTTCCTATGTATATTCAACACACTACCGTGTATTCTGTTACTTAGTTTATGTTTTAGCTCCGCCTGTCCACTGCTTACATTACTACAGCTAAGATATACATTATGGTGTTTTCTTGTTTATTTCAGGATAATATCTGTGGATTTAACATGTGCTTGCCAATCATGTGTTTGGGATTTTATGGTTGTTTATGCATCTCTTATGCACTATTCTTGGTCATGATATTGCTAATAATCGCTTCGCACCTTGTTGTTTTCACACACATTATTTGGGATCTAATTGGCTGGATTTCAGGGTCAAACATGTTCGCACTTATGTTTCTTACATTGTTTTCCCTATATTTCTTATATTGTTTTCCCTATATTTCTCTTGCTCATATGTAGATGCACATTTCTATAAATAAGGTGCTACTGACCACCTAGCTTAGAAAAATTAAGAACCGGAACTCCTACCAATCCTCACTTCACCTCCTCTCTAAACATGTCTCGCAACCCCCCTCAGACTTGCGAACCATTATCCACATAGAATTGATTGTGCCGCATTCACATTTTGAACAGGTTGGTCTTTCTTTTTTGCTTCAGTTTCCCCTTTTCTCTGTTTTCAAAGTTCATCTTGGGTAGGGCTCTGCGAATTAGCTTAGGGGAGTTGAATTGATTTCCAATTGTGTCGTCCCCTTCTCGAATAGGGATTTCTTGATAGTGAAGATCGCTGTCTTGTAATCCCCAGCGCCCCGAAAGGTAGATGCACTACCCCGGGGTCACTTCGCTTCAGTACAACGAAATGCAGCAGGGAATTATCAATCACCCACTTTCCAGTTAGATGCATCAAGACCGAAACATGTATACAAGGTAGTGTTTGCCGATAGATGAGCAGACATGGAGTGGATGATCGGGTACAGAATATTCTCTCATTGGGTGGCCCTGCTAACCGAGCTCTGCTGTCCGCTAGCTACGAGATATCACATCACACCGGATAAAATCTAACCCAAGCGACATGACACTGCGCAAGTGAAGACCACCACTCGTCCGACTCTGATTCTTGCCAATCAATTAGCGAATGAGGATAGTATAGTAACTTTACAGTGTTGTGGTTCCCCCGCTTCCTCTATTTTGCACTTAGATTGTTACACCTACACTTCGGAGGTCGGCAGAGCTGATATTACATTTCCTTGAGACGTCCTTCTAGTAACTTGGAAAGAGTGCTATCATTGCTGGGTAACCTTGGGGCGAGCGATCCGGAGATGCACCTTTTCCATTAACCTGGCATGATATACAATTGCTGGGCTTTGCATTCGGTCCTAGCCTAGGTTTATGAGGAGAGGGCAATTGCCTCTTACTATTCATTAATGTCTGTCTTCTTGGTGGGTTTGCCGCTAACATGCTGCGCCCTATCAAGTAGACCCCGACGTCAGTGAAATTGGTGAGCGCAATCAGGTGCCTAGCGACCAGGCTTCCCCTACCCATTATACTCACGTGTTTCGCGGCGGTAGCTATCGGGTACCCGCCAAGGGCAATATCTATGCCACTAATCAAGTCATATCATTTATGGTAACAGGTACCCTATTGTAGCTAAGGCCGGGATATATTTCACAAATAGCTTAAAAATCACGGCGTCATTCTTGATCGCCTCCCCTAACCAAAAGAAAGAAAAGAGAGAGAACAATATATAGCTTATCTATCACTGAGAGTTATGTTACGGGGGAAATAGCAGGGAAGAGAAAAGACGAAGGGGGGAAGGGAAGAAAAAGAAGAAGCTGGAGGTAAAATTTGGGAAGTCTAGGAAGATTGCATAGTATAGGATGGAAACTGCACGTCATAAACCAGTGTTCGCAACGGGGCAGTCCGTCCGTCCTGGGGCAGGACGAGGACGGACGACATTTCGTCGTCCCGTCCCGTCTTTTCCAAAACTTGCCCGACAAGTTAGAACAAAGGACTAGGATGGACGACATTGTGTCATCCCCCACCGTCCCCCACCGTCCCCCACCATCCCCCGTCGTCCCCCGTCGTCCCCTGTGGTCCACCGCCGTCTTCCGCCGTCTTCCGATGTTTTCCGATGTTTTCCGATGTTTTCCGATGTTTTCCGATGTTTTCCGATGTTTTCCGCCGTCCCCCATCGTCCCCCCATCGTCCCCGGGGGTCCTATGTAAGCACCTGCCGTCCCCTACTAGAAGATGTCTCACATCGTGGGGCTCGTCGTCCTTCCTAATGACGGCCGGCCTCGAAGTTCAAGGGCGAGAACGGAGGGCATTTTGTCGTCCCGTCCAGTCATTTTCTAAAGTTGCCCGACAAGTAGGAATGAAAGACGAGGACGGACCACGTTTTGCCGTCCCGTCTCGTCCCGGGCTCTTGGCAGTTCCCCCACCGGGCCCCACGGGGGCCCCGGACGGCTGCGAACACTGTCATAAACTGAACCCGCTCTCTGAATCATAAAATTATTTGACCCCACCAACCAGACCCTTCCGCACTCTGTAAGTGGGAAGTCGCAACTCCACACATGCAAGTTAGACACGGAGTTCAAATGGGTGTGATAACAGTTATTTGATATGCGCCCTCATAACTACCGGACTTCCTTCGGCTGGAAAGGATGTTGTCCAACGACAGCTGCCACGAGCAACCAACCCCAATGGAAAAGAATGGCGGCGGCCACTAAGGGGTTCTGTCTTGGCGACGTGAGAGCGCGCCATGGGTTACCGCTCGTGATGCTGGAGTAGCTCAACCACTTGGTGATGACCATGCTTAGCTGCGTGCTGGAGTGGCGTTTGGCCATCATTATCGACCATGTTAGGGTTGACTTCTTCCCGCCCAAGTAGTATTTTTATCACCTCCTTATGTCCCTTCCGAGCAGCAATCGAGAGAGGTGTTTGGCCAGTATGATTTGGCCTGTCGGGGTTAATCCCTTCCTGCTCGAGTAGTATTCTTACCACTCCCTCACATCCACCCAAGGCAGCACATGAGAGAGGTGTGTCACCATCATTATCTAGATTCTCGGGATCGACCTCTTCACGACTGAGTAGTATTTTTACAACATCATCATGCCCAAGCTCAGCAGCAAGGGAGAGCGGTGTAGTGCCGTGATTGTCTGGCTTGTCGGGGTTAACATCGTCCCGTTGGAGGAGTATTCTCACCACCCTCCCATGTCCCTCCGAAATGGCACATAAGAGCGGTGTCCTGCCGTGATCGTCTGGCTTGTCAGGTATGACCTCATCCCGCCCAAGTAGTATTCTCACCACTCCCTCATGCCCCTCCAAAGCGGCATACGTGAGTGGAATCCTGCCGTAACTGCCTGGCTTGTCAGGGTTGACATCTTCCCGCCCAAGTAGCATTCTCACCACCCCCTCATGTCCCTCCAAAGCGGCATACGTGAGTGGTGCCCTGCCGTAATTGTCTGGCTTGTCAGGGTCGACGTCTTCCCGTCCGAGCAGTATTCCCACCACTCCTTCATGTCCCCCCCGAGCGGCGTTCGAGAGCGGTCTCCTGCCATAATCGTCTGGCTTGTTAGGGTTGACATCTTCCCGCCCGAGTAGCATTCTCACCACTCCTTCATGCCCGAACGCAGCGGAATACGAGAGTGGTGTGCTGCCGTTATCTTCTGGCTTGTCAGGGTTGACCTCTTCCCGCCCGAGTAGCAATTTTACCACTTCCTCATGGCCACTGCAGGCGGCACGCCAGAGTGGTGTTTGGCTGCCATTTCCTGGCTTGTCGGGATCGATCACTTCCTGTCCAAGCAATAATTTCACCACCTCATCATGTCCATTAAAAGCTGCCCATGAAAGCGGAGTATATCCCCAGAAATCTCCACCGTCATGATCACTATGTCCCATCTCTATTAAAGCGGCCACGGCCTCAACAATTCCAAAAAACGATGCGCAGTGTAGTCCATCGACTGGAAAATAGTCCCCAAAATACCGCTTGTCCAGATCCAGCGCTCTATCTACAAGAAATTGGGTCGGTAGGTGGCCCGGGCCACCGTTTTCCTGAAAGAGCTCCAGTGCAAGTGACTTGGCCTGGCCTGAAAGTTCTTTTTTCGCGTGGACTCCCCAGTATAGAGAGCAATATTCTAGAAAGGTAGTGTCTCGGGAGCTGGGAGAGGGGTGTGAAAAGGCCTTGATCTGTTTCGAATTCAGATAGGTGAGGCAGATCTCTGCCATTATCGCGTGAGATCTTCTAAAAATATGATTCTGGGTTGAGAGATATTCTTTGAGAGTAAAGTGGATCAGTCGTACAACTGACGCCTCTTTGTCCAAACTAATAAGACCCCGGCAGCAGCTCAAAACTGTCAATATGGAAGGGATATTGCCGGTATTGAGATCCTTGGAGCATAGCTCGACTGCTAGGGCGTAGCAGAGCTCATCCGCCGTCAAGTGCCGTTCCGCATGACTGACCCACATCAAGGCCGCAATTCCGAGCCGCGATTTGCCCCCACCCTGAGCCTTTATCCGTTCAATCGTCGTACAATAGGCGTCTCCTAACCCTAACCCGCCTGTCATCTTGCTGAGCTGTTCCCGTCTCCGGTGTATTGTCGGCTCTTCTAGGATTGCCTCTATGTTTAAGGAAGCGAGTAGAAACCTAAATATATTCATTAGCTAATAATGTGGGGCGGGATTCCCGGCATCATTGAGGTTACACACATTTCTGATGCATTCTCGGGAATCTTCTCCAGAATGTCCTGCCCCAGGCTCACATCCATGGCATCTGGTGTTTCATCATCTCGCAGACGAGCGCGAAGGTATGTGATGATATCCTCTCTGGTGGGGCCTACGGATAAACTTATCACTCGTCCGACAAGTCGTCTCTCGGCCTCCGCTAGGATATGAGGCCTCCCGGTAACGAATATTCGAGTGCCTGGAGACTTCGCAAGAATTTCGCTCATCGAGTCCAGGAACCTGGCCCTTTGCGCCCCGGCGCATTCATCCAGGGTATCAACACAAATAAATGTGTTCTGTGACGATGTAATGAGCTGGAGCATCTTCACGGCGCCCTCCACTTGAAGCCTACGCCCGCCAACGGTCTTTTTCTGCTCTCGCAAGGCCCGCCATATTTCCTCTGGGACCCTCTCCATTCCGCTCACGATCTGCTTCAGCAAGGAACCCAGAATGCTTGCGGCAGACTGCCCCTTTTGCGCAGCGAAGTCGAAGTAGAAGCAGGTAACGGAGGTGCTTTGACCTGCGGCCTGACCGCACAGTCTGTCCACCACGAGCGAACTATTATCGCGGCCTGTTAGCATTCGTTTCAACTCCCTGTCTCGACAAATGATGATCCCACTTACCTAATGAATGTCTTCCCCACCCCCGGATCTCCATAACAAAACAGAACAGCCCTATCAGCATCACCTTCCCCACTCGATCCGCACCATCTTCTGAATTCCTTAGTTTGTATTAGCCATTCCCCAACAGTGTTCACACGGCGCTCTTGGATATCCCAATGCCGCAAACCGGGATCCAGTGGTGATAACCAGGACAGGAGTTGGGACTGATCGTCGGCAACAGTATAGTTATTGTTGGACACATTAGTAATAAAAGAGTTGAGGAAGTCGGTATTACCCTTGATGGTATAACGAGACATCTTCGACTACTTATTGCTTTCTCTGTTGAAGGACTGGAGCCGGTGAGTATCGTTGGTTGATGATATTCCCGGCTGTGGAAGAAAAGCGGGGCCTGGTTAAACCAAAGTCGGGGGGCGTTAGTGTCACACCAAATTTATGGAAAGATACACCGCCCCTAGTACGGAACTCTAGGACTAGAGTGTCAAATAAAATTCCGGCTATGCCACTTTACATGTATTATTCCTTGGAGTGTCTGAAACAATAAAATTCGCTACCAGGGCGCTAGGTCTAGATTAGTCAAAAGATAGCTGTTTAAAGTTACGAAGCTTCCGGCGACAAAGTGACTCAGTATCATCACAATCTTGAATCTCAAACGAAATATACTACTGTTCTCGGACGACCCCAAAAGACGACTAGCGTGCCTAGTCGCAGATTTGACTGTTTCTGACTCCAATAGAACCCTCACGGCTCTTCGATCGGTACTAATTTAGCTTTACTCACTTTGCGGTTCTTTTAGCTAGTTACAAATAACTTAAGTATTGGAGATAGCCGTCCCAAGGCTCTGGCTCCGCAACAACCCCTGATTCCTCGCTTGCTCGCAACCCGGGGCACTCTCAAGAGAGTGCCTCACAGCTGAACGATAGTTCACAGCTCGACGATAGATTTATTTGTATGTGAATTTAAGAATTACGAGCCACTACTAAACATCCGCTGATGTTTTAAACGCCCTTCTGACTCTCCCATGCATTGTTTCTGGCCCCTGCAAATAACGTAATTTACCGTGCAACGGCTCATCACCTAGATGAGGCTCAGCATGGCAACCACTGGAACACCAAATCTATATTTTATTATCTGCACAACTAGTAGTGATACCATATTGAAAATATGTTAGAAAGTACTTTTAGAGATGGAGAATCTGAATCTGAAGTTTAT
>Ga0307509_10004022_pt1 | contig 21616 bp, 28 predicted proteins | sample 10_EM_MG_FD_202245 | JGI IMG/M metagenome (GOLD analysis project Ga0307509, IMG submission 202245) | Populus trichocarpa ectomycorrhiza microbial communities from riparian zone in the Pacific Northwest, United States - 10_EM | ecosystem: Host-associated > Plants > Roots > Unclassified | place... | reverse complement strand
CAGGCGCATGGGATGAGAAAAAACATCCGGCGGACGGTCAGGGCGCACGGGACGCATAGGGCGGACGCAATCCGTCCGGACGCGGGTTGTGTCCGCCGGACGTAAATCGTTTTTTTGCTGATGTACAGAGGTGGACTGTGAAGACTTTGACTATTTTGTACCTTAAATAAGAAAACAAATTCTGAACTCATACTCATAGTGTAACTGGTACTGGTTATCTAGTTTGGTATGAATTTGTTTTATATATTGTTTTAGGATATAGACTCATGAGGTTCATAAGTATTGTTAATTGTTTGTGTATTGTTTTAGAATATGAACTCAGGAGGTTTCTTAAGTATTGTTATTTGTTTTATGAATTGTTTTAGGATACGAACTCCAGAAGTTCCCAAGTTTTGTCGTTTGTTTATGGGTTAGGTGTTGATAGATCCCTTAGAATGTTTGAAAAGTATTGATGTGAAGAGGAGCATCGAAAGTGTATTTAATGACCTGTATCTCTCCAGACTTAGAGAAAACAGAATTTGACAAACAGAGTTTTCAGTATACTTCCTTGAGCAGTTATCGTCTATTCAGTTCGATACAAGAATCCTCAAGCATTGTACTGGCTCAAGGGACTTAGCCTTCTCCTTGTAGTTTCAATAGAGTAATAGAGTCTACTTAATTACTTGTTGGCGTTTCCAGTACTTGAACTCATTTATACAACTGGTTTGATTACAGTCAATATCCCTACCCTGTTGCAAGACCACAAGCACCTGGAGAGCAGTTACATATAGGCTATGCTGAAGAATTAAGATTACCTACCAGACTCATCACTTTCACAGCCAGGATTAGAACCACTGGGAAACTGGGCACCTATACCCTCACCCAATAAGAACATATCATTTTGCAAAGTACTGGGGCTGGCTAAAGCCTTATCTGTCAAGCTGGCCATGGCTGGAAAGTTATGTACTTGAGTAGGAAAGAGTAAGAAAGAGCAAGGGCAAGCTTAAGCTGATGTGGTTGTTGAAGGATCAGATCAAGCTTGATATATGCTTTTAAAGGTACTTGGTATTGGTGGTTTTTGTAATATTATTCCATAATATTGATCTAAATAACTACAGCCTTTTCTTATTTATATTAAATCTGCTGGAGAACTCCTATATGGACCCAATTATAAACAAGCTTTCTCTCATGGCTACTTTCTTGTACTCTCTACTTGGTGACATTATGGCTGTATTATCACAAGCTACAGACACCTCAAAATATCATGATCTGCCTTTCTGATATCAGCCAAGCCCTCTCTTATTCCAACCAATCCTCAATTCTCCACCACCTCAAAAGGCTATCTTATTAATCACATTGGTAAAGAGGGGACCCATCGCTTATTACAGGTATCTCAGGAAGAGTAGGTACTGCATCTGGTGGTGTCCTGAGGATTAGGTGCCGCGTCTGGTTGCGTCCTGAGGATTAGGTGCTGCGTCTGGTTGCGTCCTGAGTGTTAGGTGTGTGCCCGGAGCGTCCTGAGTTTTAGGTGCGCGCCCACTACGTCCTGATTCGCGATTGACATTCTGTACGTCAGGTGCGTCTGACGCACAGGATGCACAGGACGCAGGCTAGTATTTTTGCTGATGGGGCTTTCACTGTGATGTCAAAGTACTTGCATAGATATTTGTTGTAGGCAGCCTATACTGCTACATTAGTACTATCCTCAAAGAGAGGAAATCTCGGACAGCTTGTCTGCCTAAATTCGTAGAGTTTGGTTATCATGCAAAAGAGATAAATAGAACCTAAAAGTAAAATAAGAAATATTAATATAGTAAATAGCAAGAAAAATAATTCAACAAAGCACATGGCATAGACAGCCCTCTATCCAATGGACAATTTTTCTCCTTGATAGAAGCTGCATGGAAGGCAAAGGCTCATAACCCGTTGGATGGTGGATATAGTCGATGTGGGAGAGAACTTGTTCATTCTCAGATGAGCGCCACTGCTAATCAAAAGAACTATCAAACATGTGTGTGCAACTAGTAGTTTACCATTAACACTGTCCTATACTTTCAACAATACAACTAACACTTCTACAGCCCCCCCATATATTATCTCAACAACCAACACTTCTCCTTTTCCCTCCACAGAGATTCCTGTTTAATAAATTACTTTAAACACTTTCACCCATTTTCAGTTCAAAATTCCCACTTTTACACTCTTCTTTGCACAATTCTTTAATTTTACCCCTATTTTTACCCCTGAATCCAGACATTATCACCTCCCTCAGTGGAGTTTTGGAGTTCTAGCTCTAAAACTTTAACAGAATATTCCTGAAGTCATTTAGGATCTTCTGTGAAATTTTCAGCTAAGTTCCTCTCCTTTTACCCTCTGTATTGTGATTTGTTTCTCATTTTCCCCTGTTTGTTATGATTTTGTCAAGTTGTTTATCTGTCCCCCTATTGCTTTTGATTGCTCTGCCAACTCTTATTACCTTTTCTTATCCATAACTCTTTACCCTACTACAACACCAGTCTACCCCACTACAACACCAATTTACCCGACTTGACCTTATGTCTTTCCACCCATCTTACCAGGTTGTAGCTACCACAAAGGTCCCTCTCAATGATGATAACCCTCTCTTTTCCTCTTCCCCACCTGACCCCAGAACCCTTCCTATCAGACAACCTCAGAGGCCTGATCTTGCAATCCACAGGATTAAAAGCACAGCTAGGAGAAGTGTTACCCCACTCCGCTCCTCTATCACATCCCCTTTGCAACAAATTTATTGCTCTTTTCCTCCCCCTTCTACCTCTACTTGAAGGCAAAAACACGTCTCTTTTGAAGAATTACTCCTTGATCTTGTTGACCAAATCAAGGATATTAAGAAAACCTTTACTCAAGGAGAACAGGACTTTCTCAGCCAACTTATTCTCACTATCAGCAGCTATCCTAACAACTACATACCTGATGCTGCACCTATTCCTCCCCCCTCTTCTCCTCCTATTCCACAAGCTATGGAATCCAGACTTACCAAGCAAGAGAAGACTTTGAACCACATTCTTACCAGACTTGACCAACTAACTGCTCTTGCTACCACTACTCCTGTCACTCAAACTGGAAATAAGACTTGGGCTAATATTGTTGAACAGGGCAAACCATCAACTACCACTTCTACTACCACCAAAGCCTCAAAAAAGCGCCCAGAAGCCACACCAGAGCCAGAGAGAACCCTAATTCTCCAGCCCAATACTGCTCCTACCAACTTCAACCTACTCCTGATCAGGGACTCCATCAACAGTGCCTTGACTAATGCCAAACTGACTATTTCTATTGTTCTTGTTAAACTTTCAGTTAACAACAACATAGTTATTGAGGCGAAGCATGGCCACACTGCAGCTGAGCTCAAAGAGAAGGAAAGTGTGGAGTCACCTAGTTCCTGGTCTACAAGAGGTTGTGATTAGGAAAAGATGGTATAAACTTGTGGCCCACTCTGTTGCTACAGACTTGATTGTGGCAGACAGTGAAGAAAAGCAGATGGAGGCTTTCAAGGAAGATATTGAGACTCACAATCATGACATTCAGCTGGCTGCCCCTCCAATATGGTTAACTAGACCAGAGTCAAGAATAGGAAAGTTGCATTCCTTCCTTCTCCTGTCCTTTAAAACCCAAAGAGAATTGAAGCATGCACTGAGAAATAGACTTGTGATAGCGGGAACACCAGTCAGCACTCCTGAGTTTGTTGACATTAGGCCCACCACACAATGCGGAAACTGTCAAAAGTTTGGCCACCACCAGAGAACTTGCAGGGACCTAGCCAGATGTCAACTATGTGCTGGCCCACATACAACCAATCTTCATCAATGCACCACTTGTCAAGCTACTAAGGAATGTTCCCATACCCAGTCAAAGTGTGCTAACTGTAAGAGTTCTCACAAAACTACTGATCTTAGATGTGAAGTTTACAGGAACTTAGTCAAGAAACCAGAACTCCCTACTACTGACAATCCTGCACATTCCTTATGAGAGGCACACCAATCACTATTGTTCAGCACAACTGTGCAAAGACCTATGAAGTATTGACCACACTCCTTCACTACACTAATGGTACAGCAGATATTGTTCTTGTTCAAGAGCTCTGGTTGGCTCCTGATGGCACTGCTTACTCTCATCCCTCTTTTACTTCTATTCTACCTAATTCTACTAATAATGCGAGGCCTAGAACAGCTGCCTATATCACCAAATCCAGACTTGACATTCTTGTTACTTACAGATCTGACCTTCTTTCTCACCCTCATGGTGATATTCTTCCACTTCAGATTCTTTTAGGAAAAGAGAAGTTCACCCTTTAGAATATTTATAATGAAAGAAAAAAGCTAACACCAGACTCTAGACCACTCTATACCATGGACAGAACACTGCACCAGCTACACATTCCTCAATATTTCATTCTCTGTGGAGATTTCAATGTCCACTATAGCTTGTGGAATTCAGCAGTTCAGCAACAGATCAGAGATGATGTTCTGGTAGAATGGTTTAGAGCTAACAACTGTGATCTAGTCAACCTACCTGATATCTCCACCTAGAACTACAGACATGGCTCAGGCACTTCAATACTAGACCTTACACTGGCAACACACAATAGATTTGACAGAGTGGTGAATTGGGCAGTGGATGATGATGCTCACGCAGGCAGTGACCATGAGGTGGTAAGATTCATATTGGTATTAGATATTGACAACTTAGTTCCCAGTCCCATGAGCAACAAATACAACTAGCACAAGGCAGATTGGAACTCCTTCAACACAACACTACAATCACTAATGGCTGAGTCTTCTTCTTCCTTCTACTCATACTTGACATCTGGTACTACTAACTCTGTGGACCAGGCAGCTCTTATTTTGAGAGATTCTATCTTGAACTCACTCAACCTACATGTTCCTCTCAGCAAACCTTGTGCCAGATCCAAGAGGTGATGGAGTGCAGAGCTTACAACTTTGAGACAGGAAATAGCCAAAAAATATAGGAAGTGGAAATCTAGCAGATTGGACCCTGACCATACTGACTACAAAAGATCCAGAAACAGATACTTTAGGGCAATCAAAGACAGCAAAGCTAACTGTTGGCAGACTTTCCTGAACTCAGCCAAAGGTCAAGATATCTTTACTGCAGTTAAATATAACAGACCAACCCAGTCCATGAAAACGCCTACCCTATCCTTTGGTGAACAGTGTACTACTGACTTTGACAGCAAGTGCAACATGTTTACTCAAAGCATATTTCCTAACCCACCAACCTGCCACTCCAATTGCAATATTCAGGATATAGAGATAGATAAGTGTTTCCCCTGGCCTGATGTTACTGACTCTGAGGTGAAGGGTGCAATATACAACTCATGCCCCAACAAATCTCCTGGCCCTGATAGTATCAACTTTCTCTGCCTCAGGCAAGTGTAACCGGTACAGGTAACCAGTTTAGGTATGGATTTGTTTTATGTATTGTTTCAGGATACGAGTTCAGATAACTTGTAAGCCTTGTGAGTTTGTGTTATGTTTTGTTTTAGGATACGAGTTCAGGAGACTTGTAAGCCTTGTTATTTGTTACTTGAATTGTTTCAGGATACGAACTCTGAAAGTTTGTAAGCCTTGTTTATTGTTTGATTGTTTATCGGTTAGGTATTGTTTAATGCCTTAGGATTTGAATATGATTGATGCGAGATGGATTATCACAAGTGTATTTAAGGACCGGTATCTCTCTGGACTTAGAGAGATCAGACTTCGATAGACAGAGTTTTCAATATACTTGGTTAAACAGTTATCTTCTATTCAGTTCGATTTGAGAATCTTTGAGCGTCGCACATGCCCAAAGCATTTGGTCTTCTCTTAGTAGTTTCGATCAAGTAATAGTGTCTATTCAATTACGTGTTGGCGTCTCAGGTACTTGATCTCGTTTATACCACCGGTTTGGTTACAGTCAATATCAATATCCCTCTGCTAGCCCGCTACCTCACGGGAAGTGGTTACAGCAAGTATATCAAGCAATCCCCACTCCACTAACAGAATTGTTCAAGTCACTACTGAAAATAGTGTACCACCCTCACTGCTGGAGGGAGGCTACTGGTGCAATTATCAGGAAACCTAACAAGCCAGACTACACAATTCCCAAAGCTTACAGACCAGTTGCGTGAAAAAATGGAGTTCACAACAACGGTTCTCTGCTGCAAACATGATATACATATTGCGCTTCTCCACCACAACCACTTGAGCGCTATATATGAAAATTAAAAGAATGCTTATTTACATGTCCTGTATGCCTTTAGTATTTAGTAGATCGACCATGCGCCCGTCATAGCTTCTCTATACATCTTGGCATCTTGTCTACCAACTTGTAGATTTGAGGCCACGGTAACCCCTCCCAAATTTGCCTTGCAAGAGCAATAGTCTCATCTCTTATATGAGGGTGTTTATTAGGATCCTGACATGCTTTCCTAAATTGACGCTTCCATAATGGCCACACATTCTCAATGGGGTAAAGATTCGGCGAATGTGCAGGCCAATCCAGCCGGTCTACTCCTAAGACCTTTCTCCACAGGCAGGTTTCCGCTGATGTATGATAACTAGCTCCATCCTCTATAGTCATTCAGCCCTCACAAGTGCCCCCTAAAGCTTGATATTGGGGAACAAGATGTGGAATGAGAATGTGGTGGATATAGGTCTTAGAATCAGGTATTGTAGTTGTAGAGATAGTACCATCGCGTTTTTTTATTGTTTGAAGAGGTAGAGGAACAAGAGGAGAATGCCCGATTGATGAAAATGCTGCCCAGAAGCCGATCGTCTCAGAATCTTTAACAGAGGTTGACGCCAGATATCGAGTTTGATTTGCTGTGCCTGGGGGCCTTCGAGTATAGGTACGCATATGCCGCCGTGGAGTTGTAGCTACATACACCTTATCCGTATAAACATGCTTTTTCCACCACGGTGGTCCCATCAACCGGTACTGATAACCAAATTGCCTTCTTCTTCGCATCGCAGAAGGCCTAAGATAGGGCTTTCACCGTGCAACATGAACGTATAGCTGCATTTTGCGGAGCACAGTACTGATAGTCCGCTCTCTGACATTGAGACAAGAGTGTGCCTTAATTTCAGCCAGAGTCGCTTGTGGAAACCGTATCACTATTTGGTGAAGATACTGTTGATCACTTAGGCTAAGCTTCTTAGGTTGACCATGATGTTTGGTGTGGCGGAGAGACTTTCTTTGGATCTATCAGTCAAATACATTCTGGGCTCCTCGGGCAGTTACCAGAAAATCCTTCTCAATTTCTCGCCAAGTAGCTCCCCGATTGCGCGCTTCCATAATCCTAGCTTGTTCTGGGGTTGTCAATTCTCACCTTTTACCATCTTTTGTGAAAGGCATTATGTGGTTGGGCGATGGGGTGGTAAAGGGATGAACAGATATTCAGACTCTCTCACTGGTGCGGGCGGTTGTTGTGTACTCCATTCTTTCACGTGACTGCAGACTAGTCTCATTGCTAAATGGCTTAGGAAACATTTCAGAAAAGATTATGGCCAAAAGACTTGTTTACATTGCAGAGACTCAGGGACTTCTACACAGTGAACAGATGGGTGGTAGGTCAGGAAGGAGTGCAGTTGATCCAGTTATGGTATTAGTACATGATGTGCAACAGGCTAAGTGTAATGGTAAAGTACTCTCTGCCCTATTTGTTGATGTCAAAGGTGCTTTCTACCATGTGTCCAGAATACAGCTACTCTTGATTCTTCAGTCTTTAGATTTTCCACCTGCCGTACTCTCATGGACAGATAGCTTCCTCTCAGACAGGCAGCTTGGTCTTGCATTTGATGGCCAAAGCCAACCTTTACAACCAATAAAGACTGGAATTCCTCAAGGAATTCACATTTCCCCAATCCTCTTTCTCTTCTACCTAACCAACCTTTTCAAAGACTTGAAGCCAAGTCTGCTCACCTCACAGCTAAGATCTCCCTCTTTTATTAATGATGTTGCATTGATTATTACCAGACCTTCTAAAGAGGCCAACTCCAAAGCATTGGAGATGGCAGCCAGGAAGGCCTAGAGTTGGGCAACTGACAATGTGATAGTTTTTGATGACCCCAAGAGTGAACTCATGCACTTCCACAACAAAACCACTCAGTATACTAGCAACACTCCTGTTACCTTACCCAATGACACTGTTATTCACCCTGCCCAACATCTCAGATGGCTAGGGGTTTGGCTAGACAGAAAGCTTACATTCAACTACTATGTTCAACAAAAAACAGCAGCAGCAACAAGGGCACTCAACATGATTTCCAGACTTTCCAACTCAGAATGGGAACTTTCAGCACCAGCAATGAGACAACTCTACTACACTTGCATTACCCCAACAGATTACTATGGAGCAGAGATCTGGTGGAAGGGGTAAATTGGACTGGCTAACAAGTTAGAAAAGTTGCAGTCTGAAGCTAACAGGAGAATTCTAGGAGCATTCAGAACTTCCCCTACAGCTGCACTTGAGATTGAAGCATCCACCCTTCCTGTGTCCTTAAGACTTGACAGACTTTGCAAAAGATATGCTTACAGAGTGTTACAGATGCCACCAGACCATCCAGCCAGACAAAGAACACCCTCAATCTACCCCTCAACAGTCCAGTCAACCAATCTGGTATCTTTAGCATTTCACTCTTCCAGCTCAGATTCAGATACATCAGCTTCTACACCCCGCAGGAGGAGAAATAACTATTCTTTTGATCCTCAGATTGAACCATATGGAAAGGTGAAGGTTGACTGGATAACTTCACCTTCTCAGCAAGCTAAGTTTCCAACCCAACTGATTAGAGTATTGAATTCACTAAGTAACTATCTGCCAGTACAAGATATAGTTGAGCAATGTCAACTCTACCTACAACCACCATGGTATATCAACATTCCTGCCCTCCACACCAGACTTCATATCTCTATCAGCTCTGAAGACAAAACTACAACAGCCAGACAACACAGTTTCCTCTTCAACAGCATCAACAACTCAGACAACCTGATCCTGTACAGAGATGGTAGTGAATTGCAGAGTGGAAGAGTTGGAGCTGGAGTGGTGATGATACATCGGAGAAGAAGTGTGGACAGGTGAAGGGTTGGACTTAGTATGGGAATGAAGGTTTATGATGGAGAATTGGCAGATATTGCCAGAACACTCACAGAAGCCAGCAGGACCAGCCTATCTTTCAAGCATATCTGGATCTTTACAGACAACCAGGCAGCCATCAGGAACTCCTTCAAACTCTCACCACACCCAGGACAGCAAATATCACTCCAGATTCAACAACTCACCAAACACCTATTGGACTCTGACCTGGACTTACAGCTTCATCTGCATTGGGTTCCTGGATATACAGGTATACAAGGCAATGATGAAGCTGACAATGTAGCAAAACAAGCAGCTGAGTATCCCCAACAAACACAGGACAGTTACATCTCACTGACCAAACTGAATACACAGATCAGAAAATCTGCCCTTCTAGCCTGCCACCAGTACTGGACTCAACTACCAGATTCTAGAAAGGGCAGACACTTTAGGTTAATTCACTTCCACCTTCCAACACTTACTCCACCATCACACTTCTACCATCTACCCAAACACCAACTTGCAACAGTCACTCAACTCAGACTTGATGATGGTTATTTCAAATTCTATCTCTTCAGAGTGGACCAGAATATCCACAACACATGTACCTGTGACAGGCAAACACCAGCACCACATACCCCAGAACACATCCTCCTATACTGCAACAAATATCAATATTACAGACACCATCTCAGACAAGTTGCTCAATATTTCCACCTACCAGATGTGCTTGGAACTAAGGCTAGCCTGATGGCTGTTGGGAAGTTTGTGGGGCAGAGTTGGGCTGGGACTAGAAAGAACTACTTGGGAGAAGTGAAGAGGGATAAGTGCTCTGGCAATGGCAGGAGAGGGGAGGAGGAGGAGGAGGAAGAGGAAGAGGAGGAGGAAGTGAGAGAGGAAGGATGGGAAGAGAGAGAAAAGGAGAGATGGATAGAATGGAGGATAGTAGAGGGGGCAGAGAAGGAGTAGGATGCAAATGGCAGGAGGCCCACACTCAGAAGGAGACACAGAGATTTAGGAGATGGAATCAGGGACTAGTAGTGTGAGGCACTATAATCATGTACTTTCACAGCTTCATAGCCATTGGCTCTACAAGCTTATTGAGATTTAATAATATTAATAACAATACAACTAACTAGGGTGGTTTCCTATACCCCACTATACTCAACAATAATATCATATAGTACATGTCCTTTTATTCTCCAGTTATGGCAAAAATATCTCTGAATATGATATAAGGTATTATATCTAGCAAAAGGTTCCTCAGAGCGAAAAGCTCACTATAGAATGCATTGGAAGTAGAAATATGCTCAATAGGCCAATGAACATTAAATTAGGAGGTCCCAGATCAGCCAGTTTTGATTGTTTGGTCAGTTTTGTACTCTACTCCAAAAACCTCTGGTAACTCACTAAGTCTGAACTAAGATCAAATATGTCTGAGCCAGTAGGAAACTATCTTGGCAATAGAATCTGATTGCAGATGATTGGTGGAAGCAGATTAGCAAGTATCATAGAAAGTACTCGGGCAGTACTTTTTCCCCCCACCTGGTGGCAACCAGAATCACTCATATTCATGACTGCTGCCCTCAACAATCTGCCCCATCCACAAACACCACTGTCCCTAATCCCTACTATCTGCGATCACTACCATTCACAAATATCACTACCAATTATTACCGCTTCTACTTCAACAATGTCAGACCCTGCCTATCCTTCCACTATCCTTTGCTCAAAAGATGCCTGATCCTAAACCAAAGCCTATTTCTAAACACTACTTCAATACTAGCAAAATTAACCCCAGACAAAGGGAACAGCATACATGGAGTCTAGCATAGAAAATTCCAGTCCTCTCTTACCTCCACCATTATCAAGTTTCCTCAACTCCAACTATCTATTCTTCAAGTCCTTCTTCCAGTATATCCTCCCTCAGGCTCCCTACCTAAGCTGAATCATCTAAGCAGTTTGCAGTAGCACAGCATATTATTTCAAAATGTATCACAAACAAAGAAAATATTGAAAGCTTAGAAGATAGTAGTCATATATATTATTGTACTTCAAGAAGTTAGGTCAATTCTAAATAGCCTGAAATAGAGTGCAAATTGTATGAAGTATTTATAGCAGAAAGGGAGAAAGTCTAACCTATTAGGAGGGAGGGGTTTAGCAGATATTCTATGGACATATCTCAATTTGTTTATCCTAATACAGATAGATCTGATTTTAAATTTCCTAGTTAACCCTTTAATGGATTATTGGAAAGGTGTAAGATAATTTTGAAAGCTATTACCAAGAAGGTATAAAAGGTAAGTATCATAATTATAATAACACTATGATATAAATTTCAAGGTTTATAAAAATCTAACATAAATGAAATAAATACCAGAAGATTACAGAAATCTTGTATTCAATTCGTTGAGATTTAACAGAAGAAATTGTCAACCACTTTCTATTACTTCTGTTGATCAAAGGTTTTAACCTCAGGATAGTTTCATTCACCCACTTAATAGATTTACTTCTAGCAATATCTTTAATGATTATGAAACACCTCTGCCTTTTGAGTATCTTAATAGTCATACCTACTATGCTGTGGGAAATAAGACTATTTGGATAAAAGTGAGTAAGGGGGGATGGGATAAGAGAATGGCAAGTCTGGTTTTATGTCTCTTTGCAGATGGTTTTAATAGAGTTCCTTCTCTTATCATTTTTCATGGTAAAGTAAAGATATATAAAAAGAAAAAGAATTTATACCATCCAGGTATAGTGGTAGAATTCAATTAGAAGGCATATATTAATGGGAAACTCTTTTATAAGTGTATTCAAGAACACATAATTTCAGTATTAGGAGGCAGACCAAGTCTCTTTGCTTTACACCTCTGCAGTGCTCACAAAACAGAATCTGTTCTTCAGTTACTTTACTCTAATATTATTATTCCTTCTTTAATTCCACCTGGCTGTACTAGTTTAGTACACCCTTTGGATGTGTCTATCAACAAACCAATAAAGGGAATAATTAGGGATTTAACTGATCAAGCAATTCTAGATTGTGAGAATGTGGAAAGCTTTAAAAAATAGTCAGTAGGTCAAAGGAGGATTTTAAAAACTACTTGTGTTGGGGGAAGGTTGGTATTAGTTTTGTATAGAGAAGAAGGAGTTGATAGAAAGAGTATTTAGAAAGGTTGAATTATCTCTACCAGCTGATAGAAGTGTCAATCAGGAGCTTGATATTAAAGGATTTCAAGATACTGTAGTGGGAGATTGGGGTATTGAGGCAAATCAGGCACAATTATTATCATCAATACCAGTTCAAATATTTGATGAAAATGATAGTGAAAATGAATATATTTTGCATAATGAATAAGTTGTATTTTAATATTTAATTTAGCTATTGATTTACTAGTATATATTTTAGTTGTGGGCTAATGGGTTCGCTATATCATGGCCGTTCGTGCAGTGGCTGTTCATGAAGTAGCCGTTCGTGCAGCACTTGTTCGTTCAGCACCCGTTTACATTTCTAAAATTTACTCCACCACCACAGACTCAACCACCCTTGATTTGGGCCTTACACTCAATTACTTCTTCCTCTATTACAATTTATTCTTTATTCTAAAATATAAAAATATAAAAAATGGCAGATATAACCAGCATACACTCCATACCATTATTTTACTTCTAGTACCAGTAATAGTACTTCTCTGGTACTCAACCGATCAAGGCATCACTCAGCCAAGCCTTTTGCCAAGCTGCACCCCAACTGGTTCGGATCTAACAGATCCTGGTCCGGACTTAGTGAGTTACCGCAGTTTTTGCGGTAGTGTATCATACTGAAAATGCTGAAACGGTGAAAACTGTGAAAACTGCAAACCGAAAAACAAGAGGCGGTTTCATTTTCGGTTTTATGGATGTGGCGTGGAGACTAGCATGTTGCAAATTAGTGGTAGGTTTCTCATAAGGTCTCAGAGAGGAGCAGATCGGACCACAACACTTTTGAAAAGTCAAATAATAGAGTGATAGTGCCCCCGTGCATAAATCAAAATTAGAAGTTAATTTAAAGTTGAAAGTCCTAAGTCTTGGAAGCTATGCCCGAGGCAACTCCTGAGAAAAGTAACGGAATATATACTCAATGACACAAACCTCTTGCTGTGAAGAAGTTTCCTTCCCTCTCAAATATTGGCCATGAGTTCCAACTTCCACTTCTAACTTTCATTCATAGGGACAGCGCGATGACTCTAAATGATCATGTTGTCAGATGTTAGGAGCCAGATGGTGTGAACCCCCATGCTATCTACCAATATGGAAAGCACCACCATCATCACTACTAGCACACTTAAATCACCACATCCTAAATTCCTAGGAAAATGGAAGAGGACTTCTTCTAACACGTGGTATAAGTTACTGCTAAAATCTTCCCCCATTTCCGGTTACCTTTGTGGGCGTGAAAACCCCTATTCTTCCGGTCCTAGATACAGGCATTTCTAAAACTAGAGCCGGTCGAGTGAAAGCTTATGACTGTGCGATGTGCTAAACTGTAGGCCTTTGCGTTCAACGTATTTCGGAAACATAGGGCCCCCGAGGCCCGAATTCTTGCGGCCCAGGAGAAATTCTTCGGTTGGAAGTATCAGGCTAGAGGAAGTATTGGTTCGAACGACTGTAAGAAAGTGCGATTGAGGACCGAGTTTACAAGACCGACTTATGGGGGAAGTTGAGGTTATCGCCGTTGGTGAGATCTGGGCTGATTTTATTTCCACCTCTTGAGGGGAAGGGACATTTGGGGAGGATGGTTCCTATCTATCAACCCTGAGAGCCATGGACGTATCGACAGGGCAGGCTAGGCAGGTTAGATATAGAAGTAAATCGATGGAAGCGCAGCAAAGTAACAGTAATAGTAAAAACAAAAATAAAATAAAAATCTAGCTTAAATGAAGAAGATTGTGACAAAATTCGCAATAGAAATACTTGTAATATATAGCAGCAACAGTAGTAATAACAGTAGCACTAGTTATTCTTGGTATCGTACCGCACAGAGAAATCCCCCCCCACCTCCCGATCCAAAAAAAAAAAGGAGTTTGGTCTATCTATGGTGTCTCGCCAACTTAAGACTACCACAGTGGGACAAGTGAAAAGAAAGAGCGTTAAACCCAGAAGGGGCCAACAAAAGTTATGTTATTTAAAGACCCCCTCCATCAACGTTACGACCACAACTACCGCAGCCACCTAGCAATGCTAATAAGCAACAGCAAAAAAAAAGAGAGCGAGTGGACTCATAGCAAGGGATTAGCCCTTCATCGCGATGACGATGTTTTGGTCGTCGATGCTGGGGCATATATGTATGCAAGATAAGAGACGACGAGTTTATCTGTCTTACATTTTAATCGAGCTAGTGTATGCGGCACAAAACCCTATTTGTTCATTCCTTCGGTGTCGTTGGTGTGTATCGTGGCTTAAGTCGAAAGCAAGTAGGTATGATATTATACCTGCAATCTCTGGTAAGAGTGATGGTGTATGATTCTGGGCCGTTTTTCTTTTTTTGCGTTATACGACGACGACACGTCGTGGAAGCACACCCGCCATCTAACGCGGAGTGAGGTCTTTGCCGCTCAAAGCGTCGAGTTATAAATTTCCTCTCTGTAAGGATCCCCACACCCCTGGCCTCCCTCCTTCCGTTTCTTCCACCAGGTATCGAGTAAGGTAAGAAGACGTTGTCGATGCTTGATGGGACTTGTGATATTGGCCTTGCGGGAGAATAGTACAAACGGGGGCTAATTTTCCAGAAATAGCGGTTTTCATTAGTATTCGCACCTCATCCCCTATATTTCCCAAAAAGCCGCAATCGAGTAAGTCTCATCTCCACTCATCCCTCACGTCTAGAAAATAGCTAATGTGAATGGGTGTATGGCAACCTACAGCGGTAACCACCTCCAACCCAACAGCAAAACTTTTGCTCACTCATAACGAACCCCCCCCATCCGGTCGTCAAACCCCCCGTCGTAATAGAAGGGATGCTGCCTTTACCAACCATTGGTGCTGCGGCTGAAAGGTTAGCTCAGTATCTGTCCCTTCTCATTCCCGCTAGCCTGGTCATTGACATTGCCCTCCAGATATCTCCTGGACATACCCTCGATTAGGTGTCTCAGGGTTCGGCGCTCTGGGTTCATCACAGAAAAAGATATGCAAGCCCTGCCGGTTGGGGGTGTGTGCATGTTTCCCGAGGCCCCCTCTCTTACTCGATCCCCTGTTCTATGCACCCCACACCCCGAGCCTGGGTTCTACGCCAATGTCCCTGCGTCCTACCTCTCAGATTCTAGTGAGGAGGAGAGTGGCGAGTCCGAGTCTAAGTCTAGTCCGAATGTTTTTGAGCCGCCTTACCATGGAACTGGTCCTTGTAGACTGCGCGTCACCAATCCGGATCCAGAATCGGGGGAGGAGGAAGAGGGGTCTGAACCGACTCCGAGTCGGCCAATAGCCAACAGCCAGCCCCGTGACGGGGGACAGGGAAGCAGCCCCTGTAGCGCTTTATTCCTATTTCAGGATACTCACCCCCAAGCCCACTCTTCTGTCCTCGATCGGTTTTTCCGAAATCGTGCGAATAGGAAATTGGAACTTGCAGCACAAAGAGCTCGTAAGTAGCAAACAACAGGGAGAGTCGCGTGAGTGGGCGCCGGGTGCTGACAGGTGTTTAGAAATTGGGGGAGTTGAAGGAACCCTTGGTGCATTTGAAGGACCGGAAGCCCGAGCTAGAGACGGATGGGGCATGAATTCAGTAGCACCTCATACTAGGGAAATACCCGGCGAACGGAGCATCTGTCTGGGTCTCAGCCATTTCATTGCTCTCGCGCCGTGGAGTGGGACTGGGCCGCGTCTCTGGGAAGGGCCCTCTCAGGATTGTGATGGTATGGGCTATTTTCTCCCAAACTGTCCATCCCACCAAGAAAGGATGCAGCACCACGCCAGTGTACGTTCCATCTAGTCGAGGGAGCCATTTTGGGCAAATCCGCCATGAGGATTATGAAGATGTGGCTCGGAACGGCATCGCTCAGACTAATTTGACCTTCTTTGGTTATTTTGAATGGCTATACCTTGCAGGCTGAGGTGCTAAGAGAGTTTATTTTCCCTTCCTACTTTTCATTTTCTTTCTTTTCTTTCCCCCCGCTTTGGGAGTTGGAATGCTAGGAACTGCTTGCTGTAGATTGATGTACATTGTGGGTGGTGATGCTTTTGTTTTTTTCAAGTGGTTCTCATGCTTGAATTTGTAGTGTAGGAAGAGAACAGAAAAGAGTTGGACAGAAGAGGCGGGGGGGTTGGAGCCGTGTGAAACGTATGGCGTAGATTATGGGATGTCATGAACGAATGGGGATGAGAATATATCGTCCTATTGTGTGAAGGGCGAGTTATAAAACACGGCAGTTTAATGGAGCGTCAGTCCAACTTACATCACTATTGTACAGTATATGACAGGGATATCACGCAGCTGCTCCCTCTCTATCCGAGGCCTCCAAGACAGCCAATACCTTCCCAGCAGCCCTCCCTATTTCACCACCACCCTTCTTCAGCCTCCCCAAACCCAGAATCAGCGAGTCAAACACCCCCCTCCCGGCCCCGCCGATAAGATAGCTGATCCTCGAGTCCCTGTCTTCCGGCTCAGCCTCCCGTAAAACCCCCTCCTTAGAAACACTAGCCAGCGTGTCAAACAGCCCTAGAGAAGCATATACATTCGACCGACTCGGCAACTTATGCGCTTCATAGGAAGCATGCAACCCATCCGGCCTCCTCCTACCCGCCACCCCAATTTCCCCTTCACCACCCACCCGCTTGGCCAAGCCCACTTCCAAGACCTTGGTCAAAACAGCCAAGTGCAGCAGAGCAATCCTCCCGTCCTGAATCTTTGGTACAATAACACTGCTAACTCCTCCTCCTCCGCTCCCACCTACAGCGCCACTAAACCCCAGACACCCACATAGTCCGCGAAGACACACCCCCCACCCGCCGGCCGAGAACACTTCCTCGCCGCTAGCCCCCAACAGCCAGTCCAGGAATTTAGTAGAGTCGGCACGAATATCAGAGGATATGTGTGTCATTGCAGAGTTCACGAAAAGTAGGATCTTGCGCGTATGTAGGGTTAAATGTGAATGTGGGAGGTGGGTCAGGAGTGTGAGAAGCTGGGTGCGGACCGAGGCAGATGGGTCGAGGATTAATGGGAGGAGGGAGGAGATTAGTGAGGAAGTGGTTGGGAGGTTGGAGATCGCACCCAGGGTTGTGAAAGTGGTGAAGGAGAGAGCAGCGGGAAGGTGGGTTTTGAGGTACGAGAGGGATTCTTTCCGGGTTGTTGCGCTGTGATGGGTTAGGAGGGAGAGGTGGTGGGTGAAGAGGTAGGTTGTTGAGGGAGCGGTGGTGTGCAAGGATTGGGCTGTGAGGGTTATCGCTGGTTTGTGTTAGCCCTGCGTTCTGGAGGAGGCGGGGGAGGGGGGAGGGGGGAGGGGGGAGGGGGAAGGGGGAATAATTAGTGGAACAGGGAAGCAATGAGAGGAGAGCACTCTACCTCTCGATTTGAAAGATGTATTGGTAAAGTTGTCCGCTTTAGCCTTTGCCTTGCCGACTTTTAGCTTCGGCTTTCGAAAGTCCTTTTGTTTTTCCCTCTTGCGTTTCGCACTGGCGCCCATAGCGTCTGTTGTTGTCGTCGCAGCCGGTCTTACTCTTCTCCTTTCTTTGTGGATAGGGAAAAGTGGTGGTGATATTGCACTTGTGGGGTGCTAAATTTTTTTAATTCTCGCTATCGATAAACTCGCCTATGGCACAGTTATCCACCCTCGCTCCGGGTAACCCAAAGTTCTTGCCTGTCTGGCACCCTTAGTATTACAAGTACTCGAGTCGACCGAGTGAGCCCTCAGCGAGGCGACACCCTCAGCGAGGCTCGGCGTGGCTTGACACCAAATTTCGGACCAAACTGCTAACAAATCTTTGCCAAGCCTCGCTGAGGGTGCCGCCTCGCTGAGGGCTCACTTGGTTAGGGTTTTCAAATATACGTATATTATTATAAAATACCGTATTTTTAACAATTCTTTTTATACTATACATACAATACATACAGGCCCTAAAATTGTTAACCCTAATAAGCTAACCCTGTAGTGCCAAACCACTGCTAAATAGATGTAAAAAATGGTCTGCCCTAAGAGTTTGCTCTAGGATCTTTATCCTTATAATAAGGAAGGTTTTTTTTGCAGGCTATTATCTATTAATATGAACACTTGCAACTGGAATATGAATTTGAATTTGAAGATGCTCAAGTTATTCTTGGAATACAGGACTCAGTTGAGTGAGAGAATAGTGAAGAAACTATTGACTTTACTATAACTTTAACTAGTATAGTCAATCACAAAATTGAGATTAAGGTATCAAAGAAAGGACTGTAAAATAAGGTTGGTGAGAGATAGTACTAGCTAGCATGTACAAGGGTCAGGCAATAAAGAGTGGTACTAAGCGAATATGAGACACAGTAGTAATGGAACGGAGTGACTTGTAGGTGACTTTGATTCCAGATCGAATTTTGTATTTTCAATTTTATCTCATAGTTCAAAGCTTAGACGGTCAATTTTGGTAGGGCTCTTGTCAACCAATCCAAGAGAGGGATTCTCAGATAGTGTAGCATAAATCAGTTTTCAATTGTTGTCATTCTTACTGTATGTTACGGATTGTGATCTATGTAAGGTTAATAATATGAGTTTGATTGAGAGGCTTCTGCACTAGGAAGGAGAGAAAGCGTTAGAAAAAGAGAAAAGTATAGGGAATGACTCGGAGGAGAAGAGCCTATAGTAGAAGAAAGTTAACATAAGGAAATCATCGGAGTGTAGGAATACATATAAGGTAGATACATATGAATTCCTGGAATAAGAGTAAGCGGCCTAGCAAGGAGGAGATTTTAAGAGAAATACGTAGTGAAAGACAGCTAGGAAAGTATCATTCGCATGGTAGTGGAAAAAAAAGGTGTAAAAAAAAAAGATAGAAAGAAAGCCGAAAGGGCAAAGGTAAAAGCAATAATGCTCGTATATTCTGCTACTGTGGGACATGAAGGAGTCGTTAGGCTATAGCTGAAGTGTAAAGAAATCGATCTCAATTGCCCAGATAAGCACGATAGCACACTACGTGTATATACTGCTCCAAGGATGAATAAAAGAGTGATCAAGCTAATACTTGAGTGGAAGGATGTCGACTGTAATTCTCCGAATAAAGGATGAGCTAGCTTAGCTAACTTAGCCCGCAGTTGTGAGATTTCACCTGCTCTCTATCGAAGTTCTTCGACTCGTGATTTCCGCTCTCGCTGTATCGTACTGAAATTGAACTTTCCATGTATAAACGAATGCAAGTGGCCAAACGTATAATAGGAGAATTGCAGTGAGCGAGTAAGTGAACACCAGAATAAGTGAATGGATTGGTGGATAAACGGTCAAGCAAAAGCACGATATGAAAAAGTAAATAATGTTTCGCCATCAGGGTATTCTGCAGGCGAGGAGAATGAGGAAAAAAAAAAAGAAAAAAGGAAAGAAAAACAGAAGAAGATAACAGAAATCAAAACCTCGTTTGCCCACCCTGAGCGGCTAGAAGGGCCTGAACTCTAGCACTCATGCTGGTAAGGAGATCATCAAGATCCTGGGAATCGATTGCTTCCCACTCTTCTTGAATAGCTGATCGCATGGTATCATTTTTTTGAGGACGTGGGTGCCGGGCATTAATCCTGGTCTTTATTAGTCGCCAAACACCTTCAATGAGATTAAGGTCTGGCAATTTCAAAACCCAGGGAAACAGATAGTTGTAGAGTCCTTTTTGTCTTGGAACTTGGGATGTATATTTTGCTGTATGAACGGAAGAGCCATCCTGTAAGATATAAACGTAATCTTCAGTTTGGCGTGAGGCTTCTAACCAAAAATTCTCAAGATGGGGAACAATATGATCACAGTATCGCTTTGCTGTAATCCGTGGCCCCATAGTTGCCTTATCCCAGAAGATCAATGGGCCCCGCTGGTTCCCACAAAAGGACCCCCATACATGAATAGTTTCAAGTTTAGCGAATTGGGGTAGAAGGCAGGTGGCATCATATTCTTCTGACGCCTTTCTAGTAACGTATACGCGGCCTGGAGGGCCACCGACATTGAATGCTGCCTCGTCAGTCCAAATAACCTTTTGCCAATCCTCCAGAGCCCAGTCTTGAAACCTTTCAGCCCACTCAAGACGATTCTAAAAACAAAATTCTATTTGTCAATAACTCTACTAGTATTGGTAATTGTAAGAACTATTGAAAATAGGGCACTTGTGCAAATGGGATAGCTAGACATTTGCTTAACAAGTTGATTAACTAAAACAAAGCTAGAAAAGCGTACATATGACAAGAGTATGACATTAATTGCTCAAGATATATCTAGAAAGATCAAGAGCGGAAGAAACTGATCAACTGGAATACAAGAGACTTACTAATATATGTTGATGGTTTAAAAAAGGCTTTTTTCTTGCCACACGGGGGTGGTATCCATCCAGGGCGAGCGAACGGCGAAGAGTTTTGCCACTAGCCTGAATGCCAGCCATATGTGCAATTTCTGTAAGTGGCTTCCGCCGGTTTTCTGCTGATTGAGTAATAATATCTACGAGATCTTGTCATAGCTCAGGCCTAAGCATCCAGGGACAGCCACGAACGCTTTTCTCATTTTTCTTGTTTTTCTGCGTAGTACGGTATACAGTGCCGAGTGAAAGGCCAACAGTGACAGCGATTTTCCTATACGGTCAGCCAGCTATATGGCGAAGAGCACGTACATGGGCTGCAATTTCAGCCGACACCGGAGATCTCTTGATCTCCATACCCTCAAGGCCCGAAGAGGGGGGGTCTAACTCATCGCCTTCTACAGTGCCCGAGGATGAGGAGACGGAAGAGGAAGAGGAAGCAAAGGAGATATAAGAGGTGGCAGAGGTGGCAGAGGCGATAGTGGCAGAGGAGGTGGCAGAGGAGGTGGCAGAGGAAGCGGCAGAAGAGGCGGCCAAGAAAGCGGTAGAGGAAGCGGCAGAGGAAGCGGCACCAAAGGCAGCTGAAGGGACAGTAGAAGAGGCCGCAGAAGAGGTACTGGAAGAGGTAGCAAAAGAGGCACTGAAGGAGGCATTGGAGAAGGCACCGGAAGTGTAACGACCCTACGATAGGTAGCTACAATCACTATCACCTTAGCCCAAATGGCATACCAAGTGGTATCCAGAGGTGGTATGGTCTCGTATACATTATACACATGGCTGGTAATCCTAGGATAAGGCCTAGGGAATAGTTGAGTAGCCATGAGGTACTCTACTAGGCAGGGTAACCTTTCGGGAAAACATTCACATAAAGTCAAGCGATTTATGGGAATGTTACACGGACCTCCGAGACGACTTCTGTGGTCGACTGGAGGACTTCCTGAGGGGTTAAAGGCATAAGAGGGCAGAGTTACCCTACCTTGGGAATTTGGTCATTATGCCCATGGGTCCCAGTTACCCTACTGAGGAACCCAAGTTACCCTACCT
>Ga0307509_10004020_pt1 | contig 21622 bp, 16 predicted proteins | sample 10_EM_MG_FD_202245 | JGI IMG/M metagenome (GOLD analysis project Ga0307509, IMG submission 202245) | Populus trichocarpa ectomycorrhiza microbial communities from riparian zone in the Pacific Northwest, United States - 10_EM | ecosystem: Host-associated > Plants > Roots > Unclassified | place... | reverse complement strand
TGTCAGCATGGATTGAACTCCTGAGCTCCCGCTATTGCGACAGGAGTGTTAACCACTGCGCCAGCTAGGTATTTCATGAAAGGTAAACTTGGGAACTAATATTTATCCTACTGGAAGCCCGATTTGGGAATTTAATGGGTGGGTGGTGTGTCCCTTCCCAAGATACCGGTAGATTTCAACGGAGATGTTTCTTACTCCTTAGGTATTTAACGAGAGATTCTCTGTGGTTTAAAACAGAATCAGTGCTTTGTGCGCTTGTTACTCTGGTACGATACGGCTAGCAAAGCCCCACTCGAGACCTCGAGTCTTCCTACTGGCTCCCATGTGTGTTATCTCACTAGTCTTCTGCTCGTTCTAGTGCTTTGTGGAGGTTTTTTCTTCTTCTTTTTCTTTTCTTTCTTTCTTGCATTACCCCCGGCTTTCTAGGGACGCCTCATTTCTGCCTGGCGGGGGGCTCTTTCCCAGCAAGCAAGTAAGAGTTGTAGTATTTTTTCCAGCGGATCAAATTAGATAGTATTTTGAGATAGAACATTTAGATACGACAATACATATTAGAGACTTGCGAATCATATTAATTCCTCATATTAGCACTACCACTCTGACCAAGATCGGAATATCTAACTATTTTATACCGCTGCCTGGCGTACATCAAGCCGGCCTCCCCGGTATCATACATCTAAATTCAGCCCGCGAATATATTAATCTTCCCTCTTCTTAAAGTTTCCCAACCATTTCCTCAGGGCTGTGGTGAAAATCTTTCTTGCGTTCACACTCTCGGGCCCTGAATGCGAGAGATCCCAGCCGTGGCCTCCACCTTTAATAACGTATCCAAAAACCTCTCCCTTCCCGGTTGAAACCCCCTCCTCTGGAATATCCTGTGTCAGCTTGACACATTGTGGCGCCCAAGGCTCCTCGGATAACAGTGATAAGGTCAACCATGGGTCGTATTCACCTCCTAACGCATGGTTAGCCACGAACAACAGGAGAGGGTGTTTGAGTAATACCCGTGGTAAACACGTTCGAAGGCCGAAGGTCCCAACCACCGTATTCCCGATTAGTTTTGTCCACCCCCGGCTCCGTTGGTAGCAGACCACTGGAAAGTCCTTGTGGGAATTGCAGGTAGCACATCTCTTGTTGATGCTCGAGACTATTATAAGATGATACTATTTGATTTGGTCCAAGATTAGCCGGTTGGAGGAACCCTAGTCAGTTCGTTAGATAAGGCTTCGCATCATCTTGCAAGTACAGGCTTTTACCCCATTCAGTACAATATTGATACATCCAGGATATGTTGCTCGGGTCTGGATTTGGATCATCGAGTCTGCAATCTGGTCTTCCCGCAGTGCTGTTTCCATAATATCCAGCACAGCTGGTCTTCAATAGGTCATTTACCTAAGCAGCAGGTGAGCATTTGAGCTCTAACTTTAGTGCTAGATTAGGTGGCTAACAGCTCTTCCGAATGGCGCCCATGTGGCCCAACGATCAGAAGTAAATTCACCTCCTTTGCTCTTCGCCCACCCTTCTTCTGCAGAGACCTCTCCGGTGTTAGGATCCTTTGAAATCCAATCGCAGAATGATCTCAAGCCTCCTCCCCCTACCCCTAGTTAGCTAACTGAACCTTGATCATAAAATCTCCAATATTCAAGGATAAACCTTACCTAAACTATCCTCAACTAGCTCACCCTGCCAAGTGCCATAGATAGATGTCAACGCGTATGCAAAGCCCTCGTTAGAGTTATTCTCCGCGCCAACCCCCAAATATTGTTTCTTTATAGCCGCCGCAGTGTCCTCTCCAGAAAGTTGGTCGTCGATATATTTGATCACTGCAACGATGTCATTGGTGCAATTTTTGAACCCAACCGCATTGAGCCCACGATATAAGTGATCCCAATATACCGACATATTGATCTGAGCATGGATAGGTGCGGATGAGGAAAGCGAGGCAAATATTGTCTCAGGGTACTTCTCCCGAACAAGTGCTGCGCGTGTACCAGGATAGCTGGCGCCGAGGAACACCCATGGTGTAGAGGCTGGTGTCAAGTCTATGCCGGAGAAGTTCAGAAGGGTGAAGTTGTTTGCAAAAGCCTAGTTCACGGTCAGTGAAAGTCATTAGTGAGATCGATAAACTGTGCTACCGGGATATCCGCAAGGGCTTGAGCAGTGTTCAGCCACCGGAACTCCTCTACAGGGGTGGTAAGAGAGATGTTAACATGTGATGAGTCTCCGTAGTATCTACAAGATTAGTCCATTAGCTAATTACTACTCATCAAACAGTTTGGAATTGTAAAACACTTACCGATGCTCCCAAACAATCCCAATCCCATTAAATTCTTGGACCATTTGCCGAAAGGGCAAAGCGTCGCTAACAAGGTGCCCAACGTGGAGTTCCGCATTACTCTCCCCGGCGTCATATACTTGATATCCGTTAGCCTATCATCAAGAACTACACGATCGGGGACACAAACTGAAGACTGGGCTCCCGGGCTGGTAGAATTCTTGAAGCACCCAATACCTATTTTCGAAGGTTCCGGGATAGTTTCCAAAGTGGTCAAGAGGGAGCTACGGGGAAACGAATGCAACATATATTAGATCCAGATATGGAAGAGGAAAAATAAAAGGGAGTCCAATCACCTCGACCGTTTCAGCTAACAGATTCGCTTTTTGAAAAGCATCGCCCAATCCTCCCCCAATTTGGTCTTCGGCCCGCTTCCGATAGTGGAAAACTGGCCACAGAGGTATCACCGCCTCAGCAAGACCAAGAAGCATCAATCCTATCAACTGTCGTTTCCACATTTCTCAAGCTAGTCACTTTTCTCTGGGGAATCGCAAGTATGGGAAACTAAAGCTGCCTGTGGGGGGATTCTTGTTGCCTTTAAATCAGGGAGACTCAAGGCCTCGTACCAATGAATACTCGTACCATAGAAGGGGGCGAGTTGAGAACCTCCTAAACACTCTTTGCTGAGGTTGACAACTCTAAATGTAGGGGTGCGTCGGGAAATTGTGAATGAGCTCCTGTGAAACGTACAGGTTAGATAAAATACCCTTGCCGCGAAGGCGCATCCCCCAGGATTCAGCTCATCTTTTGGTTAACCATCATTGCTTACGGCTGCTAGTCTATTATTGAGTGTGCAAGATTACTATTCCCCGGAAAGATAGACGACAGTGGTGGACCGTTTTCGTGATACAGAACCGGCAAGTGGCAAAGCTGTAGACTCTAGCTTCTCCATTCGCTGTCGCCAAACCCCAATATTTTCACAACCTTCCTACCTCGAGCGGGGGAGTGTGTGTCGTTCCCCAAGTGGATCCACAGATCCAATAGAAAAAAGAAGTTCACAACACAACAAATCCTCAAGCCAACTACACCCCAGCGAAAGGGTCTACCAGTGGCCAAGAGATGATTCCAATATCGCCTCTGAGGACTATCCTTAGCAGTATCACAAGCGAGAGCGTGATAGAAGTTAGCCGACAGTGTAAAGTCCCTTGGGATTGAGAATTGATAATTTATCCATGGGGAACAAAAAGAGGTGCTGACTTTCCCTGAATGCCGGGCAAGAATGAGAGATTTCCCTCAATCAGAGAGTGGTATTCAGGCAATTCGGATCTCATTCCGAAACGGTCCTTCGCCGGCTGCAGATGGGTCCTGCAATATGCTTGTTAGTTGTACAAGGTCAGTGTTCGACTAAGCTTTGGACTCCCGGGAGCGGCTCCCAGGACTCTGCTTCGCCCAGGTACGATATGTACATACAAACTGCAGCGAAAACCTATCAAATTTTTATTAGGTTAACTAGCCAAATATATCCCTGTTCACAACAGGTTAATAGGTTCCAACCCCTTAACCGAGGGGTCATAATAATCCTTCCAAGTAGGCTGGCATCTCAACCCAGCCCGGGCCAGCCGTTCGTCCGGAGATCTCTGAGAGGTTTCCATCCGACCGTATCAAAAGAGAATAGCCGAAGCCCAGTTGTGTACCAAGATGGGGATATTTTTCGGGCAGTTCTAGTAGGAGTGGCAGCAGGGATAAAGCACAAGTACCAGTATCGGAACAGTTAATTCGGGTTAACCCGGAAAATAAACCCTGTCGAGTACGAAATCTTTCTGTCCCTGACACTTGTAAGCAGATATCTGTTTAAGTCAGCCGTAGCAGCAAACCCGTTACTGCACACTGCAGCGCCCAGTCAGCAACGCATCCCGCAAAACCTAGGCACCTCATAGATATCAAAAATCTAAACATAGAACACCAGTAGGATGATAGCTTTTACTACAAAAAGCACTGCCGCTCCGCTGGTCCAGTACTACACAAGTACGAGTACAGGAGAGTTACGAGTACAGGAGAGTGAAGGGGATCTGTGTTTGCTGACAACGGCAGGGAAAAACATCCGCGAGTCCAAGAACCAGGCAAGAAGTCTCCGCACCAGGGTTTCCAAGTCAGTTCTTTTAATAGTGGTAAAAGAAGCAAAAACACCGAACAGCGTGGCAAAGCTGGGGCACGCTTCGATTTTTCCCTACTCGAGAGACTCGATGTCACGGGTGCTGGAATTTTGATGCTCGCCACATACAGATACCCCATAAACCCTACATATCTATTTAGCCACAGATCAACCATTGCGAAACACCTTCTGTCCAAGGCGCAACATCAAACACGGCATTGTCACTAGAACCCTCACAATTCTTGTGATACCGAGCGAACACTCTATCCCACGGCCTATCGTGCTACCTACAGCAAAGCATTTACCTAACCGTGCCAAGGTTGTGTTCCGCCACAACCCTCGGTTGCTCGCTTGATTGAAATCTTGGGCACCTCTACGAGGTGCCTCACAGCTCCACGTCGGGTTCAGCTCAATGTCAGTTTTTTTTTGTATGTGAATTTAAACATTATTAACTACCATCAAATATCCTCTAATGCATGAAATGTCCTTCTGGTTTTCTCACAATTTTTAAGTCTTTGCCAATAATCCTCCAACTTTTTTTTCCTCTTCTTTGTAACGTTAATTTTCGCTAGAGGGGTCTTTGGTTTAGATTGAGCGTGAAAGTGACGTTGAGTGGGGTCTGCTGTGGAAGGGAGGGAAAAAAAATTGGAGGCTTATTTGCAAAGGCCTAAAACAATGTCTAGGAAAGCAAGGAGGACATTTCATGCATTAGGAGATGTTTGGTGCTGGTTGACAATGCTTAAATTCACATACGAAAAAAAACGGACGTTGAACCGAATCTGGCGTTGAGCTGTGAGACACCTCGTAGAGGTGCCTAAGATTTCGAGCAAGCGAGCAATCGAGGGTTGTGGCGGAGCCGCAACCCTGGCATGGTTATGTCTTCGGCCAATGGGATTCTCGCCTCGGTTATAAGTCAGAAAATTCGAGAAGGGTTGAGAGTGAAGGAAATGACATGAGAGATTCAGGATGTGCAGATCGTATCACAGAAAGGGAGCACATCATTTGAGGGCGATAGAAGGATTCCAGTTTTCTCTTTGTTCGTGGTTTTATCTATCTGACATTCGCCCACCTCTTCACTCTATTTTCTGTACTCAGACTGTCAGTCATTTATTTCTTATTTATTATTTTTCGTTTTCGTTTTCTTGCCATCATACCTGTTCGTATCGATAAAAGCTTTGATTCTCAGGCATTAGAGATCGAAACCGCCGTACATACAGCCCCCGGTAGAAAAAATCGGGAAACGGTGATCGGGCCCCTGGGCCTTTGATTGGAGGGTTCGGTGTGCTCGAGCCAATCGAGCAACCGTGTTTCTAACTTTTAATTTCCTCAATTCCCGATCTTTTCGACCGGAGGCTGTAGATCATTTTGTTGAAAAGCAGGCATCCTTGCTATCCTACCTCGTACGAAAACATTTGGGTGGTCATTATCGATAGGGTTCTTATTGTTGAAAGTCACCGGCGATCACACCGCTCACCTTGGAACACGACCGTTCCAAACATCATTCCTATTGTGTTTATTGCTGCGCGTTAGTCTCATTTGTCACTCATTATAAATCGGAAGAGGAGGAAGTACTATACCTGGTTTGTATGCTAGCAAGAAGAATCCGCATCAATGACCGCGAATGGTCGGAGAGTATTGCGGAAGATATATCGGAAAGGAGAGCGTGTGGGAATGGGATATTGTCCGTGGTCGGCTGGATTTCTGAGAGACATTGTGAGCGCAGAAGCTCTTTGTACCTACTATATAACCCCACTCTTCCGCACGGTAGATAGATAGGCAAGCAACGAATACAGACTTCCTCCTCCTCTATACTTTCCTCTCCGCTCATACTCGCATATCCTCCGAAATCATCACCTCATAACAATAGCTTATGAGCCCGGACTGCCTAGTCTGAATAGCACTCCGCCGCTGCCACCCAGTCTCACTTGCCAACGACCCTATCCTCCAACGCCGTATTCCCAAAAGCAATATCTCGTGATCCTACCAATACAATGTCAGCATCTACAGCCACTCAGCCTGATATCCCCACGTCCGCACCAGCCAGTACCACTTCTCTCACCCAGTCTATTGAGAAGCTTGATGGCTCAATTGCATCTGGCAAAAGTAACTACCAGGCGTGGAAGTTCCGAATTGTGCGTATCCTTAAGGAAAAAGGATTACTTACGGCTATTGAACAGGACCCGGACAAGGGAAACGCAAAAGACACCGCAAGAGACAACGCCGCCTTCACCATCCTAACTCTCAATGCCAGAGACTCACAAATAACACATATCCAGGAATGTGCTACGGCAAAGGCAGAATGGGAGGCCTTACGGATAGTTCATCAAGGGATTGGAGCGAGTGGCCGTATGGTTCTCATGCAGAGACTGTGGGCCTTGCGTATGGTGGAAGGAGATGATATGGCTGAGCACTTAAATAAGTTCCGTGAGTTAGCGAATCAAGTGAAGGGCTTATCAGGAACAGGAAAAGGAATAGAGAACAATGAACTTGTAACGCTTCTCAGTCTCAGTCTTCCAGATTCCGACGAACCCATAATTATGGCCCTGCAGTCTAGAGCCGATGAGGTCACCTTCGACATCTTTGCCAGCCGACTGCTTCAGGAATCGGCGCGCCGACAGGTCGCCCACACTACCAGCCCAGGAACTAGTCAGACTAGTTCCACAACTGTGACCGCGTTTGCTGCAAGGCCTTACGGGCGCGGTAGAGGAGGTTTTCGACACGGCTCAGCAAGAGGAGGCATGCGGATACAGCATACATTTGGAGCGGGAAGACCGGAGGGGGCAGCCAGCTCTGGGCGTGCAGTAGGAACATCTAAACCCCGAGGTAAATGCTTTTACTTCCAAAGAGAGGGGTATTGGAAGAGGGATTGTTACAAGAGGAAGGCCGAGGAGGCCAAAGAAGGCAACCATAAATCTCTGGGAGATTAAACAGGCCTGGCGTTTACGGTACACGATCTATCAGGGACAGTCAGTAACAAGGGAACCTGGATCATCGACTCAGGAGCAACTCAGCACTTATGCAGTCAGCGAGAGTATTTTACGAACGGGACTTACAAGGAAATATCCTGAAGGGCATCGAGATCGCTGATGGATCTCAGATTGAAGCTGTAGGAATGGGTAATGTTAGTATTGGGAACCTCCAGTTAAGCGGAGTCTTGCACGTACCCAGAGCAGGAGGAAATCTGGTATCAGTTGCACGATTAATTGACTCATGGTACCAAGTTAGCTTTGGAACAAAAATATCTACAATAACCGAGGATGACTTAAGAGTCGAGGGGGAAAGAGATGGAAATCTATACTACTTACCGAAATACAAGAGCGACGATAAAGCCAACCTCGGGCTTTCAACCAACAAATCGACACCGCAAATGATCGAGATATGGCATCGGAGATTAGGCCACAGAACTCTCGACAATGCAAGCATTCAGTATATACAACCCAGAGTTAGCGAGCTAGCAATTGTGCCGAGTACGAAGGGGAAAGACGAAAACAAACTATACAAGACCTGTGCGATCGGCCGACAATATAAGGAGCCAATGACTGGCACTAGGACAACTGCGAATGAACTACTAGATGTTGTTCACTCGGATATCTGGGGTCCGATGCAAGTCAGTACCATATCCGGCGAGAGGTATTTCATTACCTTCATAGATGAACAGAGTGGCCGCATAGCAGTGACACTCTTAAAGGCCAAAAGCGAGGCCTTGGGTGCCTTTCAGGCGTACAAAGCAAGAGCAGAAAAAGAGGCTGGCAGAGAAATTAAAGTTCTTAGGACGGACGGCGGAGGGGAATACATCGGGAGGGATTTCAAAGGATACCTTCGCCTCAATGGTATTACTCACAGTGTCAGCCCACCCTATAGTCCTAGTGACAATGGATTAGCGGAAAGAGCGAACCGTACTTTAATGGAGGCAGCACGGTGCATGATCGAAGAAGCCAAACTCAACAAAGGATTATGGGGATTCGCTGTAGCAACAGCCGCCCATATCCATAACCGTCTACCCTCCCGCTCGCATCACAATCAGTCTCCACTCAAGTACTGGACTGGAAGACTACCAAGGGTGGGTCACCTTAGAATTTTCGGATCAGTAACCTATCGCTTAGTACCAAAGGAGCAGAGAAAGAAACTCGACGCATAATCGGAGAGATGCATACTCATCGGGTATGATGAGGACGCAGGCAGCAAAGTGTATAGGGTATACAACCCAACAAGAAAGCGAATCTACAGCTCCTGCGATGTCATTATCAATGAGCTGGGGACTATCGAGACGGTTAGTCAAGAACCGCAGTCCGTGAACGAGATAGAAATTAGTTTACCGGAGGTAAAGGAAAAGGAGAAAGAACATGAGAATGTGGGAAGCGGAAATGGTGTAGGTGCAAATGTTCCGGTCGAAGCAGTCACGAATCCACCAAGCACAGAGGAGTTTGGCGGGAACACGATTATTGTTAGGCCACGACCAGAAGTCTTGCAGGCTAGAAGAGAAGAGGTTAGTCGACCAGGAACTAGACGCTCAGAGATACAGCCCAACCTTGGACAAGGTTTTAGCCCTAAACCATGGCGCGCTATGCTTGCCCATTTAGAGGAGCCGCAAACCCTTAGTGATGCCTTAGTTAGTGAAGAATCAAAAGAATGGTATGCAGCGTGGGAATCTGAAGTGGACTCCCTAGTCAGAAATGATACCTGGGAGCTGGCATTACTTCCGGCTGGTCGAGAGGCTGTTGGATGCCGATGGCTCTTCAGGCGTAAGGATAATGGGCGATACAAAGCAAGGCTTGTCGCGAAGGGGTATAGTCAAAGGGAAGGTTTAGACTACACGGAAACCTTTTCTCCAGTCGCCAAATTCAACTCTCTTCGTTCGCTGTTGGCCCTAGTCTGCTAGAATGACTGGGAATTGGAGGGCATGGACGTCAAAACAGCATTCCTTCATAGCGACCTGGAAGAGACTGTATACATGGAAATACCGGAAGGGCTACATACCGAGGTTCAGAGAAATAATTCCGGGGAACGGGTAGTCTGCCGCTTGATCAAATCGATTTATGGCTTGAAGCAATCTCCCCAGGCTTGGTATGGGAAAATAAATCACTTTTTCCTGGCGAATGGGTTCCAGCGCAGCGAGCAAGACCACAGTGTCTACATCCACAAGTTCTTTCAACTAATTCTCCTCTTGTATGTGGATGATCTAGTAATTACCTCACCGAGTTTAGAAGATGTTGCTTGGGTACAAAATCTCCTACACGAGGAGTTCGAAATGACCGACCTAGGGCCATTAACTGGGTTCCTAGGAATGGAGATCAAACGTAATCGGCAGCTACGTACCTTGCACCTCACACAGCATAAGTATACCACTACAATTCTTGAGAGACATGGGATGTCTACTTGTGCTTCGGTTAGTACACCGGCGGACCCTCATACCAGACTGCTCAAGTCTCCAATAACACATCAAACGGACCCAAACAATCTCCAGCGATTCCAGTCCGCAGTTGGCTCACTAATGTATGCTATGATTGGTACCAGACCGGATATTGCATTTGCCGTATCGGCAGTCAGCCAACACAGCTCCAATCTGGGCCCTGCCCACTGGACAGCAGTTCAGCATATCTTCCGTTAACTCACCGGAACACAAACATTTGGTATCCTCTATGGGAGCGGATACTGCGGGGGGTACACGGACGCGGATTGGGGTGCTGGTGAGGACCGAAAATCAATTGGCGGGTATGCCTTTATGATCAACGGAGGGGCAGTTTCCTGGGCTAGCAGGAAACAAGGAAGTGTTGCTCTATCTTCTACTGAGGCAGAGTACATGGCACTGACCCAAGGGGTCAAGGAATCACTATGGTTAGGTGAGCTGCTGGAGGGTTTGGGAGCACTAAAGCATGGAAAGGAAATACGGAAGGTCCAATGTGACAATCAGGCAGCGATAGCACTTACCAAAAACCCCGAATACCACGCGCGTACGAAGCACATCGATATCCAGTACCACTTCATAAGAGAGCATGTGGACTCAGGAGCTATCGTCCTCTTCTACTGCCCTACCCATGCGATGACGGCTGATATTTTTACGAAGCCTCTCCCTACACCGCAATTCGAGAAGCATGTTTTAGGGCTAGGACTAGGCCCGGGACCAAGCACTGAAACTGAAGCCGGGCAAGGAGCTGGGGAAAGAACTGTGCTGGAATGATCCTCGGTAAGGGGGTGTGTTGAAAGTCACCGGCGATTACACCGCTCACCTTGGAACACGACCGTTCCAAACATCATTCCTATTGTGTTTATTGTTGCGCGTTAGTCTCATTTGACACTCATTATAAATCGGAAGAGGAGGAAGTACTATACCTGGTTTGTATGCTAGCAAGAAGAATCCGCATCAATGACCGCGAACGGTCGGAGAGTATTGCGGAAGATCTATCGGAAAGGAGAGCGTGTGGGAATGGGATATTGTCCGTGGTCGGCTGGATTTCTGAGAGACATTGTGAGCGCAGAAGCTCTTTGTATTTACTATATAATCCCACCCTTCCGCACGGTAGATAGATAGGCAAGCAACGAATACAGACTTCCTCCTCCTCTATACTTTCCTCTCCGCTCATACTCGCATATCCTCCGAAATCATCACCTCATAACAATACTTATTACCTCAGAATCAGCCGGTTTAACATGTCCGAGCGGGCGGAAGAGGATAGGTGACGAGGATGATGAAGACGGATAATTGCCGCCGCCGACCGACCAGTATAGAAAATACCTTTTGTGATTTCATTTGTTATGGAGTCGGGGAGATTGACTGAAGGCTTGATGATCATGTCTTTCCTTTGTTAATATTACGGAAGTATGCAGCTAAATTGGGTCTCATGGAGAGAAATTGACTGGTTCAGGAAGAGATGGAATGATTAAAGCGGTTTCATCATTGTATAATATGTATACCGTACTTATATTTTAGTTGGTTCGAAAACGAGTAAATAAAAATTTCCGCTTATACCTACCACAGTCTAGCCCTAGTCTGGTTCGAGCGCTCAACCATTGTGCCATTTTTTCGGTTATTCCCGTATCGAAAAATCGTCCCTTCTGGCCTCGGAATCCAGGCATAAACTATAGGGACTTAGTATCCCCTCTCTCTCGAAACTCCCAGTGAGGGGAACAGGGGTCATACGAGATACTTTAACGTAGTTCTTTGGGAAACATCCCAAAACAACCACATGCACAAAATATGGAGCTCACGAGAGGCCGGTGTTGATCAACTAACAAAGGAAATACCAACAGATAGGTAAATCTCTAGTAGATCCAAAATCCCCCTTTCTATAACACCCCCTTATTCTACAGGCAGTGCCAATCAATTAGTATGCCCTATCTTCAAACTTGAGTTAAGCACCAAAAGTTCGTACGAGCATTCATGAAAAAGATATACAATTTGAAAGTCACCAATTCCGTGTCATGACAGTCACTCAATATTTCACCGTCTGCGCTAATACTAAATTACCGCAATTGGCGTACCCGGGAGCTGACCCCTACCAAGAACTAAGTTCCCTATCCAGCAGATAGTGGTTCCACGTAGCGGCCTAAAAAACGTCATCCCCAATTTAATAGTATCCAGCGGCTCTAGGTTTTGTCAGGGCACTGTGCCAGCGCAACATCGCCCCTCCGAAAAATAATAATCAGCATCTCAAGAAGAGTAGCTATGGAAAATGTACTGGAGGTCATAGGGAAAGGAGCAGGGTGGTCAGATATCCAAGTTAGTTGGGAATTACAGGAGTGTCCTTCTCTACAATAAAAAAACGGTTACATAGAATAAATAGATATGAGATTCAAAGCTGAACAGAGTTCTTCGGCCATGCCGCACCGAACATATGGGGTTTACCAGTATTGTTTAGTATAGTAGAATAAGGATTCACAAGCCGACAAAGCTGAACAAAAACCTCCGGAAAAAAGTGTCCGAAGAGATTACTTAGTGCTATAAATTTCGCTACAGAGCTGACTATCAGCCCACAATTACTGCATGATGCATTTTGATTTACCTTATACCAACACAGTATCCGAAGCCTCTCCCGCCTAGCACACTGCATGGCATATCCTGGAGCTCGCTTGAATCAATGCAAGGAAAGAAATTTAAGAGCTGAATCCACCACCCCTGACTGAGGAGGAAGGGTGCGGCGCGGGTGGGTTATTTAAGCTTATTTGCGTGTCTGGGAGATCTTGGAGCGCAGCCTAGTGCTGTGGTTGTTATTGTTTCTGCTTATGATACAGAAACTAGCAGAGAGGTGGAGCCGCCGAGTAGGAAGCGCCTGGTTAGGCTGAAGTACACCCCTGCCACAATTCACAGATGCGACCAACCTTGCAGCCTAAATCCCGCGCCCCGGGGAATTCTTTCAATGATCACATCATCCACGATGGACCCGGGGGCAATAATGCACCGACCTTCGTCATCAGATATGAACGCTTACGAAAATTTCAGGGCATTTCCGGTCCCCCGTAATTTGCCGCACGTGAACCCCCAGCCCACCGACCCAAGACCCCAAACCACAATACGAGTGATCAATCATGTTCTTGACCCTTTGAGCCATAAATCTCGAAAGAAGAAACAACTAACGTGTTCGGCCATAGAACGATGAAAATTTCGCATCCCGTCCGCTCTGCGGTAAACAATCATCGTATCGTCCGGTCAGTACTACAGTGGGTGACCATGTGGGAATCCCGGATGCTGAACTCTCTTGTGGTTATTTTTTGCTCGTGGTGTGTATAAATAAATGGTAGTTCTGAGCAAGAAGGCTTTCCAGTCTTCACTGTTGTCGCGACGAAACTGGGCGGGCGACAGGGATTAATTACCAGTAATTTTGTAACCCTAACCTTGGCCATACCCACGAAACACCCCTGTCCGCCACACGCCTAGTTTCGTTGCGACTACCGCAAAAACTGGTTATCTCCCTGGCTGGTGTGCGACAGTGGAAAATGTTATGCCGCCCCTGTCTGTGTCTGAGACACTAGTTAATGAGCAGAATTTGTTAATTACTAAGTTACAAATTCGCAGTATGACCAGACCAACGCGCATCATGACTGGAGAATACTGAAGCAGGTACCTTAGTCAGCTGTGTCTTGGACATGACAGGGGCGGCATAACATTTTCCACCTTCTCACCAGTCAAAGAGATACTCGGAATGGCGCTAACGTGAAGGATCGGCGCGTGTCGTAATTTTGAGGGGTAGCAAGGCAAGCGAATATAAAAAAGAGAGCAAGTGACAGTTAGATGGCTGATTCATGGTTAATTTTATGTATTTGACATAATCTGATGGCCCATTGGTTCAAGATTCGATTTACTACTCCAAAATCTCCAGTATTGGTAGTTGTTGTTACAAGAAGGTTAGGTGACTCCTTGATGAGGCTAAGTATCCGCAAAGCCATGTTGGTGGCAACTCGCTTTTCTATCTACTTTGGCGATAGCGCCATTCCGAGTACTCGGGTGTCAGGGTTAGTCCGCGAACACCAGGATTTATTCTGAGCATGAGCTAAAGTGGCAAATATCCAATAGAAACCTTGAATAGATAGTTCAACCAATAGTAAAGCAGAAAGCGTTCGAGGAATTCTTCTGGTTTTCAACACACACCCCTTAGTGCGTCCGCTATTCCTAATATCGTCGTTAGCTTTGTCAGCCCTGTGTTCGCGGACTAGCCCTGGTATCCGAGTATAACCAGCTTTTGGTACATGGGCATTGCAAAGGTTTCCGGAAGTGTCGACTTTGGCTTGGAGCTAATTAGCTTATGTGTGGCCGTCTTATAAAAGTGCTAAGCCTAGTCTGGAAACTTTTGCAATGCGTAAGTAGAGATGGTTGTTTTAGAATTTTAGAACCAAAGGGAGGTGATCCGTGTCGGGCGACGGAAACTCCCGTAACATACCCGAAGAGGTTCTAAAACTTCCAGCAGAATACGGTACTCCCCGGGGCTGGTTTTATCCACCATGAGAATACATCACGTACAGCAACCTGACTCCGAGAGAAACGGACAAATTGGAAAAAAATTTCAGGATCTTATCCAACCTTTTACCCACCAATTCCTCATGGTATTATGCTAAGAACTGTTTCGTGAAGTAAAGCTGATGCTGGAGGTTAGTCTATCGCAGGACCAGCCCTTTCATGACAAGACACCCTTCGAACAGCGGGTGCTGCTCCTGGTTTCTTTGCTCGTCCGATCGTTGGCGGATACGGTACGGATTAATTATGAGGTTGGACACTCATTCCGGTGGTTGTACAGTAGTTTGTCTACCTTTAATCGCTTCCACCCTCTCGTGGGCTTACCCGCAGAAACTCGCCAAACTCGCCATGCAAGCCCCCAGATTGCAGCATTTTAATTAGCCAGCACGACGGACTTGGCCACAAGTCTACACTCCGATTGGTCACAATCCATGCATTGTGCGCTTGGCTGTATCCCGAGTTTGGTGCTCCCGGCCAGAATAACTCCTCAGACAACGGGCTCACCCACGATTCCCCATCAAAAAAATTCAGCACAATACCACAAGTTCCACAACCACTCAATCAAGCTGCGCGATCACATATTTTAACCCTAACCTTAATACGCAGAAACCCATTTCCGCGTATCAAGTTTAGGTTGAAACAGCGGTCATGATCGATCACTCGATCAGGCTCGAGCAGAAGTTGGAATTAGGCTTTCGGATATGCACTCTCTACGCATTGGAGTACGACAGCGCCGGCCATTCCCCTCTATTCCGGTTTGCTACTCCCTGTGTTAGATTTACTACATTTGACTTTTCCCCTCATGTCTTCGCTCAATCAATCGACTGGATACGCAATTCTGTTCTCGTTTTTTCTTGTCTTCGATATTGTTTCTCCTTAACCTCTTCTCCACTGCGGATATATGTTGCTGTTTCGCTGTATAAATAATAGGCCTTCCTGGCCCTTTGAGATTGAATGAAGTTCCGAAGTATCCCTCACGAATAGATGTTTCCGGTATACGGCTTGACTATTGGACCGTTTTAAAAGAGAAGTAATAATCGACCACTCGAACATGCTCGCACACAAGCAATGATCGATTACTCGACCAGAATTTAGCCTTTTGATCTATCATTCAATCATGGGGTCCTCTCGATCAGATCATCGTCGAGCATGACCCCAATTAAATTCTCGATCATGATGGTGTCCATCACTACCGTATTAACTCGAATAAGAGAGCGGTGTGCTATGTCGTTGGAGTTGCCCCCTCTGGTGGGGTCTGGTATTTTTTGTTTTTTTACCCACTTTTTTTGCTGTGTTTTTCCGCCCCTTCTCCAAGGTAGGGAATTCTTGACTACATAGCACACCGCTCTCTTATTCGAGTTAATACGGTAGTTGCGAATATCCGTGTGCCTGGTGACTTCTTGAATATTTGTTTTAATGGATCAAAGTATAACTCGCTTAGTGATGGACACGATCATGATCGTGTCCATCACTAAACTGGCTGCACAGCCGTACATTCATCTAAAGCATCAATGCACATATATGTGCCCTGCCCAGATGTGATGAGTTGCAGCATCTTCAAGATACCAATTAGGTGTGGTTTGCGCCCACTGACGGCATTTTGGTGTTCTCATAAGGCCCGGAATATTGCTTCCAGAATATTTTCTGTCCCGTTGATCATCTGCTTCAGCAAAGAGCCTAGCATATTGGCCACAGACTGCTCCTTCCGCCCGGCAAAGCGGAAGTAAAAGGTCTAACGGCCGCGCTCTGCCCCCTAGTTCAATTGCATGGCCTGTCCACAACGAGCGAACTGTCGTTGCCGCTTGATAGCGCTGGCTAGCACCTCTCTCCAGAGAATATCCTTGCTGTTCAAAATGTGAACGCCAGGGGCACAATCTATTCTATGTGGATAATACTGGGCAAGTGCGAGGGGGGTTGCGAGGCACGCTTGGTGGGGGGTATAGAGCAGATTTGGTAGGAGTTCTGGTTCTTAATTATTCCAAAACAGGTGGGCGGTAGCAAGCATATTTATACAAAAGTGTGCGCCCATATGTATGAAAGAAATATAAGGAAAACTATGTAAGAAACATAAGTGCGAACATGTTTGACCCTGAGATCCTGCCAAGTAATCCTAAACAATGTGCGTGAAACTATGAGGGTGTGATGTGAATATTAGAAATATCATGACCAATAATAGTGCATAAGAGATGCATAAAATCCTTAACACCGGATAGAAAAGCACATGTTAAATCCCCAAATATTATCCCAAAACAATCAATAAAACACGATAATATATATCGTAGGTGTAGTAATGTAAGCGGTGTACAGGTGGAGCCGAAACACAAACTAAGTAAAAGAATACACGGTAGTGTTATGAAATGCACATAGGAAATATAACGGAATTTCAACACTTGCTATCTGATAAATGTCTTCCCGACTCCTGGATCTCTGTAGCAAAATAGAACATCCTTATCACCTCCACCTTCCCCTTTCAATCCGCACCATCTTCGGAATTCCTAAGACTATATCAGCCATTCTCCTATATCCTTAACGCGGCCCTCTTGAATGTCCCAATGGTGTAGGCCCGGATCCGGGGGTGTTAACTAGGATAAGAGCTGAAATGGATCATCGGAAATGTTAAGGTAGTTCTGAACATTAATAGAATTCGTAGTGTTGAGGCAGTGGGGGTTACCCTTCATAGCATATCGAGACATCCCCGACTGTTTATTGCTGGCTCGGTTCAAGAGCTGGAGTTGCTGAGTATCATTGATTGATGATATTCTTGGCAGCTCAAGGAAAGCGGGGCATAAGTTAGCTGAACAAAAGCCGGGGTCTACTGTACCGCATTACCTGGTTTTATTCGCCTCCCGCTTGTACGTTGAAATAAAGTAGGGGCTGAGGTAAAACATTCAATACGGTGGGGGAGAGTCTAAAACAAGCCTAGTTTTCGCCATAAAGGGTTAAGGGAAAGCGCTTTATTGTGAATTTGAGACAGATTACAAAAAAAAGACTCTTATTTCAACGTATTACTGGTAGCGGCACTCGAATAAAACTCTGTATTTCAAGCATTATAAAATATGTTCCACTCCAACTTCGCTGGCGCAGTACAGCCACTGATAGAGTCCGTAAGCGAACCCAAACTAAACCACCCGAAAACCAAAAATGTAATATTCATCTTGTTCCTCCGGTTATCATATTCGATCTGTATTCTAAATCAGGGTCTCCTATATTATGGTTTCTACTCTCGGAAAGATTAAGGACTCATTTATCTAAAGTTTCGACTATAAAACTGGATGGTGGCATGCCAACTGGCACTGTTTTATAATAGAGTGTCCAAAAGTGTTTTCTAATTTTCTATTGGCCTAAATCTTCTAGTTAGGGCCCGTTTGCCTGTAGACGGTAGTCTAACAGCCTAAGAAGATGGCGACGGTTGGGTGTTTTCCGGTAATGAATCAGTATGTGATGAGCAGCAAATTTACAACAACATTCAGCTAAGTTGGGAAAGTTATGGCACCATGTAATCTCTCTGGCCAGTGTTTTCCGTGGGCTTTGTGGGCTTAGATACCCTTATTCTGCTAAAAGTACCGTACTTAGGGCCCGTTTACCTGCCGTAAAAACTTGGATAATTGGACGGTGTGCTATGTCGTTGGACTTTCCTCTCCTAGTAAGGTCAAGAAGTTTTTGTTTTTTTCCTGTCTCGGAGGGGGGGAAGGGGCCGTGTTTTTGCTGTGTTTTTTGCCCCCTTTCCAGAGAAGGAAATTCTGGACTTCATAGCACACCGTCCAATTATCCAAGTTTTTTACGGTATAGACGGCCGTCTAGCAACCAGACACAGCACCGACAGTCAAAGAAAGTTCATTCGGTAAATAGGCTTTCAATTATATACTAGAAAGTATATTAACTAAGCGTGCAATAATTCTGTTTTCTTTACATACCTTCAACCGTCTGTTCTCTTTCTAAAAATTAAATTTGTAATACTGGTTGTAACAGACGGTGGCGTCTCAAGCGTTTTCTGATAAACGGCGCGAAAGTGTTTGACCAATTTTGCAGCTAGACCGTCAAAAAGTTGCGTTGCCTACTCTAGGCAAACGCTATCTACTTTGCTGCACTCTCCCTCGTTGTCAAGCCGCCCTTAACAGTCGGCATCGTTGCAGGCCTTTAGACGGGCCTTACTACAGACACCATGGGTCCCTGGATAAATTTAACAGCTCACCAACCATCAGGAAAAACATCAAGCATGACAACACCACTCCCCCACCAATCCCACTATCATGGAGGGCAAAAGGAAAAGGAAATAAAGTGCGGATTGAAAATGTAAATATATAGTATAATACACAGTGATATTGATCTAGAGAAATCCCTTCAGGTGGTGTTAGAAGTGCTCGGTTGTGGGGGGGGCAGCTTCGCCATCGACCGTTGGTGTGTGGCTATTTTTGTCCGCTGACCGTAGTTTCTGCCAGGATTCTTTGGCCGGCAGAGGGGAGGTGTTTGTTGTATTGGAGGATAGTTTAAAAAAATAAAATAGCCCAGTGGTCGAACGCTTGAACTAGACTAGGGTTAGACTGTGATAGATATTCGCTCGTCCTCAAACTAACCAAAACATCTTTATATATTATATAACGATGTGACTACATTAATCATCTATCCCTTCCCACATCGATCAGTTTCTCGCCATGTATGACCTGATTTGCCTGCTTACTTCCCTAACCACCAACAATTCAGTCCGTCCTTCGACTCCGGGACGGGTGAGGTTATTGGGGGTGCCGGGGGTGTTGCTTGTTTTTTTCCCGGGGGCCCTGGCGGTTACCCGCCTTCATCGCCCCTATCATATATCCGCCTCCGTCTACTCTGACACTAATCGATAAGGACGAGGTAAGAAGTTTTTGTACCGTCAAAGGAGAGGATCGAGTGATGCCTAAGACATCGGGTATCTTCAATAGGAAAAAATAGAAAGGTGCTGCAACATTGCCGCGCAGTTTGGTGTTGTGTTTTTGCTTCTGTCATCACCACCACCAATAGACCTCGGGCCCTTGCACCTCACCGTTTATTTCTAAAATTTGGGTGGTAGGACTAAACGGTGGCGTTACAACCCGCGTCATTATCCGATAGACGGTGCGAAAGTGTTTACGCGGTTTTCGGCCGTCCTAAATTTTTGTAACTGAAGGTCAAAAGGTGGAGTGGGCTCGCTGGTGTGTTTGCAAATCCCAACAGAGAGTGAATTGGAGGGTTCGTTACGGTCGGTAGACACCGCCTACGGTATCATATACAAGTGCCCGGAGGACAAAAGTGCATGAGTTTTTGTGCAACGGAACCATCGCTAAAAAAAATCTTCACATCAGAAATAAAACATACAGAGCACAAACTACCACAACCACGCCTCTATGGACCTCCGGTGCGGAGTCTCTGCATGCCCAAATCAAGTCTCTTAGAACTCACAGTCCCAGTTAAGAAGATAGAGTCTCTTGCCAAGCTTCTGGTCATATGCACAACAGCTCTACTTGAGTATCTCAATTGATAGTGGCCGCCGGGTAACTTAGGTTGGGGCTTGAGGGGGACCCACTCTGGCGTAATAGACTCCAGCCTAAATCCATCCTTTATGGGCGTATAAGTCAGGGTTGGTGCCAGGCGGAGTAAGGCCTCTGCATCCTTCTCGGTATTCTTTCTTTGGTGTGTGCTGGTATATCGTGTGGTGGGCACTGGAGAGGATTCTTGGCTTGCAAGTTTTGGGTGATTTTTTTTTAGCGATGGTTGCATTTCACAAAAACTCATGCACTATTGTCCTCCAGGTGTAACCTAGGTTGTGGCCTGCGGTGGACCCACTCTGCTGTAATAGACTCCAGCCCAAATCCACCCTTTATAAGCGTATAAGACAGAGTTCGTGCCTCTTCTTCCTTCTCGGTATTCTTTCTTTGGCATGTTCTGGTGTGTCATGTGGTGGGCATTGGAGTTCTTGTCTTGCAAGTTTTGGGGTTAGTTTTTTTTAGCGATGGTGGCATTTCACAAAAACTCATGCACTTTTGTCCTCCGAGTGCACTTGCCTGTGCAGCTCCGACCGCATAGCCCCCCCTTAACGATCTGCACCGCCTCGGAGTGCTAGACGGCCATCCATAGGTCAACGGACCCTTGCTTGGAAACCCTTATACGGAGACATCTTGTCTAGTGCTTGTACGGTACTGGCGAATGTTTTTTTCCTGTCGATGTTAGCAAACACAGATCTCTCTTCCTTTCTTGCACTATACTCGTGCAGCACTATACCAGCAGAGGGGCTGTGCCTCTTGTAGTAAAAACCACTGGTGTTCTATGATTAGATTTTTGCCCTTTATGGTGTTCCTAGTTTCATGGGGAAGCATTTCTGACTGAGCACTGTGGTGCGCGGTAAGAAGTTTATCGCTACAGCTGACTTAAACAAATATGTGCTTCCAGAACCGCACGAAAAAAATCCTCCTATCTCGGCACAAGTGGGGTTTCGCTAGGCTTCCACCATTCCCCTTCGATAGGCTCCGAAGACAACTTCCTGCCTCCCGTAAATCTGCCTGCGGACGAACGGCTGGCCAGGGCTCTATTGCCACCAACTCTCAGTTATACTTAAGCTGTGTGGCTTCATTTCTTCCATTCCGATTACCGAAAAAATTGAGGAAATTCGCTAAGTCCGCCCCAGGATATGTTATTTCCGGCCCAGTAAGATATCGTATTCCTCCAGATTGTGGCTTATACAATCGATTGTAGTTGGCTGGTTCGCGTTGGTTCGAGGCAACCAATGAGAGATGCGATCTGAGGCCGAATCCCACCCTTCAATTGGACCGGAAATAGCAAATCCTGGTGCGGACTTAGCGAATTTCCTCAATTTTTTCGGTACTTAAAAAATGGCGGGGTGGTAGTACGATAGCCCCCGGTTGCAGCCCCCAAGCACTGTTGAGTTATATCTGAATTGTCTGAATACCAGTCCCGGATTGGGGAAAACTATTATCCTATTAGGGAGTTCGGGGGAGAGAGAAAAGTCGGTGGTTTTTTGTTCCCAGGGCGTAGATTATCCATTATCAGCGCTCCAGAGACTTTATACTGTCGGCTAACTTCTATTATGCTCTCTTCTGGCACTGTGGAGACCAGTGTTCCCAAGCGTCCAGTCCGTCCGTCTTTAGCCTAGGACGGGACGGACGCCCAATTGCAGTCCGTCCTGACCTATGCCCGGGACGGACGGCCGGGCCCTATAGGTGTCTTAGTTTATGTTTCATGTTCGAATTTCATGAGCATTAGGTAAGTGTTATCAAGA
>Ga0307509_10004019_pt1 | contig 21626 bp, 19 predicted proteins | sample 10_EM_MG_FD_202245 | JGI IMG/M metagenome (GOLD analysis project Ga0307509, IMG submission 202245) | Populus trichocarpa ectomycorrhiza microbial communities from riparian zone in the Pacific Northwest, United States - 10_EM | ecosystem: Host-associated > Plants > Roots > Unclassified | place... | reverse complement strand
CCAGGGCCCCCGCCGTCGCGGTCGCGGTACCGGCCATGAACCTACGCCTGTCCATGAAGGTGAGCTCCTTCGATCGAGGTTGTCAGGGCTGCCGGGCGCCACTGTCCTGCCTCAATCTGTGAAGCGACAGGCGAAAGAAGAAGCGTTTTCACAGGGGACGCAGAAGTTCCCTGGTCGTCCCGGTGAATTCGCTTCGCGCAACCTTAGCTGGCGCGGGTTATCGCGCCACAATTATTGACCCGCATTCGCCCGATTTAGCGTCGGCGGAAATTCGACGACGAAAACAGGCCGTATTCAGAGCGAACTCAGAGGGACTGGTCCATGACCCACTCCCGGATGCCGGGAATCGTGTAGGCGATGTGCCAGGTGGCCATGTGCGCGCTGGTCGCCGAGCCCTTCGGCACGACCGTGCCGGACGTGAACGAGGCGTAGTTGACCGGCGCCTTCTGTGCCTTCATGCTCCGCACGTCGGCGGCGAACCGCGCGCCCGTGGACCGTCCGTCCCATACCGCGGTCGCCACGGCCGTGCCCTGTTCCTTGACGACCTTCGTGATGGCGTTCTCGCCGGAGTAGGACTTGTCGTCGTCCTGCGAGACGACGATCCAGAGTTTCTTTTTCGCCAACGGCTTCGCCTGGTCGGACGGCCACTGCCCGGCGACGACGAAAGACGCCCCGAAAAGTTCCGGATATTTGATGTTCAGCCCCAGCGTCATCATCGCGCCCATCGACTGCCCGGTGGCGTAGAGCCGTTTCTCGTCGAGGCTGTACTTCTTTGTGAGCGCCTGCACGAGATGGGCGGTGGTGTCGAAGAGCGTCGACGGTTCGTAGGTGTCGTCGACCACGACAGAGTCGTACTCGGGCGCGAGCACGAAGGCTTCGTGCCGGGCCTGGTCCTCGGGGCTCGCCCAGCACACCGCGCCGAGCCCCTGCACGAGGGGACCCTGTGTCGCCACGTTGACCACGCTCGCGTCGTGCATGAACAGCACCAGCGGGTAGCGCTTGCGCGGGTCGTAGCCCTTGGGGACGAACAGGTTGTACTTCAGGGTCTGTCTCGTCACCGGGTCGGTGAAGGCGAACTGCCGGAAGTCGTCCACGATCAGGTTCCTCACCGCGCTCGTGGTCACCTTCGTGGCGCTCGCGGGGTAGCGGGCGCCGGAGGTGGCGGTGACGCTGCCGGTCTGGGTGACGGTCGCCTTCGCGGCGACGATGGTCCCGCCCGGCGTACTGTCCCCGACCTTCGGACCGCCTCCGCCCGGGGCCGCGCTGGAGGAACCGGTCGGCGAGGAACCGGTGGGCGAGGCACCGGACGCGGCGCCGCCGCCCTGCTGCGTCACCCACAACGCCGCCGCCTTGTCGTCCGGCGACATCTCGACGATGACGTAGCGCCCGTCCCTGCCCCGCTCGGCGAGGTCGGCGGAGCGGTTCGCGTAGACCTTGGTGACGGTCCGGCCGGTGACCTTGAACATCGAGGTCGAAAGGGCCGAACCGGTGATGTCGGCGTCGTACTCGACCGCCACCGCGATGAGTTTCTGCCCGTCGCCGTAGACCTTGGTGATCGCGGTGGCGCCCCGGACATGACCGCCCGCCGGAGCCGTCGCGCTCACGGCCTCGCCCTCGGCCCGCGCCGTGCACCCGGCCGTACCGCCGAGCACGGCCAGGGCGCCGACGGCACCGGATCCCACGATGAACCTGCGCCTGTCCACCACGACGGACTCCTTCGGTGAGCTGCGTTCCGCTCCCACCTCAACCCGGCCCGGGGCGCCCCGCAACGGGAGATCAGCCGCTCATCAGGAACTCCGCGCACCGCTCGCCGATCATCACGGTCGGCGCATGCGTGTTGCCCGACGGCACCGCCGGCATGACGGACGCGTCCGCGACCCGCAGCCCCGGCACCCCGTGCACCCGCAGCAGCGGATCGACGACCGCGTCCGGGCCGGTGCCCATCCGGCACGTCCCCACCTGGTGGTGATAACTGGCCAGATTGCGCTTCGCATAGGCGGCGATCTCGTCGTCCGTGACAACTCCCGGTCCCGGCGCGACCTCCCGCGCCCGCCACTCGCCGAGCGCCTTCTGCTCCCCGATCTCCCGCGCCTGCTTCACCGCCGTCACCATGGCCCGCAGGTCGTACGGCTCCTCGAAGTACCGCGGATCGAGCGCGGGCGCCTCGCCCGGATCGGCGGACCGCAGCCACAGCCGCCCCCGGCTCAGCGTCCGGATCGTCCCCGGCGCGACGGTGTATCCGTGCCCCTCCTCCGGCACGTCCTGTCCTACGACGGGCAGCGGCACATGGGACATCACCGGCTGCAGGTCGGGGGCGGCGAGCGCGGGATCGGTCTTCGCGAAGTACTGCGCCTCGATCTTGTTGGACGTCCCCGCGGGCACCGGCCGCGCCGACTCGTACACCACCGGCGCGAGCGCGTGATCGTGCAGATTGGCCCCGACGCCCGGCAGATCGGCGACCACTCCGATGCCCAGCGCCCGCAGTTCGTCGGCCGGTCCGATCCCGCTGAGCAGCAGCAACTGCGCCGAGCCGATGGTCCCGCCGGACAGCACGACATCGCCCGCACACCGTACGGCGACGGTCCGGCCGCCCTCGACGACCTCGACCCCGCACGCGCGCCCGCCCTCGACGAGCACCCGGACCACCGGCGCACCGGTCAGCACGGTCAACTGCGGGCTGTCCAGCACCGGTTGGACGAACGCCGTCCACGCGCTGACCCGCCGCCCGTCGCGCACATTGAGGTGCAGCAGGTTCACGCCGAGGATCTCCTCGCCGTTGCAGTCGTCGTTGTACGGGATCCCGTACTGCTCGCACGCCTCGACGAAGGCCACGGAGACGGGGTTCGGGGAGTGGTTGCGGGTGACCGGCAGCGGCCCGCCCGACCCGTGGTACTCGGAGGGACCGTCCTCGAAGTCCTCCGAGCGCTTGAAGTACGGCAGGACCTCGTCGTACGACCAGCCGGTGGCCCCGTACCGGGCCGCCCAGTCGTCGTAGTCCGAGCGGTGGCCGCGGACGTGGATCATCGCGTTGATGGCGCTGGTCCCGCCGACGACCTTGCCGCGCGGCCAGAACACCCTTGTGCCGTCCGCGTGTTGCTGGGGTTCGGTGAGGTAGGCGTAGTCCTCGGGCGAGGTCCACAGCTCCCACATGCGGCCCGGGTCGTGGAGGGCCGGGTTGTCGTCCTGGCCGCCGGCCTCGATCAGCAGGACGCTGCGGCCCGCGTCCACCAGCCGGCGCGCGACGACACAGCCGGCCGAACCGGCGCCCACGACGATGTGGTCGTAGGTCTTCCGCGTGTTCTTCGGTGTGGCTTCCATGGCCGAAGGGTGCGGCCTCGGCGGGCGTCCCGGCTTTCGTGGCGGTGCACGGGCAGTTGCCCGGCTGAGCACGGTCACCGGGTCGTCGTCGCCGCGCGGGCCTCGCTCGGGCTCATACCGTACGCCGTCCGGAAGGCGTGGCTGAAATGAGCCGGGCCCGGAAAGCCCCAGCGGCTGCCGATCGCGCCGACCGGGAGATGGGCCAGGGCCGGGTCGGCGAGATCGCGGCGGCAGTGCGCGAGCCGGTGTTCGCGGATCCAGCCGGAGACGGTGTACCCGTGCTCGGCGAGGAGTTTGTAGAGGTAGCGGCGGGAGATGTGGTGCGCGGACGCGATCTGCTCCGGGGCCAACTCCGGGTCGTGGAGCCGCTGTTCCATGTAGGCGAGGATGCGCCGCGTGAGCACTCCGCGGCCGTCGTCCGCTGCCCGGGCCGGGTCCGCGCCGGTGTGCTCCGCGAGGAGGGTGCCGACCAGATCGGCCACGCTCTCGGCGAGCCGGGGAGTGCCGAGCGACTCCAACTCGTCGACCTGGCGCGCCAGTCCGTACAGGAAGGGGCGTACGACCGTGCCGAGCCCGTCCCGGCACGACACCGAGACCGCCGTGACGCGCGCCAACTCCCGTTCCGGCAGCCGCAGCATGGCCCGCGGGAACATCAGGGCCAGGCTGCGGCCGGGCCGGTCGGTGTCGAGGGTGTACGGGCGGCGGGTGTCGTAGACCGCCAACTCGCCCGGTTTCAGCTCGGCCTGGTGATCGCCCTGGGTGAGCACGCAGTGCCCGGTCAGCTGGAGGCTGACCTTGACGTGGTCGGACGTGTCCGAGCCGGCCGGGCGCCGGGTGCGGGCGGTGTGCGGCGGAGTGGCCACGACGGACACCCGCACCTCACCGACCCGGGCGATCCTCAACTCCGCGTGGAAATCGGGCCCTTCACGCGGCACGATCTCCAGCGGCACGAAGGTGCGGCTGACGATGTCGCGCCAGAACTCCAGCCGCGTCGCGGAGTTCTCCGCACGAGGCGTCGTGATCGAGGACATCCGCCACTCCCCTCACCGCTCCGGCACCGGGCGAGAGGAGTGTAAGCCGGCAGGTCGGCCCTGTCCCCGGACGCGCCGCTACGACGGTGCGCGCAGCGCGTCCACCGGTTCCATGCGGGCGGCGCGCAGGGAGGGGTAGAGGCCCGCGAGGAGTCCGACGAGGGCGCCGGCGAGCGGGGCGCCGAGTGCGAGGCGGAGATCGAGGACCGGGGTCCACTCCTTGAACACGGCGACGCACACCACGACCGCGATGCCCAGTGCCGCGCCCACAACTCCCCCCAGCAGCCCGATGGTTGTGGACTCCAGCAGGAACTGCCCGGCCACCTGCCGCCGGGACGCGCCCAGCGAGCGCCGCAGCCCGATCTCGCCGACGCGCTCCATCACCGTCACCAGCGTCACATTGGCGATGCCGATCGCGCCGACGACGAGGGAGACCAGCCCGAGGACGAGGAACAGGCTGTTGGTGTCGTTCTGGACCCCGGCCCGCGCCTTGGACAGGTCGGGCGGTGCCTCGACGGAGAGCGAGTCCTGGTGCCCGGGCGCCAGCGCGATCGGCGCCTGCCGCGCCACCTGTTTGGCCGCGCCCAGCGCGGTGTCGACCAGCACGCGGGTTATGTCCGTCAGTCCGATCCGGTCGGCCGCGGTGGTGGGCGGCATCATCACGGCCGTGGACAGCCGCTGTTCGCGCCGGATCCCGCCGAGGATGCCGATCACGGTGTACGACTGTCCCTTGAAGAAGACCGCCGGCGCGTCCTCCACCCGCTTGATGCCGAGCAGCTTCGCCGCCTGGTCGCCGAGCACCACCACGTGGTCGTGCCGGGCGATGTCCCCGGCGTCGTAGAAACGTCCCGCCGTCATCGCCCCGTGCACGGCGGCCGGCAGCCCCGCCGAGGCGGCGAGCACGGCCAGGGTCTGCCCGGACATGTCACCGGGTGCGGTCACGTCGTTGGACCGCACCAGCACGCTGTCGGTCGCGTCCGAGTCGGCGAGCGCGGCCACCGCGACCACACCCGCCAGCCGTCCTACGGCATCGGTCCCCGACCACGGCACCAGCGGCCCGGCGTCCTCCTCCCCGGGCAGCGGCGCCGGCACGGTCACGGTCACCGAGGTCGCGGTGAGGGCGTCGAACCGGCCGACGATCTGGTTGCCCGCGGTGGACGCCACCCCGATGGTGATGACGAGCGTGGTGATGCCGAGGACCGTTCCGAGCGTGGTGAGCGCGGACCGTACCGGCCGGGCGAGCACCCCCGCGAGGGCCTCCGTCCACAGGTCCCGCGGATCCATCCAGGGCCGCTCGACCAGCCCTCTCGTGCCTCTCGCCAGCCCTTTCGTGCCTTTCACCGGTCCTCCGTCGTGAGGCGTCCGTCGGTGATGCGGACCCGGCGGCCCGCTCGCCGGCTGACCGCGTCGTCGTGGGTGATCACGACCAGGGTCATGCCCTGGGCGCACAGGTCGTCGAAGAGCTCCAGCACGGAGAGCGTGTTCTCGGTGTCCAGGTTCCCGGTCGGCTCGTCGCAGAGCAGCAGCGCCGGATCGCTGAGCAACGCCCGTGCGATGGCGACCCGTTGACGCTCACCGCCGGACAACCGGTCGGGCCGGAAACCCACCCGATGCCCCAACCCCACCTGCTCCAGCGCCAGATGGGCCCGCGCGAGCCGCCCGCCGCGCCCACGTCCGGCACGCGGCCTGCGATAGGTCTCGGCCAGCATGACGTTCTCGTCGACCGTCCGGTACGGCAGCAGGTGGAAGGACTGGAACACGAACCCGATCCGGCTCCCGCGCAACGAGGTCCGCTCCAGGTCCCCGAGCCCGGTGGTCTCCACCCCGTCCAGCAGATACGACCCCGCCGTGGGCCGGTCCAGCAGCCCGAGCGTGTTGAGCAGCGTCGACTTCCCGGAACCGGACGGCCCGACGATCGCCAGGTGTTCACCGCGCCGCACGGTCAACTGCACATCGCGCAGGGCATGTACGGGCGGCTCGGAGGGGAACGTCCGCTCCACACCGGTGAGTTGGATGACGGTGTCGACCATGCTCTCCACCACGGTGTCGGTCACTCGCCCACCACCACCCTCTCGCCCGCCTTCAACGTGCCCCCGGCGGGCTTGACCTCGACGATCCCGGCGGCGGAGAGCCCGACGGTGACATGGACGTCGGTCACGGTGTCGCCGTGCGCGACCTGGACCCGGGCCCGCCCGTCGGACGAGGTGTGGATCGCGGCCATCGGCACGGTCAGCACCTTGCCGTCCGAGGCGCCGACCTTGATGGTCACCTTCACTGCGGCCTCGGCCTCCCCGGCGAGCGGCCCGGGCTCGGGGACGGTGATACGGACCTGGACGGCGGCCGTGGAGTCGGAGGAGCCGGCGGAGTCGCTCTCAGTGGTGCTGGAGGGGGCCGTGGCGGAGGAGTCCGAGCCCGACGACGAATCGGAGCTGTCGGCCACGACGTCCACCGTTCCGGTCGCCGATTTGCCGTCCGCTGTGGTCAGTTGGGCCGTCATCCCGTGCCGCAGGAGTTGTGCGTCGGTGCCGGGGACGGCCGCCTGCACCACCACGTCGGAACTGGTCACCGTGCCGATCTGGCCGGACGGGGTGTCGCCCGTCTTCACACTCACCTTGTCCAGCCGCGCCGGCAGCTTCGGCAGGAAGACGACCTCGCCGGCCGGGACCTTCGTGCCGTAGGAGGCCTTGAAACTGCTGAGCGCGTCGTTCGCCAGATCCAGCGCCTTCTGGGCGGACTTGACCTGGATCTCGTGGACCTGCTGATCGGTGCTGGACTGCGGGCTCGGGGAGGCGGAACTGGTGCTGGGGGAGGCGCTGTCGGTGGTGAGAAGCGCCTCCTGCGCGGCGGAGACGGCCTGTTCGAGCGAGCCGAGCTGCTGCTGATCGGAGGGGCTCGGCTCCTGGGCGTCGTACCCCTTGCTCTTGTACCAGGCGGCGACGGCGCTCGCGGTGCCCTGCCCGTACTTCCCGCTGATCGAGCCGGGGTCGAACCCGAGCCGCTGCAAAGCTTTCTGAAGCTGTGTCACATCGTCGCCCGAACTTCCGGGCCCCATGGCGCGGTACATCGGCACGGAACCGCCGAGCGCGAACACCGGACGGCCGTTGACCGTCATCAGTACGTCGCCCTCCTTGATCTTCGTGCCGGCGACCGGCGCCTTGGTGACCCGCTGCTCGGCGCCCTCGCTGCCGTCGGCTCCCGAGGACGCGCCGCTGCCGACCGGCCCGGCCAGCGAGAGCGGCCGCGGCGAGGCGAACTCGACGGACCCGGTCGCCACCACACTCGCGGTGAGCGACTGCCGTACGACCGCCACCGTCACCGGTCCGGCCTTCGGCGCCTGATGCGCGGCGGCGGCGTCCGCGGGCGACTGCACCTGCGTACCGGCGAACCACCCGCCCGCCCCGACCAGCACCACGGCCCCCACGACGACCCCAAGTCGCCTACGACCGCTGCCGATCCGGCTCGTACCCGCTTCCTCCGGGCGGCTCATCCGTCCTCCCCGTAGTACGGCTTGGCCTTCTCCTTGGGGAAGTACGCGGCGCGGAACTTCTTGCCGCAGTCCAGATCCTTCAGGGCGATGCCGATGTCCTTGTTGAGGAGGGGCAGCGCGGTCTCCCTGCTCATCGACATGAAGTTCTCCGGCAGCTTCCGGGAGATGTCGAGGCGCACCATGTCGACCATGCCGGTCGGCTGGGTGGTGGAGACGGGGATGCCCTGTCCGCTCAGACAGCTCGCGAACTGCTGGGCGAGCTGCACGAGTTGGGGATCTCCGTTGAGCGCCAGGCCGTTGGCGTGGTTCGCGTCGTTGCGGGCCTTCTCCGCCTTCTTCTCGGCCGCGGCGCTGAGCGCGGGCCCGTGCGCCGCGACCCGCCCGGTCTCCGCACACCCGCCGGGTTTCTCCTCGGCCTTGCTCTTGGCCGGGGGACCGTTCAGCGCGATGTCGTACGCCTTCTTCTGGGCTTCGGTCAGCCCGTCCTCGTCGTGGTTCACGGGCGTGGTCCGCTTGGCCATCGCGGCTTTGCTGAAAGGGACGTTGGGGTCGTTCGGGTAGACGGCGCCGGCGTAGTACCCGAAGCCGTACTTCTGCCGGAACTGCTTGGCCCGCGCGTAGTCCTCCCCGTCGACCGACGCGAGCGGATCGGCCGCCGTCGTGCTGCGCGCGTACGGGGTGTAGGTGAAGCCCTGCTTCTTCATGCAGACCGCGATGGCGTTCTCCTGGATGTACTGCTCCTTGGTCGCCTCGTCCGCGCCGTCGGGGACGGTGAGTTGTACGGCTCCGTTGGCCGCGGTCGTGGTGCCGGATCCGCCGGAACCGCCCGAACTCCCGCTCGACGCGGTCGACTTGGCGCTTTCGCCGCCACCGCAGGCGGCGAGCAGAGGCAGCAGGCCGACGGCCAGTGCGGTGATCAGGGGGCCGCGTATGCCGGGCGTACTAAATTTGGGCATGCTCATGCCATCCTTGTCCTCGGGGTTGATCAAGATGTGTGCCGTAGGTGCGTCAGCTCAGCCGCCGGTCTCCTTGACGGCGTCGAAGACGCGCGGATCGGTGGCCACTTGGAGCAGTGGAGTGTCCGTCCAGGGACGGCCGCGGCGCCCGCTGCCCGCGGCCTCGTCGAGCGAGCCCGCGATCACCTGCACCGTCCATCCGCCCGAGGTCAGGTAGCTGACACCGGTCGCCCAGGAGTTCCCACTGCGGGAGTTGCTCGGCTTGGGCAGTCCCATGTCGGACACGTAGTAGAGCAGCACGCTGCCCGAACCGCGCCTGGTCAGGCTGCACTTGTAGATCAGACCGTTCCACGGGGAGGCGAGCACGCGGCCGGTGCTGTTCAGGCAGGCCTGGGTCGGGTAGGCGTACGACGGGTCCACGGCGGTGCGACTGACGCCCACGTAGAGGTCGGCGGTGTTGCCGTCGGCGGTGGTCACCCGGAAGTACCGTCCGGGCCGCAGGGGTTGGCGCGGATTCCCGGCCGCGAGCTCCGCGCCGTAGCGAGCGGGCAGGATCGACCGCAGCAGCTCCAGCGACGGATACCAGACCGTCGGCTCCGCAGCGGGCAGCGTCGGCGCGGTCTGCGGCCGGGGCGCGAGCAGCGCGTGCCCGCCGACCGCGAGCACCCCCGCCATGACCGCGGCGCTCACGGTCGCCCCGACCCGCCGCCGCCGACGCAGCCGCGTGCCGCGCACGACCGCGCCCGGCACGAGGTCCGGCATGGGCGGCTCGGGGCCTGAGCCCAACTCCCCGAACGCTTCGACCAGTTCGGACTCGGACTTGTAGGCATAGGTGTGCTTGTCCGCGTACTGGTCACCGCCCTTCCCGCCCATGCTCACCACTCCGCCCGCAGATAGTCGGTGCCGGTGTCCGTCGTCGTCCCGGTCCCCGTCCCCGTTCCCGTAGTCCCGGTCCCGGGGTCCTTGCCGGGCTCGGCGAGGATGCGCCGCAGCGTGCCCAGCCCCCGGGAGGTCTGGCTCTTCACCGTGCCGACGCTGCACCCCAGCGCCGCCGCGGTGGCCTCCACGCTCTGGTCCTCCCAGAACCGCAGCACCAGTACCGCCCGCCCGCGCGGCGGCAACTGCCGCAGGGCGTCGAGCAGCGTCAGCCGCAGATCCGGATCCGAGACCGGGGCCACCACGTCCTCCTGCGGTGTCCCCGCCCGCTCCCACCACCGGCGGCGCCGGGTCTCGTCGATGAAGGTCCGGTACAGCACCCGCCGGGCGTAGCCGTCCGGCGACTCCAACTGCCGTACCCGACGCCACACCGCGTACAGCTTCGCCAGCGCCGTCTGCGTCAGGTCCTCGGCCAAGTGCCAGTCCCCGCACAGCAGATGGGCCGAACGCCGCAGATGCGCCTGCCGGCTGCGGGCGAAGTCGTCGAAGTCCAGCCCGTTTTCGACGACACCACCGGCATCGGAGACGTCCTGCCCGACCGGCGTCCGGATCACAGGTCACCTCCGCCCGGCACCGGCAAGGTGCGCGGTGAGAAGTACTTCATGCCTATCGAACGGGTATACAGGGAGGGGAGGTTGTCACCTCCTGAAAAAATTCTTCAACGGGGTGGTTGCAGTGGTGGAGCGTTCACCGAGTGGGGTCGCGTTGCCGGCGGAGGTGCGGTACCGCATGACCCTGTGGCAGCGGACAGTGCCGGTCCTGCCGGCGGTCGTCATCACAACGACCCTCTTCATCAACATCAGGACCGGCACGCCACGCCCCGGCGGAGTGCTCGGCCTGGTGACCTTCTGGTTCTTCCTGCTGGTGCTGACGGCCCTGTTGCCGGCCCGCCGCTTCGGCATCACCCTCACCCCGTCGGCGGCCGTGGTCCACAACCTGCGCCGCCGCACGATCCCCTGGGCCGACGTCCGGGGCATCCAGACCGAATCGATTCGAGGCATCACAACGATCGTCCTCTACGAGACGAACGGCCGCTTCACCCGCCTACGGGCGCCCAGCACCGGATTCCTCGCCCCGGACCGCCACTTCGAGGAGAAGCTCCACGTCATAGAAAACTGGTGGCTGACCCACCGGGGACCCGACTGGAGCCCGGTCTCAGCCCCGCCGGCCCGGAACCCGGTCGCTCCTCCTGCCTGATCGCCGTCGGCAGGGCCCCGACACTCCGGCGAGCGTCACCCGCCGTGCGGGCGGGCTGTGCGGAGGAGGGTCTCGGCTTCGGCCGGGCGGCCGGCCAGTCGACCGGCGGTGCGTATCTGTTCGTCGGTCATACCCCGCCGCACCAGCTGGATCGCCTCATGGAGCCCGTCCCCGTTGCCCTTGTCGAACATCGCCAGGAACCACCGCACGGCCTGGACCGGGTCCGGCACCGTACCCAGGCCGTCGCGGTACCGGCATCCGGCGGCGAACATCGAACCCGCGTGGCCCCGCTCAGCGGCATACACGTACCAGCTCAGCGCCTCGGCCTCCTCATCGACGGAGGCGAGCCTGTCGCCGAGCACGGCGGCGGCCTCGGTCACACCCCCGGCGACGGCCTGGCGCAGCAGCCGCAGACACCGGTCATGGTCCCTGGCCCGGACATCGCCCGTGATGTGCATGCCTGCCAGGTTGAAAGCGGCGTACGCGTCGCCGGCCTTCGCAGCCGCCGTAAAAAGATCCTCGGCCCGGCGGTCGTCCGGCTCGACTCCGCGGCCGGTGCGGTACATCAGGCCCAGCGTGCGCCGAGCCGACGGATGTCCGGCCTGTGCGGCGGCAGTCGCGTACGTCAGCACCATCGGCAGGGCGGACTCGCGGAAGAAGTCCAGCATCACACCGGCAAGAAGAGCCATCGCGTCGACGTCCCCTGCATCGGCCCGGGCCTTCAGGGGCGGGACCGCCGTAACGACCAGGTTCGCCGATTCCAGACTCCCGGCGTTGGAACCGGCGACCCAGGCCATGACAGCCGTCTTCCAGTCCCCTTCCGCGGCGGCCCGCCGACCTCGCTCGACGGAATCTGCCGCGGAATCACTCGCTGAGGGGACGGGCGCATCGCTCATGAGGAGACATCCTGCCGCACGGGCCCGGGACCGCCCGGACGGCTTCGGATCAGGAAAGCCACCCGGCCTCGTGCAGCGCGTCGAAGACCAGCGCGTCGACGGCCGACACCCGGTGCCGATCGGCGTACCGGAACCACGCCTTCTCGGCGATCTCCCTCGACGGGATCAGTTCACCGCGGTGATCGGCGGTGTAACAGATCATCCGGAAGGGGCCGTGCTCGGGATGCCCCTCGCCGATCTCGAAAGTGCCGAAGCGCACCATGGAACCGGGGTCGATCGCCGCCCGCAGCTCCTCGTCGATCTCCCGTACGAGCGTCTCGCGGTCGGACTCGCCCGGCTCACGATGACCGCCCGGGAGGTAGAAGCGGTCTCTGCCGTGACTACGCGTCACCAATACCCGGTCGTCCCGCACCAGGACCCACGCCACCTTCTCGGGCATGCTGCTGCCGTTCGCCATGGTCCGAGACGGTAACGGCCGTCCTGTACTCGGCGCAGGCCCGGCATCGTCACACGCGGTTGAAGACGTCGAGCGGGCCGTAGGCGGTCGGCTTGCTGTCGGCCAGCTCGGGGTGGTTGCCGACGCGGTCCCGGAGGATGCCGATGGTGTCGGGCCACACGGTGAAGTGCGCTCCGTCGCCCGTGAGGATGCGGTCCCAGTCCTGGGAAACCGAGACGCCGGTCCGGTCGATGACGAAACCGCGGCACTCGGCCGCGTCCTGGTCGAGCGTGCGCACCAGCGCCGCCACGGCCTCCTCGCGGTCGGGTGCCGGGACGTCGGTGAGGCGCAGCGTGATGCCCTGCGTCGTCTCGTCCGTACGTCGCACGATGCCGGTCAGCGACTGGTCGTAGCCCTTCCAGCAGGTGAACTCGGCTTTCGAGTAGCGGTCGTCGGCCAGGGCGGCGGCGAGGGCCGTGCCGTCACCCATGAGGGGCTCGCGGTTTCCGGTCGGCGTCTCGCGGAACCCGAAGAGGGCGTTCGTCAGGGGGTGTACGGCGGAGAGCCCCGCGTTCTCCAGATGGGCGAGGAGCTGACGGGCGCTCGTGCCGGTCAGCTTCGGCACGTACCAGGTGAAGAAGCCGACGGACTTGGGAGCGGCCGCTGCGGGGGCGCTGTCCGGGAACTCCTCCTGAAAGATCTGCGTGGCCCGCTCGTCGGACACGGCGGGGGCGGTGTAGCTGTTGGCCCGGATCCGCTCCAGGAACTCCTGCGGCAGGGCGACGTGGTGACGGCGCACGTAGTGCACGAGGTCGACCGGCCAGATCCAGGTGCCGTCGGTCAACAGGGACTCGGAGCCCGCGATCCACTCGTCGCCGCCGAGGGCGTCGCGCCGGGCGCCCATCGTGGTGTAGATCTCCCGAGCCGATTCCAGATAGGCGAGGATGCGGTCCTCGTCCCAGGGCCCGCTGCTTCGCACGTCGTCGTGCAGGGACGGCGCATCGCCCGCTGTGGCATCCGGGCCGCTGATCTCCTGGTAGAAGCCCGCTCGCTTAGTCATCTTCACTCCCGTGGGCCTGCCGTCAGTGGGCCATGGGCAGGTAGGTGCGCCAGTAGCCATTGTTGCCGATGGTGGGGGTCTGGTTGAGTCCGAGGTCGGGGGACGTGCCCACCTTGCTCGTGGGCGCGGTCACGGGCACGCCGAGCTCGTTGGCGACGGACTGGGCGAGGGGCAGCTCGGGAGGTCTCGCGTCGGCGCCGGAGTAGCAGGAGATGAGGCGTACCGGTTCGCCGTGGTAGTTGGGATTGCTGCGGATGGCATCCGCGACGTGATTGGGATGCACTTCGAAGTCCGTCAGGGTCTTTCCCGCGGCATTGACGCGACCGGGTACGAACACTCCCTGGTCCGTGCCGTGGATGACCACGTCGTGTACGCCGGGGATCCGGGCGACCCGCTGCAGGTTGTTGAGGGTGCGCTCGTCGTAGCCCACCGTGGTGCTGGTCCTGCCGAAATAGACCGGGTCGCCCGAGACGAGTTCGTAGTCGCCCGCCTTCGACGGCGGTACGGGGATCTTCGAGTCCGGGGCCTGGAACAGCTTCCAGGTACGGGACTTGCCCATCTCGTCGAGGGCCGCGCTGTTCAGCCGGAAGCCGTTGAACAGGCTCTCCACGCCGCCGTTCTCGGCGACGATCCGGGCCGTGCTCCCGCCTGCTCCGAACGCGCCGCCGAACTCCATGCCGTAGAGGGCGGAGTCACTCACCTCGTCGAGGTTCAGGCCCTTGCTCTCCCCGGTGGCCATCGCGATGGGCTGGGTGACGGCCAGGTCGACGGTGACCGATTCGACTCCGCCGATGGCGGCCGTGGCGAGCGTGGTGCCGGCGATGGTGGCGATCTCGGTGGAGACGGTCACGCCGAGGGTGGCGGACAGTTCCAGGATCGAGGCGGTGGCGGCGGCCGCGGCGCCTTCGGAGATGCCGAAGGTGAAGACGGCGAGGGCGGTGCCGGCGACGATGGTGGCGCCGACGATCTCCAGCTCGTGTTCCAGATGCTTGACGGCCTTGTGGACGACGTCGGCGTACTGGTCGAGGGCCTTGGCCATGTCGCGGGCGCCGTCGATCATGTCCTGGAGCCAGCCGTGGCCGTCGTAGTAGTAGCGGCGCCAGAACGGGTCGTCGAAGGCGGATATCGCCTCGCCCTTGTTGTGCTCGATGATGCCCCGGGCCGACTTGTTCGCGGCGGCCGTGACCTCCTCAAGGTCGTCGGCGAAGTCCCGCCACGCCTTCGCCGCGTCCCGCAGACCGTCCTCGTCGGCATCCGGCCACCACATGCCGGTCACGTCCTGGACGATCTCCTTGACCTTGTCGCTCGCGCTCACCGCGCGGCTCCGTCGCCGTCGTGCGGAGCGGGCTGGATCTTGCTGAACATCGAACGGACGAGCAGTTCGTTGTCGATGTGTCCGTCCGCCATGTCGGTCATGGCCACCTCGATGCTGGCCAGCCCGAGCGCGAGAATCCCGGCGGCTTCCTCCATCTTCGTCACGTGCGGCCCGTACTGCCCGTGGAACTTCTGCCCCTGCTCGTCGTCGCCCCACGGCGAACCGGCTGCCGCCAGCCCGGTCTTGAGCTTGGTCAGCGCCTTGGCCAGATCTGAGCTGTGCGTGTGGAAATGCGGGGCTGTCGCCTTCAGGTCAGCGATCTTGATGTCGAGTATCTTGCCGTCGCTTGTGTCACCCATGACGTCGTCTGCTCCCCCTGAGTCGGCTGACCGGCCCGAAGACGGTAGTTCACCGAGAGGCTTTGCTGCCGCGACCCCGACAAAGAGAAGGTAAATAATCGATCAAGTCCGGCTGGTGTGACGGAGATCCGGACATCTGGGAGCAGCCGCTGCGCTGCGCCGGCTCCGGGCCGGTGGCACACCATGCGGCGCCCCGGCCAAGAGGTCGAGGCCCAAGTCCGCGGCACGGACCAGGACGCCGTCGTCGCTGCGTTCGACGAGGCTTGTGCACAGGCTGTGGACCGGGCGAGGAACCGGGAAGGGTATGGAGACATCGACAGCTACTGACCCACCGTCAAGTGCGGGCCAAGGGCCGGATCAGGGCTCGATCAGCGCGACGGAGCCCGGCACCGCCACAGGTCGCCGGGCCTTGGCGCGCACATCAGTCGACGAGATAGTGGGCTTCGACGTAGGCGACGGTGGAGCCGTAGGGCTCGCCCACCGGCTTCAACATGTACCGGCGGAAGACCGCGGCCGTGGCCCGGCGGACGCCGCGATTGCGGGCCTCGGCGTTGTCCCACGACTGCGCGAGGGTGCGCTTGACCACCTGATCGATCTCCTCGGCCAAGTTCCGCTCCGTGACGGTGAGTCCGGGCGGCGCGTGGTCATGGATGATCCGCGACAGGACTCCTACGTGGTCGTCGTCCAGTACGACGGCTTCGTCGGGGTGCTTCTCCGCGTTCACGATGGTTTGGGCGATCCGGAGTGCTTCGGCCAGGAACTCCAAGGCGTCCTGGGCGTTCTGGATGATCCGGTCCCGCAGCTGCCTGATCCGCTCTGCCAGGGCTGTGTACTTCGCGGACCCCGGTTCGACGCCCTTCTCAAGGGCCGCCTTGATGTGGTCCAGGATCTCCGCCGCAGACGGCGGCCTCTTGTCCTCGCCGTCGTCCTTGTCGGGCTTGGCACGGACGAGGGCCAGCAGCTCCTTGAGGATCGTGATGCCCTGGGCATCCAGGACGAGGGCTTCTTCCTGGGAGGCGGCCACCGAGAAGGAGTAGACGTGGGCGTTGATTATCTCCAGGACCATCGGCCCCAGCTCGCCCAGTCGCTCCTTCCTTTCCTCGTCCGAAGACTTCTTGAACAGGGTCGTGTACGCAGACCCGAAGAGCCCGAACCCGTCCTGGTACTTGGCGACCCGCTTGTCCGTGTTGATGAGGGGGTACAGGCGGGCCAGAAGCCGGTAGTTCTTGCTGAAGACCTCGGCGGCGTCAGGGTTGGTGTCCAGGAAGCCGTTGATGACACGCACAGACTCGTATCCGTGGGCCGTGAGATCGAGGCCGTCCACATCTGCGAGGAGGTCTTCTATACAGGCGAAGGTGGTGCGGAACTCGGCGACCAGGTCGGTCAGGTCGGTGACGAACCCGCCGCCCTTGCCGGCGGATCCCTCCGAGGTGGGGTCGACGACGGCACGCTGGACCTCTTCGGCCAGGCTGATGTAGTCCACGACCACGCCGGTGGTCTTCACGAATCCGGCCGGGGACACCCAGGTGCGGTTCGGGCGGGTGATCGTCTGGAACAGGTTGTGAGCCTTCAGCGGCTTGTCCAGGTAGAGGACGCCCTCGTTGGGGGCATCGAACCCGGTCATCAGCTTGGCCGTCACGACCAGGAAGCACAGCGGGTCGTCCGGGGTGAGGAATCGCCGCTTCTGGGCCTCCTCATCGACCTCGGAGAGCCGGTACGGCCGCATGGCCGCCTCCTCGGTCTTGGCGTCCGAGACGTGGATGTTCACCTCTGCGGTGATCCGATCGTGCTTGCCGACCTCGGCGAGCACTTGCGACGCCTCGAATCCGGCCAGCAGCTCGTTGATCTTGTCCGTGTACTTCACGGCCAGCTCACGGTTGTAGGCGACGACCTGCGCCTTGAGGCCGTTGCGATAGGTGCCCGCCAGGTAGTGGTCCACGATGTCCTGGCAGACCGTGTGGATGCGCTGGGGGTTGGCGAACACCGAGGTGAGGCGCCCGAACTTGCGGGACAGGGTTTCACGGTCGGGGTCGTCGAGGTCGAATTCGTCGGCGAACTGGTCGAACTCGGCCTGTAGCGCCAGGTCGTTCATCTCGAAGGTGACCGGGTGCGGGTCCAGCATGACAGGGACGGTCGCCTCGTCCTGCAGAGACCGGGACACCGAATACCGGTGCAGCACCCTGTTCGGGTCGGTCTCCTCGCCGAAGAGGGCGAAGGTGTTGGTGGCGAGGTTCCTGATGGGTGTGCCGGTCATGCCGAAGAACTTCGCGTGCGGCAACGCCGCGCGCATCTGCCCCGCCAGGGACTCCTCCTCGGACGACTGGGTGCGGTGTGCCTCATCGACCAGCACGATGATGTTGCGGCGGGTCGACAGGTTCTTGCCGGCGTCGGCGAACTTGTGGACGGTCGTGGAGATGACGCCGCGCACATCGTCGGCCAGCAGGGAACGCAACTCCTTGCTGGTGGAGGGCTGGTGGAAGTAGGCGTCGCCCATCGCGGAGGTGAACACCCCGGAGGTCTGCCGCACGAGCTGGGTCCGGTCCGAGAGCAGGATGATCGTGGGCGACTCGGTGCGGGTGTCAGCCAGCAGCAGAGACGCGGCGAACACCATCAGCAGCGTCTTCCCGCTGCCTTGGTGGTGCCAGACCAGACCTTTCCTGCCGTCGGCCAGGACCCGTCTGTGGATCAGATGGGCGGCCTCCATCTGTGGGTAACGGGGCAGGTACTTCTTGTCCGCCCCGCCTCCAGAGGTGTCGAAGAGGGCGAAGTTGGCGAGCATGTCCAGGACCGTGGCCGGGTCGAGCAGCAGCTCGACGGAGCGCTGCACGTCGGCCTGCCCGGACAGATTCTCGTCGTCGTCAGTGGATCGGAACGGCTGCCACAGGTTCAGGGGCGCACCAGCGGCACCGAACCGCAGCTTCAGCCCGTCGGAGGCGACAGCGAAGACATTGGGGGTGAAGAACCACGGATACTCGGTGGCGTACACGTCGTTGATCTCGCGAGCGGCGTCGGCCCACCCGGACTTGGAGGTAGGTGACTTCACCTCTACGACGACGAGGGGCAGGCCATTGGCCCAGTACACGAGATCGAACCGGCGGGGGGTCTTGCCGGGGATGGTTATGGTCACCTCGTCCGACACGACCAGGGTGTTGGCGGTCGGGCGCTCGAAATCGATGACCTTCAAGGCGTGCCACACGCCGTCGGCACCCCGGAACTCCTTGTGCCCGCGCAGCAGTTCCAGCACCTGCTCGTTGGCTCGCACCAGCCCGCCCTCGACGGCGTTGACCGTGGCGATGATCTCCTCGACCACGGCGTCCACGTCGAACCCGCCGATCACCCCGGGGTTGAGCCGGACGATGGCGTCCCGCAGTTGGCCGGCGAGCACCGTTTGTGTCGTCTCCCGCGGCAGCGACCTGCCCGCTTCGAAGCCCCACCCCATCGGGAGGGACCACTGGATCATCAGGTTCTGGAACTCGCGTTCCGCGATCCCCTTCACCATCAGGCGACCCCCGGCTCGGCCGACTCGATGGTGATCGTTCGATCCAACAATCCCGACAGCAAACCGGTTCGAACCTGACGGAGACTCGCGGCCTCCGCGCGCAGCGTGATGACGAGTGCATCGACTGCCGCAGCGCGCTCAACCAGTGCCGCCTGTTCCTCTGGCGAAGGCACGGGCATTTCGCGAGCGATGTATTCCTTTACCGACAGATTCGTGATGCCAGTCGTACGGCGTGAGTAGTTGCGGGTCAGCCCACATACCCAGTCGTGTCGGAGTCGCCAGAATACGTACTTCGGGAGCGCCCTCTCAGGGGCTACCCGCAGCAAGCGCTGGAAGTCGGTAGGTACGCACGGCGCCAGGCCGGGGCCCGCGATCGCGACTCTGCCGACGGGCTGCTCGGGAGAACCGCCGGATCGCTCCAGGATGATGTCCTGCTCCTGCACCGTCCGGGTGTCAGCCTGCTTGGTCGTGAACGACCGTACTGGCGAGCCGTCGGTTACGAAGTCGGCGGTGCCGGGCGCGTAGATGCGAGGCCCAAGCGCGAGGCGATCAACTTCCCCTTCACCCTCGGGCTTGCCCCAGACGCCCCCGATCACATGGGAGCACAGGTCGACGATCCGATGCGGTGTACCCGTGACGGTCGCGAAGTGCTCTGTGAGCACCGAGTTGAGCAGCCTCCGTGCGGTGCCGGCCTCAGATTCAAGTGCAGCGATCTCGTCGTCCACCGCGCCGACAATCTTCACGACCCGCTCCTGCGTCGGCCGCGGCGGAATGAAGATCGGAGCCTCTTTGAATACCGGAATAGTTGTGCGGCGACGCCGAGCGATAGAGCCGATCGCGCGACTGTCGAAGTACGGGGTGAGTACACCGCCTTCGAGGACCATTCCCCAGAACCTGGAGTCCTGTCCCTCGCGAACACGGAACACTGGGTAGACCGGAGAGGTGACGCCGGCACTGTCCCGAAGCCATTGCCCAATAGCTCCGGTCCAGAGGAGGTATGGGTTCCAGGCGATGTCGAAGGGCTGGAGTACCTTGTATTTGCTCGTGTCCTCAGTGGCGACCCTCTTGTTGAACACCTCGCTCTGGGGAACGATGCCGCGTCCTTCGGTAACACTGAGGACCATCTTGATGGCCTTGTCCTTGTTTCGGACATCGACGTGCTCAAGGACGTCGTCCAGAGCGCCTGGCTTCCACCCGGTGGGCTCAGTCATCGTGGGCTCAGTCATCGAAGCCCTCGATCCCTGCGGCCGTGAGAACCTGCAGCATGCGAGCCTCGGCCTGCCGTCGATCGGCCCGGGCGAGGTTGTAGGCGTCGACCAGAACGTCCAACTCCTCCTGCTCGGCTGTGGCGTGCTTGATGTACCGGCCGATGTGGAGGTCGTATTCGTTCGCCGCGATCTCTGACAAGGCAACGAAGCGGGCGGTGAGCCTTTTGCCGTCATCGAGTTCGGTGGGGGAATCGTCAGCGTCGAAGCTGGAATGGTAGGCAGCCACCGTATCGGCGATGTCGGTGTCGGTGATCGTATTGCGGTTCTTTCCAGGCGTGAACCGCTTTGACGCGTCAATGAACAGCACACCTGCCCGGCGCTCCGGGGTCTTGGTGCCGGGGGAGCGGAAGACGAGGATGCAGGTCGGGATCGGCGTGCTGTAGAAAAGGTTCTTCGGCAGTCCGATGACGGCTTCAAGCAGGTCGTCGTCCAGGATGCGCTGACGGATGACTGCTTCTTGGCCGCCCCGGAAGAGGACGCCGTGGGGCAGGACGACACCGGCACGGCCCTTCTTCGGGTCCATGCTGGCGATCATGTGCTGCACGAATGCCCAGTCCGCCGATGACTGTGGAGCAATCCCGCCGACGGCGCGCGGGTCATTGGTCCAGGGCTTCCACTTGAGACTGTAGGGCGGATTGGCGACGATCACGTCGAACTGCTTGACGGATCCGTTCGGCTTCTTGAAGCGAGGGTCCCTCAGGGTGTCGCCGATCTCGACCTTGAACTCGGTCAGGTTGTGCATGAAGAGGTTCATACGGGCCACACCCGCGGTGTCCGTCACAGCCTCCTGACCGTTCAGACTGAGTGTGTATCCACGCCCGCCTCGGGCCTTGAGGAAGTTGGCGGCGGCAATGAGCATGCCGCCTGAACCGCAGGTCGGGTCGTACACCGACTCGTGGTTCCTGGGGTCCAGAAGTTCGATGATCAGCTCGACGACCTCGCGCGGGGTGAAGAACTGGCCGGCACGAGTACCCGACCCGTCTGAGAACCGCTTCAACAGGTACTCGTACGCCCCGCCGAGAACATCGTGGGACATATTGCCCGCGTGCATTTTGGGGACACGGTTCATCGTCCGCATGACCGACGCCAGCACCTCCCCCGGCAGCACCGCTTCGGAGGTCCACGTCATGGACCCGAACAGACGGGAGAACTTGTCAGGGTTGGCCGACTCGATGGCCTGAAGGGAGGCGCGAACCCGCTGGCCGAGGCCGTGCTGGGCGACCGTGGCGAGGATGGATGACCAAGAGGCGCGGCTCTCGGCAACAGTGCCAGGGAAGATGAGGGGGATCTTGAACGTCTGGTAGTTGCCGTACTCCACCTCGTCGGCTTCCTCGGCCGAGAGGTCGAGAGCCTCGTTGTCCTTGAGGAAGGTCTGGTGGGTGTGCTCCCAGGTATCCGACAGGTACTTCCAGAACATCAGAGGGAAGACGACCGAGGAGTACTGCGCTTCGGGCATCGCCACGCGCAGCTCGTCGGCGGCGTCCCACAATCGGTTCTCGATCTCTTGCTGGGTCACTGCCATCAGTTGGGATCCTTGCTCGTGTCCGGGTGGCGATCTCAGGGCCGTGGAGCTGCTGCGGGGCATCCTATTTTGTCCCTCTGACAGTGAGGCCGTGATCGACCACGTCCACTGGATGGTTCAGGGAACTGACCGGGCTGTGGGGACATGCACGTCGCCTCGGAGCTCTGTGTGAGCCGTCCAGGGTCAGACGTGGCAGAGCGCCGACGAAGCGCATCCGTGGTTCTCCACGACCGTCCGTCCTACGTAACTGAGACCAAAACTGAGACGGCCAACGACGAAGGGCCCCACCGCGAACGGTGGGGCCCTTCGACATCGTGCCCGGTGAGGCACTGGCGGAGGATACGAG
>Ga0307509_10004018_pt1 | contig 21628 bp, 21 predicted proteins | sample 10_EM_MG_FD_202245 | JGI IMG/M metagenome (GOLD analysis project Ga0307509, IMG submission 202245) | Populus trichocarpa ectomycorrhiza microbial communities from riparian zone in the Pacific Northwest, United States - 10_EM | ecosystem: Host-associated > Plants > Roots > Unclassified | place... | reverse complement strand
ATAAAAAGTATCCGTCTCATTTTAGTGTTTTCGGTCAACCCCTGTTGATCGCTTCGCCGAAACTCGAGTTCGGCAATTAGCCATGATCTGAGCCGAACTCGAGCCAGCTCAGCTCACGGCAACACTACCGGGCAGGGATAGCCCCCGCCGCCCTCACAATTCCTGTTTTGCAGATTCGTCCTATGGATCGTGCGCTGTCACGGGTTTTCATCCATCTTGGTTTCTCACCAATTCCATCGAACACATGAGACCGAATTCGACGATGATATTTATTAAACAACCTTGTCAAATATCGTACACAGGTTTCTTAAATGCCAAGTGGTACCGGCGATCTTCCGATGGACAACCGCAAAGGTTTATGCAGAGGGAGTGGTAAGATGATTTGAGCGCTCCGCTGGATGTACGAACGATTTGAAGCGGTCTAGGCAAGGAGGAGAACGGCCATGCCTAGGGCCCAAGCGACGGCGGCAAACGACATCCTGATGGAGTGGTACGTTCTCCATTCACTGAAAAGTTCGTCGATTAGCGCTGGGTTGGGTCCCTTTCCGTCATGCTTGGAAGTATCACTGGTGATTTTGGAGATCTTGTTGTTCGTGGGCCTCACTTTTTGGGGGTTCGTGAGTTGGGTGTCACCTGGCACTGCTGTGAACCGGTACTTACATACAGCCAATGTGTATGGGATGGGTGCGAATGAGAAGAAGGACGCGCCGTACAAGATAAGTCGCAAGTCGGGGCGGAATGCTGAAGCTACCAAGTAGGAGATGGCGCCCAAAAGCCCGGCCGACGCGAAATGGTTCTGTGGAAAAAAATGAAAAACGGGCAGGGGTCCACGACAGACTCAGCGACTGGCCAAAGGGGGTGTTGTTGGGAACCTCACCTTTGCATGGTTGTACATCCATTCCCACATTTTCAAGGCAGACGCGTCGCTAATGCCATTTCTGGCTCTTTCCGACTCGGTGATTATGGCTGGAAGGATGCCGTCCAACGCGAGGCCGAGGTTTCCAAAGAAGAAGAAAGAGGAGGAAGCCACGCCGGTCAGGATGGCGAGGCTGAATGGGTCGGTGGCGCGGTGGAAGAGCTGTTGGGTGAGGGATTGAGTCGGTTCGGCCATGTTGTCGTGGGGTTGACTCCGGTTAGTACTTGAGAACTCGTTAGGGGGAGGAGGAAAGATTGAAGTGGGGAATGGGTGAGTGGTGTTTGAGGAATAACAAAGAGCGACCCATGGTCTGTGGATATGTATGTGGAGAAGCGTGGAGACAGTTGGTCGCAGGAGGTGTCAGTGATTGCGTATGATTTGGTGATCGTAATCTGAATGGACACACTCCCGTCATCTCACTCCACTACCCTTGCCTGGACGTGTCATCCCTTCCGTCGCACCTCGCCAAGGTTCAAGACTCAAGCCTCGTGTCCCAGTCGGTTGGAGGACGTTGTCGACGCCCTACGCAACGCAACCAGGGCGCTGCGAAGCATCCCCTGATTACTATGGACAGGAACCAGGGTGCTTATGAAAAGGAGCCATGCTGGTAAATGTCGTCACCCCTTGCAGGGCATTCCTAACTAATCTCGGACAGAACCCGACCTCCCCGTCATTCCCGTTGGCGCACCGTTCGTCGACATATCATCAGACAGCGCGCTTGACGGCGGAAGCTTGGTCCCTGGGTTATTCACTAACGGTGAAGACGCGATTTCCCCATGCTTACTCCTTATTCATGGGAAACAGTGGTATATCACGCGCAATTTCCTGGCCCCTTCTTGCGAGGATGGGTTTAGTCCCTCGGGGCCGCCCTTGCCGCCCGCACCTCACCGAGAATGAGGACAACCCCATCGCGACCCTGATCGTCTCTACCGCCCTCCCCCCCGTGGACCTTCGAGCAAGACCACAATAGCAGAGTATTGCGATCGCCAGTCTTCCATGCGTTCAGGGGTGCTCCCATTTCTTGCCGCTGCTTCGTGGAACTCACCAGCGGGTTGCCTTTATGGCATTTTAACTTCTGGTCTCGTGTCCCCATGGCCGGATTGGGTGCAGTCGGTCGGTCGGTGAAGGCGCCCGATGCGAGGACCATTTCTGTCCGCCTGTGGCCTTCAACTGGGAAGGCGGGGCCCATCCAAGTGCACGCATTTACATCCAGAGACCTGGTGGGTTTGTGTTACACCCATTCCAGGCTCTGTCAATCACGGTTCTTCCGGATATGTCCTGGCGGAACGTTTTCTCTCCTTGACAAATTGCATTATTGCCACAAACTTAATTTGGTTCCTGCAATCGGTCTACAACGACGTTGACGACCCGTGGGGGGGCTGTGAACGAAATGACCGCCTGCCCGCCTGGCAGCAGTGCGGCCGCACCCTTCCTCTACCTTTACCGAGGAGCAGCCCTCTTTCAACGCCCATCCGGTACTTCCTCCGGTGGAGGTGGAAGACTTCCTGCATTCCTGCGCTTAACGACACTAGATGGAGTGCATCCACCCGAACATTGCCCAGGAACCTTTACGTACCGTAGGGGGGCGATGTCCTGGCTGGGGGCTGCAGGCTTCCCCATGCGTCTACTCGTGACCTGGCAGGGATAGCCCCATTGCCCTCGCATTCTCTATTTTGTTGGTGCTTCCTACGGGCCGTGGGCAGTGACGAGGGTTTATCCATCGGCTCTCCTTTTTCTCCGATGTCTCTCATTGATTTCATCGGACTTACAGAACCGAATTCGATGATCGTATATATTTGAAAATCTTATCGAATACTGTACACTGGTTTGCAGAATGACAAGCGGTGGCGGCAATTTTGGGCCCCCGATGGACGGTTGTAAAATTTTATATGGACGGAATAGTAAGAGGATTGCGTGGTCGGCTTGATTTGCGAACGTCTAGGCAAGGAGTATAACGGCCATGCCTAGGGCCCAACCGATGGCACCGAACGACATCCTGATGGAGTGGTACGTTCTCCATTCACTGAAGAGTTCGTCGACTCGTCCCGGGTCCGGTGCCTTTCCGTTGGGCTTGGAAGAATCCCCGCTGATTTTGAAGATGTTTTTGTTTGTGGGCATCACTGTTTGGGGGTTCATGAATCCGATGTCACCTGGTACTGTCGTGAACCAGTACTTACATATAGCCAACGTGTATGGTATGGGTGAGAATGCGAAGAAGGATGCCCCGTACAAGATATATCGCAAGTCGGGGCGGAAGGTTGAAGCTACCAAGTAGGAGATACCGCCCAAAAGCCCGGCCGACGCGAAATGTTTCTGTGGAAAAACGCACCGGGGGATCACACCAACTCAGCCCTGGTCAAAAGGGGGGGAGGGTTGGTGAGAACCTCACCTTTGCACGGTTGTACATCCATTCCCACATTTTCAAGGCAGATATATTGCTGATACCCTTTCTGGACCTTTCTGATTCGGTGATTGTGGCTGGAAGAGTGCCGTCCAGCGCGAGGCCGAGGTTTCCAAAGAACCAGAAAGAGGAGGAGGTCACCCCGGTTAGGAGGGCGAGGCTGAACGGGTCGGTGGCAGAGTAGATGAGTCGTTGGGTGAGGGATTTAATTGGTTCAGCCATGTCCTCGCAGATGTGACTTCAGTTGGGTACTTAAGAACTCGTTAGGCTGAGGAGGAAAGTTTGAAGCAAGGAATGGGTTCCGAGCGGTTCTTAAGAGATGCAAAGAGCGACCCATGATCTGCGCCTCGGAAAACCGACCACCCCACTTAGAACTTGCCGAGGGTTTGAGGCGTCGGACCCTTTCTCAATAACGAAGGGAGCACTTTCGAAAAATTAGATATCATATTCCGAGGTTCTCAAGACCTTGAACAAAATATTCAGGTCTTGAACGATGTATTTTGGCCGCAAACAGTAATGCCTCGTACCTAGCAAAGCGAGAAGCTGGCGGGGAACATCCACTATTTCGTCCGAGGTGTTCTTTGCCATTCAAACATCCTCAAGCACGACGATGAACACGCTTCGTTCTGCTGAGTGATCGGGGGATTGCTGATGTGGGGATGGGGTCCCAGGTCTCGTCGGTGGTGTCAATAGATCGTGCGGGGGTGTGCAGCAACTCCGGGCACCCCAATTCATCAACGAATGAGCTGGTAACCGGGTTGTCGGCGGGGTAACCACGGGGCTCGAGTGATTGGAGACGTAAAGATGATGGGCGCCAATATCTCAGCCACATCGTCTCGCTCCACCACCGCTCAGGCGCGTCTCCTGCTCTTCAAGCTTCAAGCCTCGCTCCCCAGCCGGTTGGACGACGCGGTCGCCGCTTTGCACAACACAACCCGGATCCTGTGGAACATCCCTCTGATTACTCCGTCCGCTATGTACAGGAACGCGCGGGATACTTATGGAGAGGAGCCGTTGCTGATGGACGTCACCACACTTCGCAGGGTATTCCCAATCAACATCTGACAGGATCCAGCCTCCCTATCACACCGCAGGTAGTGGACAATATGTCCGTTGAATAAATTGCAAGTTTATCCTGAAGTGTGGATCAGTATCTTCGGAACAGCGCGGGCGGGGAAATGGGAAGGAGGGGTAACGCCAACCAATGAGATTCGTCTCCGATTATCTCTTCTACATTCTTTCAACCTTTGCTTGATTCCCTGAAGAAAATAGTTCACCCTTCAGTGCAGAATCAAGATTTATTCAACGCGTGTATCGTTGTCCGTGGTGTCACTTCCGTTAATCCACCGTCCCACATCGCCGACCCATCACCAAACTTTCCCTGTAGAGGGCACTGTCTGGTCCTGTGAAGCCCCATGCTTACTCTTTATTGAAGGAAAACAGCGGAGGAAATGGTATCAAGCCATGTACAGTTTCCTGGCCCCTTATTGCGAGACTAGTTTCGCCTTCAAGAACCGCAGAATCGAATCCCACCGATATGATGGTCGAGTCGAAGCACCACTTGGTCATGCATGTTGCAAGCACTTTTCAAGGTATCGATTCTTCCGGTATCTCCGCCATTGGTCTCACCATTCAGCCCAGTGTTCTTGATTTCTGGATATATTTTTGCTCAAGGTTGTACACTAACGACACCACGCCAGGAAACTGTAATGACCGCAAGCACTGTCCACGAACTCCCTCCGCAACCAAATACGGAACAACTTTGCGCCACGACGGCCGGTTCTCAGTTACTCCGTTGATCATCTATGCACTCTAGATTGAGGTTAAATCCAGCCTTCTGGTCGGTCAACTGGTTGCGGACGATCTCTCCATAAACTTCGGTTTCAATGTACCACTCTGCTCAGGCGTGGTGGCTTCCGCAGCCCTCCTTCTCCCGCCGCCCATCTTATCGTTGAGAGGAAGGACGCAATCCCATGAGCTGCGGATCCAACAGCTGATCTTGATAAACCGGAGGGTGTGGAGCCGGGGTGCAGCTCCCGAGAGTTGCCGGCCCTCGAGGGGGTCACAGTGTGTGTGTAATTGTTCGATCCATTCACCGGCATCGCTGTTGTGGCGAGATATCGGATATCGCTATCCGCCGGGTACTCCGAGCAGCGGTGATGCTGGTCGGAACTCAATTACTCCGTTGGGTGTGGTGTAGAGGCTTTTGGAGTCTCTGAGGACTGCAACCTGTGCGTTTCTCCCGTCTGTCTACGGGTTCGGGCCATTGATAGTGCTTTCCACCAGGTTGAACTATAATTCCGTGCACAGCAGTCGAGAAAGCGTCCCCGTTTCGCGTCTCGCCGACAGCAGAGGGTCGAACGCTTTCCTTTCTCGTTCTATTTCTCGATACCCTCGGGTTATCTCCGAAGGATAACTTGGCTCAGTTCTTGATCTTCGGTGCACTCGAGAGTGAGGTCCCCTTTCCCTCTCTTTGACCCGCATCGTGGAACTCGTCACCTGAGTTACGTTCACAGCCTTGTTCGTTTCTGGTCTCGTGCCCACTCGCATAGCTGAACCGGCTCCTGCCGGTAGGTGGAAGCAGTTGGCTGTAAGCATCGTTCCCATTTGCCTGGGTCGTTTGACCGGGAGCGTGGGGTTACTGAACGCGCGTGGTTATGATGGTCTAAACCTTTCCTACGGAATTTGTGCGTTGTGTCGTGCTCGTTCCAGGATCTGCCGCTGATGGTTCTTCCACTGCCTGCGTTTCGGCCCATAGACTCTCGGTAGAATGCGATGACGTTGCAGTACCACAACACTGCGCATCGCCAATCCCCACCAGTACTTCGTCGCGTCTGCTTATGAGTGCTCATGCCATCTGTTTTGTTGATTTGTATGACAGGTCGTGCTTCAACACGAGTTCAACCTCGCTTTACAAATGAGAAAATCCCGAGGGCACGTCATCTCCTTCCCTTTTTGTTATGGTTCTTATCAACTTGACCGGGCCCACGGAACCGAATTCGATGGTGAGAGTCATTAGGCAACCTTTTCAAGTGCCGCACTTGCTCATCAATGCCAAGTTTAAACAGACGAGTCGTAAGGTGAGTTGCACGATAGACTCGATGCGTGAACGACTTGAAGGCTTCTGAAGGTTCAACTAGGCATCGAGGGGAGAGGCCGTGCCTAGACCCCTGGCTACAGCAACAATCGATATCCTGACAGAGCTGTACTTTCTCCATTCGCCGAGGAGTTTGTCGACTAACCCCAGATCGGAACCCTTCCGTCGGGTTCGGAGGCATGACTGGTGATTTGAGTATTTCGTTGTTGATGAACGTCGCTGTTGGAAGGTGTCCGTGAACCTGTTGTTACCTAGCGGAGTACAATCTGACACTCATCTGCTGCAAGCGTGTACAGTGCGGACGAGAATGAGAAGCAGGTTGCCCCGTCGCAAGGCGGGTCGAAAGTTGGGGCAGAAGGCTGAAGCCGCCGAATATGAAAATGCAGTTAACGCAAAAACATCGCTAACGCCTGGTCACGATATCTCCCAAGCTGACGCGCTTAACCACGTCGCCGGCTGCAGTGAGTCCCCAATCCCATCTCCCGGATCCTTCCTCTCAAGCCCCACAGCGCCCGCGGTCGGCGCGACAGCAAGGAATGTCCAAGAGGTCGCAAGGTCGAAGGGCCTTCCCCGGTCTGCCACTAAGGCCACGGGCACATTCACTCCCATTGGATGAGCATTCCCCATCCTTCCGCCGGGATCGATCCCGGTCTGCTTCCCATCCCCCGGTTTCTCGCCAAGCGATGTTGTTCGAAACAGGAGTTCTGCAAGATGGCGCTCTGGCCGGCACTTAGGATGTCAGATGTTGGCCGGGCGCATTGTCGAAAACCTGGGAACGCGACGAGGTCTCCGAGAGAGAGGGGGGAAAGGCTTTTGTGACAGCTGACATTCCAAGGCGGCCTCAGGCTACACCATTCGGTCTCAGAAGAAGTGATCATCCCCGCGACCTCGCACGCGTTCATCGCCAGGGCGAACCCCGCGAGCTCGCTCCTGTCTATCCCGCAATAACTCTCGAGTCACAGACCAACTTTGGACTCGGAAGCGTTTGAGTTTGGAAGTCTGACGGAGCCACCAACAATTCACCTAAAATACCACCACGCTGGGGTCAGGCATCAAGAACCGGTCGGATCCCCTTACACACTCAAACCCGCAGCGTGTGATCCTTTGGACGTACTAATCACTCGTCGTAGGTTCACCTCTAATCAGATCCTCCTCAGGTTTGGCGAACCTCTTCTCGATCCACAAGAGAGTCTTGGGTGCTCTTCTTGTTCAGGCCAGGGGTGGAGGGGATAGGAGACACAGATTCAAGGGGTGAGTCCTTGTAGTGTGGAGGGCCCTGTAGTTCCTTCAGGACATTAGGGAAGTTTCATGAATATACTTGTTTGTGGCTATACCAAAGTGAATTATTCCTGGTTACTTGAAAAGCCAGAGAGTTGGGCATGCAACAGGCTTGATGATCAAAGAAATATATATTGTGAAAGTGGTTATAATCCAATACAGATAACCCGGAGGATTGAGAGGGGTGTGAGGTGGAAGAATGTTGATATGGTAACTGTAAGGAAGAATTTAATAGGTTAGAAAAATGAACTAGCACATGTGGGCCTAAAGCCATACCTAAAGTCATTACCAACATACTTGAAGTGGGTTTTACTTAAAACTTGATGATAGCCAGACCAGAGGTTGTGTCAAGCCACAGAGTTGTAACCTTGTCAAGCCAGCATGCATTACACCACTCAAACCTTAAATGAGCAGGTAGCCAAAACCGGTGTTGGTGCTCCTCCCCAGGGTACTTGACCCACCCCTCCTTATACCATGGTACAAAAGCTGGTGGATCACCCACAGAGGGGTCTTCACACTCAACAAAATCATGGTAACTGAAAGAGTACTGACCCCCAAAGCTTGATCCACGGCCATGTATACGTTTCCAGGAGGGTGAGAGAGGTGAAGGTGGTCTGAATGATACAGAGTCAAGCTCTTCCCCAGTATCTGTGTTGTAGTAAAGGAGGTCTTCAAATGCTTCAACAACTGCAACATGGCCATCAACCCAGAACCGTGCACAATCCTGCTGCATTGTCTTGGCCCAAAGTTGGTTGTTGTCACTTTCCCTCCTGCTGTAGAGGATTTTGTCTACTACACCCTCTACTGTAAGCCGCCACCCAGCAAGTTCATAACGCCCCTCCACCAGGAGAATATTACCAGTGAGGGCCAGCCCATAGATTCCAAACTCAGTCTTGATGAACTGGGAGGAATTTTTGTGTAGGTTGGTGATTGTAACAGTTGATCCAAACTCCAGGGCAGTTATGGCATAAGTACCATCAGCTGAAAGTACATTGCAGTGATGGGCCCCTCCCACAGGAGGATTGGTTGCAGGACTCTCCAAATGCTTTACCTCAAGGAAATCACCTCGAGAAATCAGCACTGAAAATGAGGTTGGTGAGAACTGGTAACTCTGTGGGATGTTGTATTCACTGCCCCAAGGTAGGAACTTTCTCCACAGTGAATAGTCCTGTTCAGGAGTGTATTTCCAAACATGGATGTCACCAGTCATCTTAGAAGCCACCAAGAAACACCCATCAGGAGAGAGGCAATTTGCCATGAAGTAACCCTCCTGTAATAAAGCCTTTGAGTTCTGAATATCAAAGGCAAAAAGTGTGCCCAGGAAGACAGATTCATAGGTGATGGCAGATATTCGATATGTGGATGGAGAGAAGGATATTGTTGGGGGTGTAGGATTGTCATAGAGTTTGAGGTCAATGGAGAATGATTCGATTGGGTTGTTGGTGGGAGTGGGTTGAACCTGGAGGATGTTGATGATAGCCTGGGGACCCTTGTGGCCCAGCACTACCATTGCCCGGAGAGTGTTTTCATATGGCCAAAGGTATGGTTCAACTGATGATAAAAATCTGCTTGTGGATGTCCTCTTTCCAGAAGAAATATCATATGCAACTGAAGTCCAGGTCTCCACCCCTGCAGTGAGAATGGCACCAATTGTCTTTCCATCCAATGACCACACCAATGACTTGGGTATATCACTGATGTCAATCTCTTCAACCACTCCCCCTGTCTGTATATCCCAGATGGCAATTGCAGAACCAAAGCAACCAGCCAGAAATTGGCCATCTGGTGAATAGGCAAGTATGCCTGATGGGTGGTAATCCTGGTCCCATAGTTCAGTGGCAGCCTGGCATTCTGTGAGTGGGAGGTTGGAGCATCTTTCAAGGGTAAGGGCATCCCAAACTTCGACAGAAGTTGATGTTCGTGCTGAGAAAGCTTGGCCACAGGGGGACCAGGTGAAGGTTTCATAGTCTCCATTGATAGTTGCAGGCTGGTCCCATGAACCAGGGAGCCCACAAACCACCCTTGGTCCAGGACCCTGGGGGGATGAATGGTAGTACTCTCGGATGATTGATGATTGAGGGGATAACTCCAATGCAGAGTGGTAAATGTGGGGGGCAGAAGCCTTAATGACCTCAAAAAACTTGGTCACAAAATGAAAGTAGTCTCTGGCCATATCAAGAATCTCCTGGTCTGCAGCCACCTAACAAGCTATTAGTGATATGTGATACTTTAATATATTTTTGAACAAACCTCTTGGAGCCACAGTATCAGCTTCTCCAATCCAGCAACAGCATCTCTTGTAGCACCTAGGATACTGACCACTTCCAGCCATGGCAAGAACTTCTCCTTCAGGAACATATAGAGAGCACTGAGGATATTGCCAGTGTCTTCCCTTGTCTTGGTAAGGTGGTCATACCAGGACTTGCAGGCATACTCCAATGTAGCACTGATGCAATCCTTAACCCTATCTGGCAGATCCTTGACCTCTACATTCAAGGCATAGTCTGGGAGTGACAAGAGGTTCTGTTCCAAGGTGTTGGTCATCAATTTCAGGCAGTTCATAGCAAGTTCACAGTGGAGAGTTCCAGGGGAGATGAAGAACCTCTTGTTGACACAGCGGGATGGATCTGTGATGAAGTCAGGGAATGACTTGTGGAATGGCTTCACAGGACAGTTGGGGTCTTCACTGAGTATGAGTAGTGATTGGATTGATGTTAGAATCATTATGACTTGTTCAGCCTCCAGGCCAATTAGTTCAGCAATTGCTGATGGGGGAAGGGGATATACAAGCATGACAACAGTGCCAATTGTGGACCGGACCTTGGAGTTCAGTTCAGAGTCTTCCCCACTGAAGTCAAAGGCCATTTGGAGAATTGAAGTATAGAGAGAGTTGAGGGTTGTCCCAAACTTGAACTGTGTCTCCCCCTCATATGTTGTGTATCCTGGGAGGGTTAAAATCATCTTCAACCTTTGTTTGGGGGGACAGATTTTGTGATCCAAGAACTTGATGGTTGCAACTGCATAAAGAAAGAGTCCAGCCACCCTTTTACAGAGTAGATCAATGTGTTCATTGCTTGGCCACCCAGTGAGCTGAAACCGTTGTCCAAGCTCAGAAAGCCGAGCTCTAAGGAACCGCTGGATATCTGCACTGATGATGGAATGCTCCACCATATGGAGAACAAATATTTCAGTTGAAGGCCACAAGAGTTTAAGGCGGAACCCAGATTGGATGCGAGGCTCTGGTCGGCCAGTGATGAGGAATTTGACCTTTGGAATCTCTCTGACAAATTGTCCCATGACAGAGAGGATTGCAGATTGTGGTTTGTCATCACTACACTCATCCAGTGCGTCAATCACTATCACTGTTGAAATGTCTTTTTCCTTCAGTGGGGTGACAATAAGCCTTTCCATCTGGCTGTGGAGTGACTCATACTCAATATCTGGGTTTGATTGGAGGAGAGGGATGAGGATAGATCGGAAGTCAGGATATCTGTATGCAAGTTGGAATGAGAGACTGGGGAAGATGAGGTGGAGGTTACTCCGGTCCTTGGAATCATGGGAGCAAAAGAATGATGCTCCTAACCTCCCATCTGCAAACAGACGCTCAGAGGTGGTTTGTGCAATTGTAGATTTCCCAGTCCCAGCGAGTCCATTTAGCCAGTACACAGGGGACCTATTGAAGTCATTGGTCCAGGACTCAATTCCATCCAATATAGCCTCCCGTGTCCCTGTGAGGCAACCCTGGCGATCACCATGTCGATATCCTGCTCCACGAGCACGGGGGCAAGTGTTCAGCACCAGTAATTCAGCTGTCAAGCCATAAGTACATGTACCAGACAAGAGTATGAATGTGCCTGACCTGCACCCTGCAACAGTGTGTCAGCATCCAAAATTCTTTCAAACAAAGTAACCAGTGGCTTACAATCAACCTGCAGTTCTGGTCATAGATAACCTTTTGTTGTGCAAACTACCAGACGTCAACAAAGAGACCCACCAACCGACCGAATGGTTCAATATGTCCTTACCTGGTATTGCACAATGGCATCTCTGAGGGCTTCTGCAAGCTCACAAATGGCATGCACATCTGCTTCATTTTTCTGGTAGCCAGCAGTGTTGGAGTGGTTGGATATGACCAATAACTCGTCTTTGATACCCTCAAGAGCTCTGAGGTGGGGTTAGTGGATGTTTCTTCGCAGAGGACAGGGGACACCCACTCGAACAATGCTGTGCGCTGCTTGGAGTCATTGTCATCATCCACATCATTTACCACCGCTCCAAGTCTATCCAACCGTCTGAGGATGGAGTTGACTTTCCCAGTTACCTCCGGAATTCCCTATCAACACATTAGTACACCTCAAAATGTGTATAAATTATTCTACCTCGCTAAGTCCCAGAAATGTGCCAAACGAAGACTTGAATCAATAGGCAGCCTGTCAGAATAAAAAGCAAAGACAACGCGAAGAAACCCACTGTCAATTGCGCGATCTGGTTGTGGATCGATTGCTGCTGTGAGACCTTTCACCACTCGTGTTAGCCTCGCCCGAGCCTGACAACTCCCAGGACATACTTGGTAGATGAGGATCGTTTTCTGAAATTGATCGACGAGCCTAACGACTGCTTGAGCGTCCTGCGTCTTATCGAGGAATCGAGCCATCCGTCCTTTCTCCAACAGCTCCTGAGACCGCTTCTCGATGTCACCTAAGGACCTACAAAGGCTCAGTTTAGCAGGGCGAGATAACCGACGTGTGATGCGAACTTTGCAAGCTGAGTTTGTCTTTCCACTTCCTCGCGGTCTTTGGCGTTGGGCCTCATCAGGGTCTCCTCCAATTTGACCACCCAAGGGACTAGGTCTTCTAGTTTGTCTCTCACATCCTGGATTTGCTACGAAGGACCCGTCAGCGAAGCAGAGGCATTCCACCCGGCGCGAACGTACATCGTAGTGTTTGATGAGCGCGTTGATGCCGCCCAAGCAGGATTTGAGGGGTGGGAACCAATCAGACGATTCCTTCGCGACGTCTAGAACCACCTTCGTAACATCGGCGAGCCGCTGCCTCTTTGCTGGGGGTCATCAGTGCGGTTTTGGCTGCGGTAGTAGTCGAGAATCATACTTGGGCTTTGTTCTATCCCCGTTTCGCCCGCCGCCGAACGCCGCTTCCGAAAAAAATCTGGCATGGCTCTCCCGTTGTCTACGACGTGTGGGACAAGGAGAGTTCGTCGTCTCCTGCGGGATGGGCGTGCGTAAGCCACGAGGACGCATTCCATGTCGGATCATCGCCACGGCGCTGGAAGGAGTCCCCGTAACGGGGAAGCAAGCTGTGCCGGTCCCAAGGTACGTAAACCTTTACCGGTCCGACTAATGGGGGATGTGACCAAGCCGGAAGCCGTCCGCGGATAGGTCGGCCAGCTCGGATTGATCAACATGTCTGTCATGAAGGAAATCTTCCCAGATCCCGAAAGGTCGCTCTAGGCGGGAGCTCTACAGGACGTTACGTTGGCCGGCACTTGAGGTGATAACCGGACGGGATGTTGGAAACCTACTACAGTAGATCGCGGCGGAGAAAGGGGGGGCGAGGCTCACCCTCGACTCGCGCCCCTTTCAACGGCTGATGAATGCAACGATGACAGTGACCACCACGCAGTGCTCCTCGGCCCGAGCACCCGAGAGGGTTGACCGACGGGGGCGAAGGAAAAACCGGTCGTTCAGCTTCGTAGAGCAGCGCTACATTCACCTTGGAATCACCGATGAGGTAGGGTGTCGCGACACACGCCACATTGACACGTTCTCCCACTCTGACTTGCTCCCAGGAGTCCCATCACTGCATCACTGGACGCTCAGCAGCCTCCGGTTAAAACCAAATGCAGTCCCGGATCAGGTTTTCTTAGTTCATCCGCCTGGAGGTGAGGGAACCCACTCCAAGTGGACCACGGGGAGCCACCATCCTTCTCAGCTGAACTGGAGGGGCATTCTGGTCTCAGAACCGAGCCACCAAGAGGGTGAGTACTTGGGTGGCTCATTTAAAACGAATAAGATATCTGGTCCCCTCCACCCTTATCTTCCCCTTGTAACCTCCGTTCATCCCGAGGTCCCGATAGAGATGTGGCTGTTTCGTTCGAAGAGCCCGGCCACGCCATGGGGGTTACAACGGCAACCCCTTGTACTCCGCCGTAATCACCGGTAAGCACCCTTGTCCTCCTTTTTTCGCATCCCGAGGTCCTTACAGCGGGCACTCCCACAGGACTTTTCAAACCCGCCAGCGGGGATAGCTTCCGACACCATATACCACCGTCACCCCGTCGTTCCAATTGGAGCGGATGGGGTTCCACGACCTCTCTGGCCGCCTCGGCTGGCTTCTTCTCTACCATTGGTGCTTTTACGAGCTTAAGTCTAGCCTGCGGGGACTCACAGTTTATGATTCTCTCTCGTCCACCCAATCCTCACCCGGAGGCTGATCCTAGACGACAGCGGCTCCTCCAATCACTCCCCCACTTCGAATACTTCAAGAATCGCAAACTCCACTGATACGATCCTCGCACTGGCCCTTTCCCAGGTGCTACCGACGCCCACGAGAGTGTCGGTCCTTCCGGTAGCTCCGCCGTTGGTCCCATCCTTCCGTACGCTCGCCCTCCTCGATCTCCGGACATCTCCGCCCAATGTTATGCAGCTACGACACCACGCCGGGGGAAAGTATCAGCCGTCAGCACTCCCCCATCCACAAACTCACATTCCGTCCCAGACCCCCCACAATCGGATGCAGATCAACTTGGTACCGCAGTGGCCAGTTCCTCGATTACTTTGTTGATCCAATTTGCCTAAACCGAAGCCGTGGTCAGACAGCCAGTTACTGGCAACCCCCCTCCGTCCACTTGGTTTCGGGGGGCTATTTCACTTTGGTTTGGAGGCTTTCGCAGCTCATGCCCTCGTCACCCATCCCACTGAGAGGAAGGATGCAATCCCGCGGATTGTGGATCCCACAGCCGATCCCGATAGATCGGAGGGGCCGAAACCAACAAGCGGTTCTCGACCATTGCTTCCCTCAAGGGCGAGTGTATGACCGCCCAACTCATTCACTTGCGCCGTCGTTGGGGTGACCGAGAAATCAGAGACCGCCATCTGCTGAGCACCTACCGGTGGTATTGCGCGGAATTTGATTACTCCGTTGGATGTGGTGTCGATGATTTTGGTGCCTCCGGGGGGTGCGGCCAGTGCGTTTCTCCAGTTGGTATATTGGTGTGGGCCCTTGGTGAAAAACTATCGTCGCCAGGTTGAGTGTGCTCGGTTATAGTCACAGGTATAGTATTGGTCGAGAAGGCGTTCCCGTCTCGCATCTCGCCGATAACAGAGGGGTCAAATCGTTCCGCTCCGTATCTCAATACTCAGTATCACCGGGTGGCGAGCGATCTCTGGGGCTCGAAACTCGAAGCTTGGATGTCAACTTGCCCCAGTTCTTGGTCCTCGGCGCGTACCGTTCACTCATGACCGAAATGGGAGAGTCCCGGAAATTCCCCCACAATCCCCCTTCGTGTTACAGATAGGTTGCCACGAGGTTCTACCCGCTATTACGCGTGCGACAAAACACCCAGCAGACGCGTCACCCCTTCCCATTTATTTACTGGTTACTCATCGACTTCATCAGACCAACAGACTCGAACTCGATGGCGACGCTTATTAGACAATTCCACCACACACTAAGTGGTGGTGACATCGGCACATGAATTCCCGACTGCTATTGTAAGATCTTAAATGGATGGAGTGGTGAGGTGGCTTGGTTGTTCAACTCGACGTGCGAACAACTTAAAGAACCATGCTACGCAAGGAGGAGAGAGGCCGTGCCCAAGCCCCAGGCGACGGCGGCGATCGATATCCTGATGCAACTGTACTTTCTCCACTCGCTGAAGAGTGTGTCGACGACTCCTGGGTCAGGACCCTTTCCGTCAGGTTTAGAAGCGTCGCTCGCGATTTTGAGTATTTCATTGTTGATGGGCACCACTGTTGGGAGGTGTTTATAAATTCGGCGTTACTTGGTGGGGCACAATCTGACACTCACCGACTGCGAGCGTGTACGGTATGGATGAGAGTGACAAAAAGGATGCCCCATACAAGATGGGTCGCAAGCCGGGGCGGAAGGCTGAAGCTACCAAATAGGAAGCGCCACCCAAAAGTGCAGCCGACGCGAAATGTTTCTGTAAAACGAATGGATTTTCGAGATGCATAAAAAGTTCAAAACCAAATTAGCTTCAGTCTGAACGGGGGAAATGATTCGTCAGATCCTCACCCTTGTACGAAGGAACGCCCATTCCCACATCTTCAAGGCAGATGTGTCGCTGATGCCATTTCTGGTCCTCTCCGACTCCGTGATGATGGCCGGGACGATACCGTGCAGCGCGAGGCCGAAGGTTCCGAAGAAGAAGAAAGAGGAGGAGGTCACCCCAGTCAGGATGGCGAGACTGAAGGGGTCGGTGGCACGGTGGATGAGTTGTTGGGTGAGGGTTTCGATTGGTTTGATCATTTTATCGTGGTCAGGTAGGAAATCGATGGAGGGGTTGGGTGAAAGAGGAGATAAGGTTGAACCGGGGAATGTTTGCAAGGTAAGTACTTATGGCCACAGGAGGTGCCGGTAGTTGCGTAGTTTCGCGGCATAGGGTTGGCCGCTTGATAGAAACCTAAACAGGGGGGATCGTGATAGGTATGGACGACGCGTAGGCGTCGGATCATCTCACTCCGCTGTTGCCGCCCGGATGCGTCTGTGGCTGCCGAACGCGACTTCTCTTCCCACCTCGTGAAAATTTACCCTCGAGCCTTGGAGACACGATGGCCACTCTAAAGTGTCGCGCTCGTTGGAGGGAGAGAAATACTACGAGGCACGTTATTCCCAGCCAATCTTAGGCGAGATCCAGCCCCCGTTGATACAACTGTTTCACATAGCCGAACGCGTGGTTCACCAAGAACCAAAGGGCCAGGTAATCCCAGACCTCCCGACGCCCCACCATTCTACATTTGGCCCGCCAACCACACGCGACGCGTCCCCCTGCACCTGCCGCCGCGTGTCACTTCACCTTCGCAGCCGGGGAGGCCCGACCAGGTCCACCTCTTCCTCCCCCCATCCAACCCCGGTCCGAGACGCCAGAACGCAAACGCGGCGCCATCCGCCTTGTGACAAACACACTTCCCTCTCTCGCGAATCATCCACCCGGCAGAGGTAGGAACGTGACACGGGCCAAGTTCTCCTCGACTTCGAGATGTTCATGAAGCGCGTCCTATATGTCCCGGCGATTGGAATGTTCGGTGGGGACCGACCATTGAAGCGGTCAGAGCGGACCTGGGGCTCAGGAAATGTCACGGAGAGTATCGCAGACGTTACGAGAAGGAGCCCTCACCGGAGCGGTCACTCTGCTGGCCCTGATGGATACCACAACCGCTATTCTCGGCACTTTGTCCCAGTCCACTTTCTGGAGAATTCCCTCCGGAATTCCTCAGCACCGTTGTGTCAACGACCCGGAGGTGCTTCAAGGCGGACTCACCACCGAAGGATACCTCTCTCCCGACCTGATCGCCCTCCGTAGTGGTCCTCTCCACGTCTTCGAAGTCAATCCATGTGGTGATATCACTCGCAATGGAACAAATATACCTAGACTGGTTGTTGACGGTGAGCGTACACAAGTCCCTTTCGTGCCTTGTTATAATTGACATGGGGAGCAGGAACTGATCCGACCTCAAGTCATCCCCCCGCTCCAGAACTGCTACGATACCGAGCAAAGAACCTTGACTCCCTTCCGGTGTCTACGGCCGATTTCTCGCCGACTTCTGCGCCACCCAGGTTCAGAAAATCCCTGCGGATGGATTATCCATAGCTGACCCAGGTGCCCCGGAGAAATCCAAGGCGAAAACCGTGCCACTTCAAGTTCTCGAAGGCGGCGCGAGCTCCCGAGCCTGGGGGGAGGATGAAAGTCGCTCTACCCTCACACCCGAAACCAAACTTCGCTCTGAACTTGCCCTTCAAGTCTGTCGTTACCTCTTGTAAACGCTCTCTGTTCCCCTGCTTCGCTCTCACGCAATCGTCAGCCTCAACGATCGTGATTGTCTCCACCTCCATCGTGTCAACCTCTCAGTCATCCTTGTATCTTCGGCGATACGGTTCTCAGAGGCTGTTGGGCTGGACAAGTTCATCGCTACCATCGTCACTTTCCACTGCTTCCCATCCGATCAGAACGGCACCTGCGACACCCTCACCTTAATAGCGCCAAACCCGATTGGAACTCGAAAATTCCGAAGGACAACAGGGTGATACAGAAAGGGAACGCGCTGGAATTCTTAACGAACGAATCGCGAGCACATTCCACAGTCGGCCGATGCCGTGATCCAGCAATGTTGAGAGGTCTACGGTGACATTCGACGCTGCGTCTTACCGTTGGTCAGAAACCGGACTAGTCGTCACGTTCAGTTGGCCGTGTTATGCAGGCGACCGATGAAACGGAGAAGGCGAACAAAAATGGGCCGCCCAACACCCCCCTTAGGTGTTTCATGCCCAAGAAGCCGTTTTCGACCCAGACTCGACTCTCGACTCGGTCGCACGTCTATTCGATAATCCTGAGTTCGTCAGTGGAGAATCCAATTATGAACGGCGTACCCACCGGATCTTCGTCCAGGAACGACTGCATTTCATCAAGTCGCTGACGAACGCGAAGGACACCAGTCAGCTCTCCCTTGATGTTACGTGCAGTGCGTGTGTCCCTTTCTACCCCCGATCCCCATGTGCTTACGCTGGTTCAGTTGATCGTTGGCTCCTAGACAAACCTGGGATCCTCCCATCGTGGCCTCTACCCCAACAGCATCATGTGTCGGATCACCAAGGAGCTAAGCGCCAGAGGAAAGGCCGACAGTAATGCGTACGGAGTGCTAACAACTGCCCTTACGACCGAGTCACCAAGACCTCGCAACGAACCGGGACTCCACCTTATATGGCACAGGACTTGCTTAGGGGAGCACGTGACACCCGCCTGTACAGGGATGATGTTGAATCTTGTTGATCTGCGCACCACCAGCTCGATCCCAGCGAGAAGGTGAAATGGCCAGTGGTTCCGCGAGAGGGAACTCAGCCTCCGTATGAAGATTGGTTTTAACGAAGGGAATTATGCCAAACTTGGAAAATTCAAAGCCTCTTTCTCTTCACATATGGAGGCGATCGAGCTGTCCCCGGCCTTGTGATGAGACCGCTTCTGCCGCCTTTGACGACGAAACATTAGGAGGATATGTCGGCTATTCCGCCATTATCGAACCAGTCCGCCACCTGAAAGGGGAACTCAAATGACTTGTCGTTCGACATGACCCCTTGAGCACACCACCCCCCGCGTCATCGACTTCACGGTTGGGGCGGCTCAAACTGGCAACTGGGTTGCATCCAATGGATACCGATCCGCCTCCTGTCTTGCTTCTTCCCCTTGCGATTCATTCTCGACATCAATGCATGTAACCCTATCGACGCAAGCATTTATAGGATGTAATGTCATTTTTTCTCCGGTCATCACTTGGCACGCATACGATTACACCGGGGGGTATCACGCTCGATCACTCCGGCGGTCTCCCGAAAAGTTCCAACCATATCCGAAGAAGTCGATCGCCATCATGGTCCCCGTCTAGCCTCGCCCGCCCGAGGGGACGGAGTTATCTGAGAGTGCTTTAGAAAGTCAAGGGCGGGAACATTTACATTGCAATTCCAAAACCCCCGCAGGTTCAAGATGGGCGGTCACTACTTTTTAGGGGAGAAGATGAGACGAGACCTGGCAGGACTCGGCCTGAGGCTATAGAGATTGACTTGGTATGTTGTGAAGTTCAGACGTACATATCGGTTGGTGATCATCATGCGGCGCACAGCCCCGCTTCCCCAAGCCAAACTTTCAACGCAGCCGACCAGTGTGAAACACAGGTTCCGCCTCTCTTCGGCCCACAACTGAGGATCCGGTCGTGGAGTGGTGGTAAACCCACGAGACTGCTCCCAAAGCCCTCCGGCTGCCACGGGTGCTTATCGATAATTGATAATCCACTCTGGATCAAACCGACTTTCCCACGATAACGTAACTGAATGTCCTCGCCACATTTCCCTTCCGCGCTAACGGCGAACCTCGTTTCCTACCACCATCCTCGACGATGCTTGAAACTTCGACTAAGGCCTTGGCCGAGGACGTCGACACCGCGATACGAGATGCCTATCACGCCCTTAGGAATGCCCTCCATAAAGTGGAAGACTTGAAAATGAGGGTTATCCGGGAACCAGGTGTCGGGCCGTTTGGACTGGAGGACGACGAGATGTACAAGATGTACCTCGATCTATCAAAGCGATTTCAGACGACACGCGAGGAGATACGCGATCGCAGTGGTCCGGCTCTACCCCTGCCCCCTGCGCCCATCCCAGAGCCAGAGCCAGCGCCACCTCAACCCCCCACACCTACCCCGGCGCTAGTGCCCGTTCCGAGGACGGAGGAACCGCGCGCCACGCCTACCCAGGTGTCAGTCCCGGTGCCAGTCCCGGTGCCAGTCCCGATTCCAGCCCCGGTTTCAGCCCCGGTTCCTAGTGCGGAAGAGCCTCGCACTGCACCTACCCCAGTGCCAGTGCTGACCCCCGTCGTGGAGGAACCATGCACTGTAAAACTTCCAACCCAACGGAGCAAGACTCGACCGTATGTCCTCGTTCCTGTATGTTTTCTTACCTTATCTCTGTGCACCATGGGAGGGTGATTCTTGTCCATCGTAGCCTCGAAAGTTGGGTTTCAACACCCCCGTCTCGCAATCCAATACAAGTGCCAATCGACGCAGAAGTACTGTCGCAGTGAGGACCAAGGGGCCGTTCAAGGGTAAACGGAAAGTGGCGGAACAAAAGGACGAAGAGCCCTCTGGTTCTGAGAGTGGAACAGGTATGAGTGGCCATTCAGATCGTTGTGCCAATTGGTGACCACCGCAGCCGTAGAGCATTGCTCACCAGTCAAGAGAATGAAAACCCACCACACCCCCAAGAAAGTCAACAATAAAGTCGATGATGATGATGACGATATCCTGATGTTCGATGATCCTGAACGCTGGGGCTCCCCTCTTACGGAATTGAGTTCTCCATCCCCGATCCCCACCCAAACCAATACGGCACCACCACCTGGAAGGCTAGATACCTCACACGCCAATCCTCGTAGTTCGCCACCCCCACCACCGCGCCTCTCTGGCGTGCCTCCCAACGTTGTTGCTCAAAGGGTGGATAATCCGGCCCCAGCTCCAACCCCAGCCACGGTGCAGAAACAGAAGCCATTGAGGGAACAAGCACCAAGACCAGGGGTCGACCGAGAAATGCCAAGATCGGAAGCCGAAATCCCTCGTGCAGCACCCGAACCGTTACCGACTCCCGTCCCGGCGTCGACGACATCCCTCGCGGCCTCCGGATCCCGTCCAGACGAGTCGAAGGCGGCGGCGGTTAGTACCGACAAGAAACCCAAGTTAAACCGCAAGAAGAAATACGGCCCAGACTACCAGTTCAACATGGACGACACCCTGCTCGACAGGCGATTGTTGGCGGTCGGACCGGATTTCGAAGTCGAGAACGACAGAATCACGCACCAACAAGTCGGCCCGAACTCCCGCGCAACCATGTCGCATATCTTCGGAGGTAACGTACAACGGATGATATCCTATCCTTCACCCGAGAAGAGGCGAGTGCACGGATTCAACTTTGCACTGTTGTTCCCGAGCCGGAAATACAATCCGCACCTCCCCACGAAGATCGGGGAACGCGGATTGTTATTCAGACTTGACCAAAAGCTAGAGAAATGGGCCGATAACGAGGGCGGAAGTGGTCCTTACCACCTTATGATGCACCATTCGTCCGATGATTACTGTTATTTCGGGGTCTACGAGTTTGTCCGGGTTGACCCCGTCACCAAGGACGAGTGGCTTTCTCAG
>Ga0307509_10004017_pt1 | contig 21629 bp, 17 predicted proteins | sample 10_EM_MG_FD_202245 | JGI IMG/M metagenome (GOLD analysis project Ga0307509, IMG submission 202245) | Populus trichocarpa ectomycorrhiza microbial communities from riparian zone in the Pacific Northwest, United States - 10_EM | ecosystem: Host-associated > Plants > Roots > Unclassified | place... | reverse complement strand
CCGGTGACATGAGAGCGTTTCTCATCAACTGATCGAACGCTTCGAAACACTTGACATCAATGAGGACAGCGTGCTTGTAGCATTCCTTTGCTTTATCAAAGGAGTTCTGCTTAGCGTACACCAAGCCTCTCAAATAGCACATTGCCGCTTCAAACTTTACATTCCCAACATGTTCTTCTCGATCTTTGCTACTCCGTCCACCAGCAGCAGCTCGCCGTCGTCCATTGGTAGCAGAAGCTGAACCGGAAAAGAGATGTGTCGGGTCCTTGTCACCCAAGATGTTGAGGGCTTCATCGTATTTGGATTGCTTGATCAGGCACAAGGCAGCAAGGTAGCGACAGGAGGTAGATCGAGAGATTAGGTCGTTACGGGTAAGAAATGTTTGAGCCCTGCTGTAGTGTCCAGTGCTGAAATGAACCTGAGCGAGCCAAAAAGCATCCTTTGGGTCCCCTTAACTCAAGAGTAGTATTAGAAGTGCCACGGAAAGAGAAGCGGGAGCGCGCAAGCAGCGTGAATACCAGTCAAAGCTAACAGTTTGTCTCCGATGTATATAGCAGCATCATATTGATGTTTATTCAAGGCATCTTGCCGCCAGCTCTTGAGAAATTCCTCCATCTTTGGATTTGTAGGGACTCTTCCGGAAGAGATTCCACGTTTTCGAACGAGTGTGGTGTCTAAGGGGGGAGCCTCGAGATTCGAGGATGCTGGTGGCATGGCCGAAATTATATTTTATAGAATGCAGTACGGACGGGCTTTCAGGTATTATTTGGATAAAGTGATAGAGTGGGGGTTAAATAAGAGATTCGTTATCGGGGAAAGGCAAAATGTAAACTCCACAATTGAGGCTCTTGTGGAATCAGGTTGGCACCCCAACCAGATCCTCTCCGGTCTGAGGTCTACTTTATGCAGGCGTTTCACATGTCATTAGGGTAACTTACAGTACTCGTAACTTGGCCGTTTAAAGAGTCTCCTCATGCCTTGCGTTTATTAATACCTATCTTGGCGCAAAAGGTGTCTAGAGAATTTTTAAATTGCCAAATACAGGGCTATTCGGGCTGTAGTTGCAAATCAGGAGCATTTCCTTCGCGGAAATGATGGGTAGAACCATCCCCGGGCCCTCCTCCTGCCTTTTTTTGGCCTCGTGTGGCCCTTTCTTCCTATCGTATCATAGCAGAAAGGGATATTCTAATAGTGGGACGGAGTGTGTATCATAGAAGCCGGACGTTTTGTAGGGAATTGCCGTCTTTGGTGCCAAGCTTCGACTCTGTGGGTACAGAATTCTAAAGCCTTTAATACTAGTATCATACCTGAACTGGTATCGCCCACTGCAGACCGCAGATGCTCGAATAGCTCAACTAAAAGCCAGCGTGGACAGGGAAGGGCTACAGTAGTTCAGGCTATTTCTGAGGGTTCAATCTTAGCCTTTTCACGCTTCAGAATGTCTTCCATATCCACCTCCTCTCACCTCTGCCAAGCTTATTGACAAAGTTCGCCAACTTGCCTCGCTCTTCCTAAAAGTTCCAACCTATCTATGGAAATACTTTGCCCCCATGCGAGAACCCCCAACATGCCTCGACTAGTATGTCCATCTTAGCTACGTACTGTACTTCTACAAACCTACTGTAGTTTCCATCGACATTACCACTATTGTCTTTGGCTGCCCGGGCCCTACGCCTAGCCCAATTTGTAATATCGGATACCGAGAGGACCAAGCTCTCTACTATACGATAGAATTATTGAAATGGGAACTGTTTTAGTCGAGGCCTAGGCCATTTTTCACTCGTTCTGCACGAAAGGTATTCACCTCACTAACGGTAAATTTTTGTCAAAGCCACACCATCATATATATATGTGCGAGCAGAAGTGGTGGGCCAAAAACAGTTAGTCCATCCTCTGGCACCTTGTTGAGGTTTCTTGCTTTCAGCGGCAGCCCTAAGCTCCATTTCTGACCTTGGATTTAATGTTATCGTTGCTCTCACTGATGCAACCCATGAATTTATATGATAGCATCATTGTCACCTATTCCAACCCATCCCACTAGATAAGCATTTTACTCCTCCTCGCACATCCTAAAAGACCGAAATTCCAAGTAACCCTTTTTCTTTAGCGGGTACAATTTGTTTGAAATCTAACGCCATATCATAAGCTATTTGGCAAAGCCATCGGTAGGTTGCACAGGCAAGAGGCGGTGATGGGGGAGAAAAGGAGCCTGGAGGCTACAATCATTAATTGTCGACTCGAAGTACTGTACTGTACTGTACAGCACTTGGGAAGTTGAACCTACCGTTTTCAGTAAATGTTAATGAATATTATTGGTCAACTAATCCATAATGCAGTGTATGAAAATAACAAAAACTCCACCTAACCCGAGTCTAGACTCATTAATTTTAGATATGGTAGCTGGGCCGTAGGATACGGGAATTCGAAATTTAGGTGGAGTTTTGGCTGTGGGTTTCGTAGAAATCATGCTGGTCACATTCACTGGATTTGTTACTGGTACTGTACAAGTACGATACCGTACAGCAGTTTTCTATATGCGCCGGCGGATGACTAAGCTGGTGGCACGAGTGGGTTGAGGGCTGAGGGCCTTGCGGCTTGGAGATCAGATCTCTTATATCCCCGGAGGTATCTTTTCCATCACATAGGGGTCAGGGTGTGGTAGCGTAAGGGGTGGTATGATACATATAATATCATATCATAGTTGGAGATCTTGTGAAGCGGCCCTCAATCCGATCCCAACGAGGGCAGCTAGAGGGATGTAGAAATTGCTTTAGGCGCTTGGCTGTTCTATCCTGTAGATGGCACTCTTATTAGAGCTCAGGCGCATTGGGTGATTAATGGCGTCTAAGAGGAGGGATGGACTGATGAAATGAAGCTCTTTCTCGACCTAAAAGACGCCAGCTAGGAAGATACAGTACCAGTCCTGATACAGTAGGCTGCTCTCCATTTGGTGGGGTAGGGGGTCATGATTACTATTGTATGATACCACTGCCATACCCAGGGATTTCTCTAGCACCATAGGGATAGGTACAGTAGTGGTATCATAGTATAATATCTCCACTGTTCCGACTCTGCTGGCAAGCGCATGAGGGCATCCAGAAACCACGGATAAACAATCCCTTATCCGGACAAACTATTTTCCGGCGGGATGCCAAGCCTAATAGCCCACCACAAGGATCCGGAAAGGAAAAAGGAAAAAAGTTCTCCTGCTCCTCTATCTGTTTGCCGTCAACCTCACCTAACGCTAGAGGAAAATTTCCTCTACTCCCACTTTAACCCCCCCAATCCCCTTCAAATAAGGGATCAATCGCTATTCCTTCCTTATTTCCCCTCCTCTCCTACCTTCTCCCCTCCTCTTTGTTTTCCTTTCTTGATAGAAAGGCAAAATACCTCTCCTCCTCATCTGGAATATGTTTTCTTCCGCCCTCCGCCGGCATTCACCCTCAATTGCACGCTTTTCTTTCTCCTCCATTCGCTCCCTCACTTCATATACTCCCGCACGCACGGCTGTACTCAATTCTTTGAAAAACCCCCCCACCACTCCTTTTCTGCAGCATAGATTTTTCTCGGCCTCGCCCTTTTTAAAGAATGATACCGAGGCGGAGCAGGAATTTGCGGAAGAATTGACAGTGGATTCTGATCCTCCCGCAGGGGAATACATTCATCACGCAGGCGATCCTGAAGTAACCCATCACTATGGGAAGGATGAGCCAATAACTCGTTTTCAACAGCTTGCTGATAGAGGCTTGGTCGATCCAGTCATCATCGACAAGATAGTAAAAGAAAAGGGATACGAGGAAATGACAAAGGTTCAGAGAAAGACTATTCTAGAGACTTTGGGGGGGGAAGATGTGTATGCTTAGCTCTCAATATTTCCTGTCACCGTTTGTTTGCTAATGAATTATCGGAAAACAGGTTCGGTCAGGCCAAGACTGGTACCGGAAAGACTTTTGCTTTCCTTTTACCTGTTATACAGCGCATAATGGCCACCACCATCCCTTTCGAGCGTCGTATTAGGGTCGACCTAAGGGCTCCGCCTGGGCAGCAGGGAACGAACGCAGATGTTCGTGCAATAATTATATCTCCTACGCGTGAGCTAGCACAGCAAATTGAGGTTGATGCCCAATTCCTTACCCAGGGTACTGGAATAATTACCCAGCTTGCCGTTGGCGGTTCTGGAAAGAGAGAGAGTCTCGCAAGCATTAGAACCAAGGGGTGCAATATTTTGGTTGCTACTCCCGGCAGATTGCATGACATTCTGTCTGACCCGCTAGCCGACATCAGCACTAAAAATCTCGAGATGCTAGTACTAGACGAGGCGGACCACTTACTTGACCAAGGATTCGCCGAAGCAATTTATGATATTGTCAAAATCCTACCTCCCAGAGACGATCCCGTCGGGAACACTGGAAAGCCTAGACAAACGCTCTTGTTCTCCGCTACGATCCCAGATAAAGTCCTGACGATGGCGAAGAAGACCATGCGTCGTGGGCATAAATTCTTACAAATGGTCGAGAAAGGTGAGGCAGCGACACACGAGAAAGTCCAACAGCACCTTATTAGATGCAGGGGGCTTGAAAACCAACTACCGGCACTTGTTGAGCTTCTAAAACGTGAGATTGAGATCGCCGCCAAATCCGAAGAAAGTGAAAAACCCCTCGAACCTTTCAAGGCCATCATCTTTTTCAATGCTGTTCGTCCGGTGATGCTCTTCTCCACGGCCCTCCGAAATCTCAATCGAGGGGGTGACGGGGGAAGCATGCGCCCATTCCACCCGGCTGGAATATATGAGATCCACTCCCGTCTCACTCAAGGTGGACGGACAAGAGCTGCAGAGAATTTCCGTAAGGTTAAGTCCGGAATCCTTCTTTCGTCCGATGTGACAGCACGCGGGATGGATTTCCCTGGCGTAACACATGTCATCCAGATGGGCGCCTCCAAATCTGTGGAAACCTACATTCATAGAATTGGCCGCACAGCTCGTGGAGATAGATCTGGCGTAGGCTATCTCTTCCTCTCAGAGATGGAATATCCAAACGCTATGAGGGAACTTCGAAAGCTTCCGCTGGAGCCTAACAATTCGCTTGTTACTGCTGGGATCGACTTAGGAGTAGAGCAAGAACTTCCGAAACATGCATCTGATATATTGGCATCAGTTGCGGAAGCCAACCAAAAAATCGACCCATATGAGATGAAGGACACTTACACGTCACTCATCGGCTGCTATGGATATATCCAAAAACCTCTTTTGGCCAACTCTCTAAATCGCCTCGCCACCCTTGGGTGGGGGCTGCCATCACCGCCGGAGATATCTAGGGCACTTGCGTTGAAACTAGGCATTGATTGCCATCACGGGTTCCACGTCTCAACCTCTCATCGCAATGATGCTAATAGCGATGAGCCTGACAAACCTAGTTATGGTGGAAGAGGCGGAAGGGGTGGAAGAGGTAGTTTCGGCGGAAGGGGGGGTCGGGGTGGTCGGGGTGGTCGGGGGGGATTTAATGATCGTTCGCCTTACCGCTCTAGTGGTGGCGGAGAAGAAGAAGGCGGCTACGAGCGCAGGCCATTTAGGCCAAGAGACGATAGCAACGGGGACAGCTATGAACGTAAACCTTACCGGTCGCGAGAAAATGGAGACGGCGAGGGAGACAGCAGCTATGAGCGCAAGCCATTCAGACCAAGAGACAGCAATGGGAGTAGCTATGAACGCAAACCCTTCCGTCCCAGAGATGATCCCTCCGACGGTTACGAGCGCAAGCCCTTCCGCCTTAGGAACAACGACGATGGTGGGAGTGGCAGTGGTGACTACGAGCGCAAGCCCTACCATTCCAGAAACGACGACGCTGGCGAGGATGGTAGCGGCGGTTACGAGCGCAAGTCCTTCACCCCCCGTGGAGGGGGGGGGTCCCGCGGCCGGGGACGTGGTCGTGGCGGTTTTGGCGGTGGGTCAGATTGGAATTCAGGCAGTGAGCGCGGTCGAGGTGGGTACCAGCGTGCGCGCAGTAACGGGCCCGGTAACTGGGAGCGCGGCAACCGTGGCCGTAGCGGCAGGAGAGGATGACCTTGAGCTTGTAGTGTAGATGCAACCCCGTTCGTTGTGTTAGAATTACTAGTATAGAGGCCGGGGGATGTGTTTCTCATCTATCTTATGGTTAATGGTGATCAACTGCCTTTCTGTTTTCTTGTTTAGTTTTGACTATCTCTATTTTTGTAGGGGAAAAGTTTCTTTTTTGTCTACTTCCTTTTCATGTATTCTTCCATTTCTCCTTTCCTGATATTCCATATTTTTCTTGTTCTCTGCCCTCTTTTTTTTAACCTGCCTGCGCCAGGTGTCCGCGGGTCCTCCTATATGGAAAGGAACTCTACTCATGTTGTATTATATATATGGAAGGTATGGAGGGGCTGGGAGAGGCGGAGGTGGATTTGTCAAGTTCCTTTCTTTCCCCTTACCCGATGGGGGCCGGAAAAGTTGGCATTTACGTCTGTCTGTCTGCGCTTCTTTTTTTTCGTGAAACTGGAGCGGAGAGGGATTTTCCTACGGAACTATGTGTGTGTTCACTAAGTCGATTGTGTGCAGGACGGGAAATATGGTGGAGTTGAGGTCATAAGGTATCACTCGTGAAGATTTGTGTGGTTGATATTAATGGTGTTATCATACCGGTAGTCGTAATGATGGCATTTACATAATACCAAAAGAACACAAGCGCCTCCATCTTTACTTCTTTCCTTCAAATTATGTAGAAAGGCGTTTTATTACACCCAAGCTTCGGGGCTCTCTAGCTTGGCGATTGCATTCTGTAACATAAGCTAGTGTCTAGACATATAATAGCACCTCAGGTAGTCCCCTCCATAGTCCTCCCATTTTAACCTAGAGAGCCCCGGGAGTTACCGCCCTTCAAGCCCACACTCTTTCATTCAACCTCTCCGTCAGAAACACCCCTCCCTAGCGGTATTCTCAGTTCTGATCGGTAAAAACAAAAACAACGGCCGACTATATTTTCTCGCATAGTGAGTCATATCACAACGACGTTCCGCTTGGCCATGGATTTGTTAGGCTTGGGCCTAATGTGAATTTACCTAGATGGTATGATATAAGATGGGAAGGCACAGGCGATAGGGTTCACGGTAGATTGAGGTTGGGCTGTGGTGTGCTGGGTTGGAAGATTCGGAGTTTTTTTGATGTTCGGGGTTGGGGAGGGAGGCAAAGAGTTCGTTGGAGGAGGAGGTGAGCGAGGTGCTGTGATAAGTTCGGGTAGTTTTGTGGCCATCCGGTTTAAGCGGGTGGGACGCAAAGTGGCTTTCTTGGGGTGATGAGCGGCGAGATCGCGGGAGCGTTCTACTAGTACTACACGGGTGTAGAAGCCGGACGTACAGTACTCCCGGGGATGGGTCTAGCACAGCCGAGTAATCTAGTACCAGAGGCCTAAAGAACAATGGAAATGAATCTCGATTAGTATGCAATGGGCACCCTACTCTCTGGGTTATCTGGAAGAAGGAAAGGATGTGGGAATCATGCAGAGCAGGAAGAAGCACTAGAATGCCAAGGATACTTGGGGAGGGGCTGGGTGGGTGTTACCGCCTAATGCAATGACAGGATCGGATACACTACTATGCTGTGTTTAATTTAGCTTTTGGGTATGATACGTTGTAGTGGGAGGAGTAATTTAAAAATATACAGTAGATTGTCAACTGCGATCTATTCATCCCTCGATGACCGAACCTGGGAAACGTTTGTTTCCGTGTAACTAACCATGTAATTTAGTAAAAGTGACTCTGGATGCATGGTAGGAAATGTTTCCTCTATCTTGTTCTCGAGTATGGTGGTTTATAAAAAATTATTGTATACCGTAGGTGGGGGGTGGAGGTTCAATGAGAATCTTAGAAAGCTTTATCTTAGCTGCCTGGGTCATGGGGATTTCTGGGTTCCTGGTGCGAGGTCCGGGAAGAGGTTTTGGGACAGTTATCTAAGGCTAACTTAACCAGCTAAATATATCCTTGCCTGACCCGGATAACGTTGTGAGTTGTGAAATAAGCTTTTGTGGATCTTGGCATTGGTGCATGCTGGAAGGCTGAGACTATCCTGCCCAATGAAGGAAGACGGCTAGGCTGTGGCGGTCTCCAAAGCCATATTTTATCAAACTGGGCCGCGGAACTGGAATATACCGTAGTTGCGCCTCCGTACCTTTATTTGGGATGCATAGAAGTATGTTTAGCTCTTGGTGCAGTGACTGGAGTAAGCGTTGTTCCCCGAGCGGCTAAGGGGGCCCTGGAGCTAATCGGGGGAGGTTCGGCAGACTTACTTACTCTTCGTACCTGGAGAGTTCGCCTAAGGCTGGTTACCGCTCGGGTTGCCGGGTTTCACATCCTGCTGTGTGGCAGGGATAAGTGCACAAAGCACTACTTTCGCTTGAGATTGTAGAGAATCTTCTCGCAAAACACATCCATCGAAATCTACCAACAAGAACTTAGGAAGAGATACCCCGCCCTTCCTATTAGGATCCCGGAATTATGCTCTCAGTGGAAGAAGTATTTGCTTCCGAATTGATATTCCATGAAATACCTAGCTGCCAGTGGGGAAGTGGTTAACACGTCGAGAACCAATTAAACCCTGTCGCAATTAACCACAGGAGTCCAGGAGGCCAATTCGCACTTACAATGAGTTATTATTGAACGATCTGTCATGTAGGGCAGCAGAATTAAAAAATAATCCTGCCAGATAGGGACTAGGGGGCTGGAGAACCTGGCTTTCATCGATCAAGCTGTGGGGCTTATCAATCCTGCTATGATATGAGGTGGGGGAATCCTACGATAGACCTTAAAGTTTGCGATGGGCGGAGTAGCGGAAAAAGAAGAAATGTTTTCTTTTGTTTCCTTTGTCTGGGAAAAGCTGCTGTAGATGCTTTGGCCATTTTCGTTCTGGCAAGCTATGCTCTCCCTGTTTGTTGCTTTATAAACATCGTTTTTCCGACTGGGGCGGGGTATGATTGTGCCTTGGGAAAGGCATAGGATCCCAGGATACTGTAGTAACTTGGAACCAGAGCATCTGTTTGGACTATTAGATGATCCCATCGGACTCCACGAAATCCTAGATACATGGGCTTACCGCACTGCAAGGCGGTATTTGCATATTGCGCCACAAGGCATTATTGGAACATGTTTTTTAAGTTCAAGATTCTAGAGACTTCTGCACTGTATCATATATTTTTTATGGGGTTTCCTGCTCCTTTGATTTATGCTTGTGTAGTGCAACTAGCTGTATAGAACCGTACTGGGGTGGACCTATAGAGGGTAATTCTAGGAGGGCGCTAGGCACCCTGCTGGGCGACCTGCGGCCTTGACAGCTGTAACTTGCTAGCTTAACTTTATTTACAAGTCTTTCTCCCCATCTCCAGGTATCGTACTGCAGTACTGGTAAGGCGAGCCTAAACACATTAGATAGGGAGCCGGATATGGTTCTTGGCAAAGTTGCCCAGACACTCGGACCGGTACCACATGGTGGTGATGCGGAACTTTTAAATGCAGCGGGAACAATACAAATATTTGGCATAACAAGGGCCTAAGAGGTAAGAGCTTCACATTGGGGCGCGGCTATCGACTTGTGTCGAGGGCTTTATAAGATTAGACAGTGTAGGGCCTGTAGTGTCGGCGGCAGTGCTATTTGTGAGCCAGTAAGAACAAGCTATCGGAGGATTGCTCTTGAGTGCCTGATCAAATTGGTGGAACAACACAAGTTCCGAAAATATATTCGAAACAATCCGCCCCCCGCAAGTACTTGTTGGGGTAGAGCTAGTAGAATTGGGATCCTTTAAAGGCCATCCCTCCCTTAGGAAGTCATCTTCAAAAGTAGTACCGTGAGTTACCTAAGGTCTAAAGCTGCCCTATAGGGTAAGATTACCGAGAAGACTATCCCTGGCTTTAACGACGAATTTTGGTGTCTCCTAGCGGCGCGGACCCGGAGCTATCGATTAGAATGGCGCATAGTCCGAGTTTTGGCGGCCACGAGTCGTCCTCTAGCAGTCTCACCCAATTAAGCCAATTCAGCCATGCATATACTTCGGTAGACACTTTGGAATCTCAAAGTAAGGACCCAACTCACCCCTTTTACACAGTTTTACAAATAATTTCTAGTTTCACCCAAACCCGAGGCCAACCCTGCAATAGGCCTAAACGACCAGAATTGGAACAAGCCATGGAAACCATTTACTTTACGAGCGTCGACTATCATGGCTTCCCTCCTCATTACGGTTGCTCTAATCACACTTATAGAATATCTCAATAAAATCACTATTGAAGAGAAGGCATTATTCTTTGCAGATAAAGCCGGGGACTTTCCAATGGGTGTAGTATTTTGCTACCGGTATCTACCTCAGATGATAGTTGTGGCGTTGGGGGTGGGCTGGGCTGCAGTGGATCTAGATGTGAAACGGCTGGAGCCGTACTTTCAATTATCGATGCCCGAGGGAGCGACCGCTAGCAACTCGATATTTCTTCACTATCCTTTTGACTTCATTGCTTTTGTGCCGATCAATGCTGCTAGAAAAGGGTGGGTTTTTGCTGCATATCCACTCCGTCTGAGATACTCATAACTAATAATGTATAGGCACTGGAATGTCTTCTGGGCTGGATTGGCCCTGTGCCTGATTTTCTGGGGGATTACGCCGTTGAACAGCTCTCTCTTGACTACCCAACATGTGGCACAAGATATAGAAACATCGTTCAAGCCGCTCAAAAAGCTCATCCCGTTCGATGACCAAAGGGCAGCGATGAGCGCTTCTTTCCTGTACACTAGCTATGGTGTAACCTGGCTAGGAGAGAAGGTGCATTCGTTCATGACCAAGGAACTCATCGCCATACCTTTCAAACCAGCAAGCTACAGCGAAGGTCAAGATTATTTAACACGGGGTAACGAATCGTGGACTGCCCAGACAAGAATATACCAAACGGAGCTTGAATGCACCCCTGTGGAGATAAAGGTTTTGAGGGGAACTAGCTACACGTTTATCACGGACAAATTTGAATATGAGAGGGACCCTCTCCCTAACCCCGGCCGAACCCGGACCATGATGTATTTAGGGTTCGCCGACAGCCTCCTTGACGATGTTTACGAGGGCCCGAACTCCTTCTCTGCTATCTGGGCCAAATCACGCAAGTCTCAAAACGGAAGCGATGAACTCGACCTGAGCGCTCTTGACTGCACAACAAGTTACCACTACCAAACCTATGAAGTCACAGTGGACGGGCGTGATGGCTCCATTCTGAAGGCCGGCCCTGTTGGGGAGCCAACGAATTTCACACAGGAAGACAAAATTATCAATATCTCAGTGTTTGAGGCGGATCTGCTCTCAGCTGCAACAAACCCTTCGGTAAATTCAAAGTATTTCTCATACGAAGCTCCGGTTCCTAAGTGGAGGTTTGAGGATTGGGGTATCGATAGCCCGACACCTCAGATCTCGTACGTTATTGGGTTATCTCTGGGGAAGAAATTCGAAGACTTTAGAGACCCTATGACCTTCAGGAACGGGCTGGACAAGATGCTTTTTAATAACGCCTTGGAGACACTGCTTGTGCCCGATTCCAGTGGAGAGGAGGTTGTGGGAAAGAGGGTAGTTACAAGTATAGGAATTATCGTCGTCCCTCTAATTGCTCACATTCTAGCAGGGTTTCTGGGGCTGGTTGTTGTCTGTCTTGGAGGAGTGTTCCTCATCTCCTACAATCGACAGAATAATCTAGCCAGTGATCCGGATAGCCTGGGAACGAAAATGGCCTTGGTTGCCCACAGCGAGACACTTCTGGGAGATTTTAACGGCACAGATGAGTGCCCGGCTCCTAATTTGTGCATGGAGCCTAGGAAATATAAACTTGGGACCTGGGGAGGTGGAGGTGGATACCGACTGGATGCTATAGGGGGTGGGGACAATCCACTGGTTCGGAATCCACATGCTTCCTGCACTATCCCACACGGTGGCAAATTGGTCGGCCCGATTGAGCTGAATGTTTGGACGGGGCTTGTGGCAACGCTTGTGAACATCGCGTTATTGACACTGCTCATTGTCCTGTATAAGTCCGCTTTGCAGTGGAATGGTGGAACTCGATCAAACTCATCCTAGATTACTAGGCATTGCTAACATGCGCGTTAGGCCTGCCAACGCTTTCCGACACACAACTCGTTTCCCAGATCATCTTCTCTTTCATTCCAACCGTCATCGCTACACTTCTAGAGCCGTTTTGGGTCTTGGTTGGGCGTTACCTCGCACTATATCAGCCATACATTGAGCTTCGCAGAGGAAATGCGTCACCAGCTCCCTCTCTAGGCCTTAAATACACAAATATTCCCCCTGTGCTCATCGCCCCACGTGCACTTCGCCACGGCCATATCTTCCTCTTCCTAGCGTCCATGATGGTCATCACGGCAAACTTCCTCGCCATTGCATTGGGTGGAATCTTCGACCGTAGTTCGCAACCACTCACATCTGACATAATGGTAACCTACCCGTTCACCACTGGCATCAACACAGAAATCCAGAAGGCGAATTCAATGGACGGGGTTCTAATGGAGACATTCGCGAAAGATAAGGCGGAACATTGGCTGGTTGTCAACACCAATGTCGTTGAGGGCACTGAATTGCCAGCCTGGGTCACGGATGAATTCTACTTCCTCCCGTTCGAGTGGAAGGGGAACAAGGATGGCTTGAGGACTTCTGTGACACAAGGATATGGCGGGAATCTGACATGCCGCTTACTTGCCGGTAACACTTTCCAACCGATCAACGAGTTTGGTGAAAGGACTGCGCTTGGAATCAACGTCACAATGCCAATATCAGATGGAGGGTCCGTGCGTTGCGAGAATAATCAAAGACTGGGTTTCCAGCTGTTGAAGCCAGGAACCTACCCCTTCGCAGCCGAGTGGGTCTGGGGCCTCAAACCCTCAGATGGAAGTGACCAAAAAGCTGTGCGAGCCTGCATCAGCCTAATCCTCGCTGGCTGGGGCCGTGGCGAAGCGAATTCTACTAGTATGCCTGGCTATCCTGACCTGCACAGGGAGCCTTCCGCAACTATGAAGTCTGACACTACAATAATCTGTAGCCAGAAAATCTCCACCGGCGAGTTCAGGGTGACTGTAGATGGCAAAGGGCGCGTGAAAAGATCCAAGCTTATCGGAGAGCTCAAATACGATGACCCTAGAATCTTCAATCGCTCCACTTCAGTCGGGAACTTCACAGCGCAGCTGGCAATGCTCCTGCGTGTGCCCCCAAGGTCAATTTCAGACTTTGGAATAATGCACAACGACAACCAATCTCATAGCTTCTCGCAGTTTATCGGCGAGCTCTTGATCAACAAGACACTCTCTGACCCGTCAACCCCACCCCCGAGCTTTGAGGATGCTCAGCATGCGCTATCAAAGTTCTACAAACGCTTCTTCACCATCCTACTCGCCCTGAACCAGGACGGGATATTTGTCCCCGCTGCCAAAGTGCGCAGATCCGAAGTTGGCCAACTCGAGTCCTTGGAGCCGCGGATGTTGATGGACCCGGTGATGTTCTACATCGCCGTATTCATACTGGGATTCCAGCTAATTGCGGGAACTATAATCTTCGCATTGACGCCTAGGCGAGTCCTACCGAGGTTCCCGTATAGTCTCGCTTCTGAGATTAGCTTCTTCCATGCGAGTAGTGCTCTGTCCGACGTTGCTGGAACGGCAAATATGAGCTCTGCTATGCGCAGCAAACATTTGAAGAGATTGGGGGGGACGTATGGCTATGGGAGCTTTAGGGGGCCGGACGGGGAGAAGCATGTTGGTATTGAGAGGATGAGCTTGATTAGGGGTTACAAGGAGGCAGTGGTGACTACGAGCGCAAGCTCTACCATTCCAAAAACGACGACGATGGTGAGGATGGTATCGCCGGTTACGAGCGCAAGTCCTTCACCCCCAGCGGAGGAGGTGGATTCCGTAGAGGGGGCGGTTTCCGCGGCCGAGGACGTGGTCGTGCCGGTTTTGGCAGTGGATCAGATTGGGACCCAGGCATCGAGCGCGGTCGAGGTGAGTACCAGCGTGCGGGTGGCTACCGGCTCGATAAGTGGGAGCGCGCTAACCGTGGCCGTAGTGGCAGGAGAGGATGACCTTGGGCTTGTAGTGTAGCTGCAACCCCGTTCATTGTGTTACAATTACTAGTATAGAGGCCGGGGTTTGTGTCTCATCTATCTTATGGTTGATGGTGATCGACTGCCTTTCTTCCTGTTGTTTGACTATCTCTCTGTTGTTGTAGGGGAAAAGTCTCTCTTTTGTTCACTTCCTTTTCGTTCATGTATTCTTCCACTTCTCCTTTTTCTGATATTCCATCTCTCCCTTCTTCCCTGTCCCCCTTTTTTTAACCTGCCTGCACCAGGTCTCCGTAGGTCCTCCTATACGGAAAGGAACTCTACTCATGTTGTATTATATATACGGAAGATATGGAGGAGCTGGGAGAGGCTGAGGTTGATTCGTCAAGTTCCTTCCCTTCCCCTACCTTACCCGATGGGTGACCGAAAAAGTTGGCATTTACGTCTGTCTATCTGCGCTTCCCTTTTTCCTGAAACTGGAGCAGAATGGGGATTTTCCTGAGGCACTATGTGTGTGTTCGCTGAGTCGATTGTGGGTGGGACGGGAAATATCGCGTCCTTGCGGTCATAGGGTATCACTCGTGAATATTTGTGTGGTTGATATCACTGGTGTTGATCGTAATGATGGCATTTACATAATGCCAAAAGAACACAAGCACTTCCATCCTTACTTCTTTCATTCGAATTAAGTATAGAGTGATGGTATAATAACCCAAGTGATAGCACATTGTATTAGGAGCCGAGAGGAGCGCAGGTAACCGGTGTCAGACGGATTTACTTGGCTTTATTACGGGAGTGGGAAGGATAGTTGAGGAGATATGCAGACGGAGTGGATAGGGAGAATGTTGAATAAAGGATTCTATCGGCAATGTGGTTCCTTTATTATTGCCGGAGTGCACGGAGGAATAAAATAAGGACATGCGGCAAACATAGAGATAGGTGTTGTGATCCAGAGGAGGATCAGGGTGTGGTATTATTCTTTACTTATACACCTGTCTCCACCGTTAGTTTGATTTTAGCTTAGTTGAGCGAAGTTGAGAGAGTGAGCGAATGAACAAAATATGCACGCAGTGAAACTTACGTTCCATATCCTTCCTCCAAAGTGCCTAAGTTCCGGGTGGAATCTCTTAGTCTATTGGCTACTTCCGTACAAACATCATTTCCTTCTTTAAAAACAGGAAGCACACATGTATGATGAAGGGACACTGCAGTGAGGACGGTGAAGGTTCTAGGGCATGAACACATGTATTGGGTTACGGACGTAGAGTTTTCACTACTTAAGGTGAGCCATAGCTAGCAACGTGCATAGAGAATACAACAACATCCTTCTATCATCACGACTACATGATCGTGCCACCACCTCCACCATGAAGGCGTTGTATTACCCTCCAGCTTCGGGGCTCTCCAGCTTGGCGATTGCATTCCGTGACATAAGCTAGTGTCTGGACATAGCGTCTCATATAGTCCCTCTCTGTGGTCCCCCTATTTTAACCGAGATGGCCCCGGGAGTTCCCACCCTTCAAGCCCATACTCTTTCATTCAACCTTTCCGTCAGAAACATCCTTCCCCTGCCGTATTCTCTCCTCTGATCAGTAAAAAAACACCTTGAAGGACCATACTTTCTCGCATAGTGAGTTTTTTCACAACGACGTTCCTCTTGGTATGGATTTGTTAGATTTGCGCTTAATGTGAATTTACCCGCATGGTATAAGATGGGAAGGTATAGGCGATAGGGTTGACGGAATATTAAGTTTATGGTGGGCTGTGGTGTGCTGGGTTTGGAAATTCGGAGTTTTGATGTTCGGGGTTGCGGCGGGAGGCAGAGAGCATATTGGAGGAAGAGTGAGCGATGCGCGGTGATAAGTTCGAGTAGTTTGTTGCCATGCGGTTTAAGTGGGTAGGGCGCAAAGCAGCTTTCCTTGGGGGGGAGGCGAGCGGCGGTATAACGGGAATACTAAAGGAATGGATGTCCAATTGTTGAATCCAGGAACCCACCCCTTCTCAGAGGAGTGGGTCTGGGGCCTCAAAGCCTCCAATGGAAGTAACCAAAAAGCAGTGCAAGCCTGGCGCAGGCTAATTCTGGCTGGCCGGGGCCGTGGCGAGGCGAATATAATCGAAGAAAGTTACGACACTGTCAACCTTGGAACCGTTTCCGCAAATACGCAGTCTAACACTACAGTAATCTGCAGCCAGAAAATATCCAGCGGCGAGTTCAGGGTAACAGTAGATGGGGTCGCATGAAAGATACAAGCTCATTGGAGAGCTCAAATACGATGCCCCTAGAATCTTCAACCGCGACACCTCAATTGGGAACTTCACAGCGCAGCGAGCAATGCTCCTCCGTGCGCCCCCATGGAATAGATTAGACTTTGGCATAATGCACAACGATAACTCATCCCATAGCTTCTCGCAGTTTATCGGCCAGTACCTGATCAACAAGACACTTTCTGACCCTGCGACCCCGTCGCCGAGCTTCGAGGATGCGCCAGAGGCGCTATCAAACTTCTACAAACACTTCGTCACCATCCGACTCCTCCAGAACCGCTGGCAATGTGCGCAGGTCTGAGGTTGGCCAACTCAAGTCCATTGAGTTGCGGATATTAATGGACCCGGTGATGTTCTACATCGCCGTAGCCATACTGGGATTCCAGTTAATTTCGGGAACTATAATCTTCGCGTCGACGCCTAGGCCCTTCCTTCCGAGGTTCCTGTATAATTTTGCTTCTGAGATCAGCGTCTTCTATACGAGTAGTGCTCTATCTGACATTACTGGAATGGCAAATATGAGCTCTGCTATGCGCAGCAGATGTTTGAAGAGATTGGGGGGGACGTATGGCTATGGGAGGTTTAAGGGGTCGGATGGGGAGAGGCACGTTTTCATCGAGATGATGAGCATGATTAGAGGTTATAAGGAGGCAGTGGTGACTACGATAGCAAGCCCTATCATTCCAGAAACGACGGCGACGGTCAGGAAGGTAGCGGCAGTTACGAGCGCGAGTCCCTCACCCCTAGCGGAGAGGGGGCAGATTCCTCGCCGGGGATGTGGTCATGCCGGTTTTGGCGGTGGATCAGATTGGGACCTAGGCAGTGAGCGCGGTAGATGTGGGTACCAGCGTGCGCGCGGTAACGGGCCCTGTAAGTAGGAACGCGGTAACCCTTGCCGTAGCGGCAGGAGAGGATGGCCTTGAGCATGTAGTGTAGATGCAACCCCTTTCGTTGTATAAAGATTTCTAGAATAGAGGCCTGGGGATGTGTTTCTTATCTATCTTGTGGTTAATGGTGATCGGCTACCTTTCTGTTTTCCTGATTGGCTTTAACTATCTCTCTGTTTCTGTATGGGAAATGTTTCTCCTTTGTCTACTTCCTTTTTTTTAATCTATTCTTCCATTTTTTCCATTTCTGGTATTCCATATTTTTCTTATTGTCTGTCCGCTTTTTTTAACCTGCCAGCATCAGGTCTCCGCAGGTCCTCCTATACGGAAAGGAACCCTATTCATGTTGTATTATATATATGGGAGATATGGAGGAGCTTGGTTAGGCGGAGGGGGATTGTCAAGTTCCTTCCTTTCCCTTTACCCGATGGGGGCCGGAAAGGTTGGCATTTACGTCTTTGTATCAGCGCTTGTCTTTGTTCGTGAAACAGGAGGGGAGAGGAATTTTCCTGCGGGACTATATGTGTGTTCGCTGAGTCGATTGTGTGTAGGACGGGAAATGGTGGGGCTGTGGTCATAAGGTATCACTCGTGAAGATTTGTGTGGTTGATATTAATGGTGTTACCGGTAACCGTAATGATCGCATTTACATAATACCCAATGAACACAAGCCCCTCCATCCTTACTTCTTTCTTTCAAATTAGGTAGAAAGGCGGTGAATTACCCTCAAGCTTCGGGGCTCTCTAGCTTGGTGATTGCATTCTGTAACATAGGCTACTGTCTAGACATCTAATAGCATCCGGATAGTCCCTCTTGGTGGCCCTCCAATTTTATAACATGGAGACCCCTGGGAGTTACCCTCTTCAAGCCCACACCTTTCCATCCAAAATTTCCGTTGGAAGCATCCAATCCCTGCTGTATTCTCAGTTCTGGTCAGTAAAAATAAAACATCGCCGACTACACTTTCTGGCACAGTGAGTCTTATCGCAAAGAGGTTCCAGTTGGTGATGGATTTGATAGGCTTGGGCTTAAAGCGAATTTGCCCGGATGGTATAAGATGGGGAGGTATTGGCGATAGGGCTCATAGTAGATTAAGTTTAGGTTGGGCTGTGGTGTGCTGGATTGGGAGTTTCGGAGTTTTGATGTCCGGGGTTGAGGAGGGAGGCAGAGAGCATATTGGAGGAAGAGTGGGCGATGCGCTGTGATAGGTTCGAGTAGTCAGTTGCCATCCTGTAGTGGGTAGGGCGCAAAGCAGCTTTCCCGTGGTGAAAGGTCAGCGGTGATCTCACGGCGGGGTTGTATATTACCGTATTTGTGTAGAAGTGGGAAGTACTCTCGAGGGTTGGCTGTTGCAGCGGAGTAGTCTAATAGCGGAGGCCTAATGAACAATGCAAATGAATCTAGATTAGTATGCAATGGTATCCTACTCCCTGGTTATCTGAAAGAAGGAAAGGATATGTGAATCATGCTGGGGAGAGAGAAACACGAGGATACGTAATACTAGGGGTGGGTGGAGTGTGACCCTAATCGTTGTCTATAATTTCATGAAATTTTAGTGTTATAAATAGGATAGGATGGAGTAGAGTAGATAGGGGACGACAAACGAGGCGAGGTCGAGCTGGATTGCTGGACGATATATGCAAAAAAAACAAGCGGTGAGAATGGTGGGGGGGGGATGAAGGTGAGCGGAAAGGTGACGTGAAGAACTCCTTCATGGAATGGGGAGATTCCCCTACATAGTCAAAATCAGTGTTCGCAACCGTGCAGTCCGTCCGTCTTGAGTCCGGACGAAGACGGCCAACTTTTTGTCGTCCCGTCCTGTCCTCCAGGGAAATTGCCCGACTCTTTCGAGTGGAGGACGTTGTGCCCCACCACCCCCACTGTCCCCACCTATAATAATTTCCTGTAATGTCTTAGTATCACGTGAGAGTAAATCATGTAGTTTAAAATAGAATAGGGATAAAAATTTCATCAACGATCTGGGGTGCATAACCTAATTCCCATTCATTTCAGACTAGGGTATATGAAAATGTAGTCGTGTTATCATCAGTCTTTCATCTTCAGTAACCCATATCTGGACTCTTCCATACATAGCCCGCCTTGTTGCCTACAATTGTGAAAAAAGAGAAAGAAACATTTACTATCATAACTAAACAAAGGAAATACATAAGTGGAACTAAGAGTCTCCATTCGCTTGAGTACTAAAAGAGATCCTGCTCATAGTATTCCAGGCACTGCTAATGTCCACCTTCCTTCCCAACAAGCAAACAATGAAACAACTAAATAATAGATGATGAACGAAGGCCAACAGTGTATAACTCAAGCGCTTTCAGAGTGTTCTGCATGTGATTGACATCATAATTAAGTCCTCCATAGACAAAACCATTATCTGTCCAAGACTTGAGGCACTCTGAAACCTCAATAACATCATCTCCTAGGCGGTTTCTGTGATCAGAAAGGAGTAACTTGGTACTATGTAGAGGTTGTCTAATTTAGTAAAAAGTATTAGTTAGTAAGATTGTGAGATGTACCTGCTGAAGAGCCATTCTGGATCAGCAGACATTGCCAGTATACTGAATATCAATCGCCATTTTTGATAGATCTTTTTGTCTCATGTGTAACGACCCTACGATAGGTAGCTACAATAACTACCACCTTAGCCCAAATAGTATACCAAGTGGTAACCAGAGGTGGTATGGTCTCGTATACAAATAGCTGGTTAGCATAGGACTAAGTCCAGGGAATGGTTGAGTAGCCTTGGGTACTCTATTAGGCAGGGTAACCTTTCAGGAGAACACTCACATAAAGTCAAGAGAATTATGGGAATGTTACACGGACCTCCGAGACGACTTTTGTGGTCAACTGGAGGACTTCCGGAGTGGTTAATGGCATAAAAGGGCAAAGTTACCCTACCTTGGGAATTTGGTCATTATGCTGATGGACCCCAGTTACCCTACTGAGGAGTCCAAGTTACCCTACCTTCACAGGCAAAGTCATCCTAGAACTTAGAGGTCGATTGGCCATCAGCAAAAATACTAGCCTGCATCCTGGGCGTTCTGTGCATCAGACGCACCTGACGCACAGAACATCAATCGCGAATCAGGACGCACCGGGCGCACACCTAACACTCAGGACGCACCGGGCACACCCCTAACACTCAGGACGCAACCAGACGCAGCACCTAATCCTCAGGACACAACCAGACACAGCATCAAATCCTCAGGACGCAACCAGACCCAGTACCTACTCTTCCTGAGATAACTAAAATAAGTGAAGGGTCCCCCCTTTACCTATTTCTGACCTTGGTCACCCGGGTCACAATATATTTTACATCATGAAAACGTATTAAATTTACTACTAATAGTCTTCTATTCTTCTAATATACAGCGCATTGAATCCCCCCCCCCCTCTTGCCTCCCCCGGGACCATATAGCTACATGGAAAATTGGCACCTCAGAACCCTCTTTATACCCCGGTGTAGCTGGCGTTGAGCCCAGTGACATCCAAGTAACGGAATCAAAATCGGTTCAGCGGTTGTGGAGGAATCTGCCATTGAGTTCAGGATTAGTAGAGACAAAGGACCACTCTCAGAACGGTGGGCGATCTCCATGAATACTGATGCGCCAGAGATGTACCTTATACAGGCGTGTAGCTGGCGCCGAGTCCAACGACGTCCAGGTGACGGATTCAAAATCGATTCAGCGGTTGTGGAGGAATCTGCCATTGAGTTCAGGATTAGTAGAGACAAAGGACCACTCTCAGAAGGGTGGGCGATCTCTATGAATACTCATGCGCCAGGGACATACCTTATACCGGCATGTAGCTGGCGTCGTGCCCAACGACGTCCAAGTGACAGAATCAAAATCGGTTGAGCGGTTATGGAGGAATCTGCCATTGAGTTCAGGATTAGTAGAGACAAAGGACCACTCTCAGAAGGGTGGGCGATCTCTATGAATACTGATGCGCCAGAGACGTACCTTATACCGGCGTGTAGCTGGCGTCGAGCCCAACGACGTCCAAGTGACAGAATCAAAATTGGTTAAGCGGTTATGGAGGAATCTGCCATCGAGCCCTGGGATCGCCAGCATCTCCTCTTAGCCTTCCCAGGACCCCCCACCAGAGTTGATAGCGATTTCATGAGTATCGATCCGACAGTGACGTTCCTTATACCGGCGTGTAGCTGGCGCCGAGCCCAACGATTTCCTGTCTTCAGATCCGAAATCGCTTAAGCGGTTGTGGAGGAATGTGACATTGAGTTCTGGGATCGCCAGCACCACCCCTTCTGCCTTCCCAAGACCCCCTGCAGAGTAAATAGTAACTTCATGAGTATTGATGCGATAGAGACGTACCTTATACCGGCGTGTAGCTGGCGTCGAGCCA
>Ga0307509_10004016_pt1 | contig 21639 bp, 20 predicted proteins | sample 10_EM_MG_FD_202245 | JGI IMG/M metagenome (GOLD analysis project Ga0307509, IMG submission 202245) | Populus trichocarpa ectomycorrhiza microbial communities from riparian zone in the Pacific Northwest, United States - 10_EM | ecosystem: Host-associated > Plants > Roots > Unclassified | place... | reverse complement strand
GCGTGGGGCGACAGCTCGTACCTGCGCGTCACGCTGCACCACACCGCGCGCCTCGCCGACGTGCTCGGTCACCTCTACGTCCTGCTCCCGGTGCTCGACAACTACAAGCACTACTGGGTCGGCGACGCGGAGCTCGAGAAGCTACTCGCGCACGGTGAGGGCTGGCTCGCGAGCCACCCCGCGCGCGACGAGATCGTGCGGCGCTACCTCAAGCACCAGCGCTCGCTGACCCGCGCCGCGCTGGCCCGGCTCGACGTCGTCGAGGACGAGCGCGAGCCCGAGGTCCTGCCGGAGCGCGTCTCGCTCAACGACCTGCGGATGGCGGCGGTGTGCGCCGAGCTCGACGCGTGTGGTGCGCGCACGGTGATCGATCTCGGCTGTGGCGAGGGCCGGCTCCTGCGGCGCCTCGCGCGCGCGAAGCTGGCTCGCGTGGTCGGGGTCGACGTCTCACCGCGCGTGCTCGAGCTCGCGCGCGAGCGCCTCGCCGACAAGCGGGTCGAGCTGATCCAGGGCTCGCTCGTGTATCGCGACGCGCGGTTCGTCGGGTTCGATGCCGCGTGCGCGGTCGAGGTGATCGAGCACCTCGATCCATCGCGGCTCGCCGCGTTCGAGCGGGTCGTGTTCGCGCACGCGAAGCCGAAGACCGTGATCGTGACGACGCCGAACGCCGAGTACAACGCGAAGTACGAGCTCGCCGGGATGCGCCACCGCGATCACCGGTTCGAGTGGACGCGGGCGGAGCTCGAGGCGTGGGCCAGCGGCGTCGCCGACCGCAACGGCTATGCGGTCCGGTTCGAGGCGATCGGCGACGTCGAGCCCGGGCTGGGCGCGCCGACCCAGATGGCGGTGTTCACATGACGATCTCCATCCCGGAGTCCTCGCTCGTCGTCCTGATCGGCGCGTCGGGCAGCGGCAAGTCCACGTTCGCGGCGAAGCACTTCCTGCCGACCGAGGTCATTTCGTCGGATACGTGCCGCGCGCTCGTATCCGATGATCCCGGCTCGCTCGACGCGACCGAGGACGCGTTCGCACTCGTTCACTTCCTCGCGGGTAAGCGGCTCGCGCGCCAGAAGCTCGCCGTGATCGATGCGACGAACGTCCAGGCGCACGCCCGCGAGGCGCTGGTCGCGATCGCGCGCGCCCACGACTGCATGCCGGTCGCGATCGTGCTCGACCTGCCGCCGAAGCTCTGCCACGCGCGCAACCAGCTGCGGCCGGATCGCCAGTTCGGTTTCCACGTCGTGAAGCAGCACGCCGCTCAGCTGCGCCAGTCGCTGCGCGCGCTGCGGCGCGAGGGCTTTCGCTACGTCAGCGTGCTCGACTCGCTCGAGGCGATCGACCAGGCGGCGATCGAGCGGACACGGCTGTGGACGAACCGGCGCGACGACCACGGCCCGTTCGACATCGTCGGCGACATCCACGGCTGTTACGCCGAGCTGGTCGAGCTGCTGCGCGCGCTCGGCTACACGGTCGAGCCGGACCGCGTGACCCCACCGGTCGGGCGCAAGGCGATCTTTCTCGGCGATCTGGTCGATCGTGGCCCGCAGGCGCCTGCGGTCCTCCGCCTCGTGATGGCGATGGTGCGTGCCGGCACCGCGCTGTGCGTGCCCGGCAACCACGAGACCAAGCTCCTGAAGAAGCTGCGCGGTCACGAGGTGAAGATCACGCACGGCCTCGCCGAGACCCTCGACCAGCTCGCGGCCGAGCCCGCCGACTTCGCGCCGCGGGTCGCCGACTTCATCGACGGCCTGGTCAGCCACTACGTGCTCGACGACGGCAAGCTGGTCGTCGCCCACGCCGGCATGAAGCAGGCGTACCAGGGCCGCGCGTCTCGGCGGGTCCGCGAATTCGCGCTGTACGGCGAGACCACCGGCGAGACCGACGAGCTCGGGCTACCGATCCGCTACGACTGGGCGGCGGACTACCGGGGCGACGCGCAGGTCGTCTACGGCCACACGCCCGTCCCCGAGGCCGTGTGGCTGAATCGCACGATCTGCCTCGACACCGGCTGCGTGTTCGGCGGCGCGCTGAGCGCGCTGCGCTACCCCGAGAAGGAGCTCGTCGCGGTGCCGGCGCAGCGCGTGTACTACGCGCCGATCGTGCCGCTGCGGGCTCCGGCGCCGGCCCGGGAGCTCGACCTGCTCGACGTCGACGACGTCGCGGGCAAGCGCGCGATCGCGAACCGGTTCCATCACCCGGTGACGATCCGCGCGGACCACGCGGCGGCCGCGCTCGAGGTGATGAGCCGGTTCGCGGTCGATCCGCGCTGGCTGATCTATCTGCCGCCCACGATGTCTCCGCCGGAGACCTGCAAGGTGGGTGCGTACCTCGAGCACCCGGCCGAGGCGTTCGCGTACTACCGCGGCGAGGGCCTCGACCACGTGATCTGCGAGCAGAAGCACATGGGCTCGCGCGCGATCGTCGTGGTGTGCCGCGAGGACGGCCAGGAGCGGTTCGGGATCCCCGGTCGCGGTGCGATCTACACGCGCACGGGCCGGCCGTTCTTCACGGACGGCGCGACCGAGGCCGCCGTGCTCGATCGCGTCGCCGCGGCGATCACGAACGCCGGGCTGTGGGACGAGCTCGCGACGTCGTGGGTGTGCCTCGACGTCGAGCTGATGCCGTGGTCGGCAAAGGCGCAGGAGCTGCTGCGCACCCAGTACGCGGCGGTCGGCGCGGCGTCGCGGAGCTCGCTCGCTGCGGCCGTCACCGCGCTCGGCGCGTTCGCCGCGCGGACGGGGCACGGCGAGCTCGTGGAACGCACGCGCGAGCGCACCGCGGATGCGCATGCGTTCGTCGCCGCGTATCGCGAGTACTGCTGGCCGGTCGCGGCGATCGATGATCTCGAGCTCGCGCCGTTTCATCTGCTCGCGACCGAGGGCGCGGTCCACACCGATCGCGATCACGCGTGGCACCTCGCGAAGCTCGCGAAGCTCGCCGCGGCCGATCCGGCGCTGATCACCGCGACGCCTCACCGGCTCGTCTCCCTCGGCGACCCGGCGAGCGAGCAGGCCGGCATCGCGTGGTGGGAGACGCTGACGGCCTCGGGTGGCGAGGGCATGGTCGTGAAGCCGCTCGCCTGGCTCGCGCGCGGTACTCGCGGCCTGGTCCAGCCGGCGGTGAAGTGCCGCGGCCGCGAGTATCTCCGGATCATCTACGGTCCCGAGTACACGAGCGGGCTCGACCGGCTGCGCGCGCGGTCGGTCGGTGGCAAGCGTTCGCTCGCGCTGCGCGAGTACGCGCTCGGCCTCGAGGCGCTCGCGCGGTTCGTCGAGCGCGAGCCGCTCTACCGCGTGCACGAGTGCGTGTTCGGCGTGCTCGCGCTCGAGAGCGAGCCGGTCGATCCGCGGCTCTAACCCTTGGCGATGAGGCGGGCGAACAGGTCGGCCTCCTTGATCGGGCGGCGCGAGAGGGAGTCGTCGAACCTGGCGTGCGGCGCGTGTGCGCGAAACAGCTCGACCGTGGTCGCGAAGTTGCGCGCCGAGGTCGGATCGAGGCGGGCGCCGAGGCAGCTGTAGTTGGTGCCGTGCTCGCGGAGGAGCCACGGGGTCTCGCCGCTCGCCCGGAAGAGGTAGAGCACGTGCTCGACGTCGTCGGTGGTGGTAACGACCTCGCGCTTGGAGGTCTTGCTCGTCATCAGGCCGCCGGTCATCACGGCGCGGCCGAGGTCGAACTTGCGCTCCTTGATCGTCGCGGTCTTTTCGGTGTGGACGTGATGGCGCGCCTGGATCAGCGCGGAGACATCGTCCCACGGCAGCTGGTCGGCGCCGCTGTCGAGGCCATCGGCGTCGAACGTGAAGTGCCTGAGCACGGTCATCGCCGCCGCGGGGACGACCTCGGAGGACCGGCACAGCTGGGCGCGGTGCCCGCGCGCGCGGAGCTTCGCGACGAGGTCGCGTGCAGCGGCGCCGTCGGTGGTCGATAGCGCGAGCAGCGGGACACCGGCGGTGAGCTTGAGCCGCTCCTCGTAGACCGTGGTGCCGAGGTCGGCGGCGAGCGCCTTGGCCTCGACCTCGATCGGCGTGGCGAGCGCGGTGAGGCCGACCACGTAGCGTTCCGTCATCCTGGAACGATGCCATCTTTGCGCCGAAAGAACTCGGCGTTGCGCGCGAGGTCGGCGGCCGAGGCGTCGGTGTCGAGGACGATCGCGTCGACGGGGCACTCGGAGACGCACGCGTTGCAACAGATGCACTCGTTCGGATCGATGAACATCTGGAGCCGGCCGCCGCGCATCGCTTCGCGCGAGAGTGGGCCGTCGATGCAGTCGACCGGGCAGGCGTCGACACAGGCGGTGTTACAGGTCCCGCCACAGGCCTGGGTGATCACGTAGGTCATGGCGTGCGCTACAGCAGCGCTCGTGCCACGCGTAACTCCTCGGTGGTACGTGGCAGCGCGCCAGCGCACACCGAGATTTCGGTGGTCACCACCGGCCAGTCGGTGAATGCTGGGAGACGTGGAAGCGCTGACGCTCCTCGCCGATCTGCTCGCCGCGATCGCACCGGCGAACACGCCGCGGGTGCTGGTCCGAGCGATCGGCGAGAGCCTCGGCACGCGCCTGCAGATCCGCCGGGTGGAGCTGCGCGCGCTGGCGCCGGTGATGGTCGCGGAGCACGGCGATGAGGGCTGGCACCTGGTCGACTCGCCGCCCGCGCAGAAGGCGATGATGCTCGCCGAAGGGCTCGCGGTGATGCCGACCCGCGCGCTTCCCGACTACTGCGCGACCGCCGAGTTTCGCGCGGCCCTCGGCCAGGTGATCGCAGCGGCACTGCGGCACGTCGCGGTGGTCGAGCGGGTCGCGACCAGGTCGCGCCGGGCGCACGTCGAGAGTCGCGAGCTCCGCGCCGATCTGGTCCGGCTCGATCCGGCGACCGAGGTGATCGCGCGGAGCACCGCGATGCGCGCGGCCCTGGCGCGTGCGCAGCTCGTCGCGCCGCACCCGACGACGGTCCTCCTCACGGGCGAGTCCGGTAGCGGCAAGGAGGTGCTCGCGCGCGAGATCCACCGCCGCTCGCCGCGCGCACGCCACCCGCTGCTCCTGCTCGACTGCGGTGCGCTCCCCGAGCAGCTGGTCGAGAGCGAGCTGTTCGGCCACGAGCGCGGCGCGTTCACCGGTGCCGACCAGACCCACCTCGGCATGTTCGAGCGGGCGCACCGCGGCACGCTGTTTCTCGACGAGGTCGGCGAGCTGCCGCTGGCCGCGCAGGCCAAGCTGCTGCGCGTGCTCCAGGAGCGCCAGCTCCGGCGGGTCGGTGGCGTCGCGCAGATCGATGTCGACGTTCGGGTGATCGCCGCGACGAACCGGCCGCTCGCCGAGATGGTCAACGACGGCCGGTTTCGCGAGGACCTCTATTACCGGCTCGACGTGTTCGCGATCCGGGTCCCGGCGCTGCGCGAGCGTCGCGGCGATCTCGCACCGCTGGCTCACGCGCTGGTCGCGAGGCTCGCCGCGCGACTCCAGCAGAGCCCGCCGACCGTGACGCGCTCGCTCCTCGCCAAGCTCGAGGCGCACGACTGGCCCGGCAACGTGCGCGAGCTCGCGAACGTGCTCGAGACCGCGCTCATCCTCGGCAACGGACGCACGCTGGAGCTCCCGCCCGCACTCTCGCGCCGGCCGCCACCGCGCAGGCCGATCGCGCGCTTCGATCACGCGATCCGAGATGCCATCGTCGAGGCGCTGCGCGCCAGCCGCGGCAAGATCTACGGCAGCGATGGCGCCGCGGCGCGCCTCGGCCTCAAGCCGGCGACGCTGCAGAGCAAGATGCTCAAGCTGGCGCTCCGGCGCCACGACTTTCAGTGACGGTCAGATCGTCGCGGTGAGCAGGCAGAAGTTGTTCTCGAACGTGCCGGTGACCGAGTCCGCGCCGCTCGTCGTCGTCACCGAGCCGCGGATGTGGCCCGGGGCGGCGTCGACGGGACGGATGATCGCGTCGATCGTCAGCGTGCCGTGCGCGTCGAGCCCGGCGTGGGTGAGGCTGTCGAACACGACGGGGTGGGTGCCGACCTCGGCACCGTAGGGGATCGAGTCGGTGCGCGCGAGCGCGCCGGTGAACGGGCAGCCGGCGTAGTCCGGTGCGATGCAGTCGAACCCGTCGGTCGTCGAGAAGTGGTCCGCATCCGTGAACATCAACTGGATCGTCATCGGTATGCCGTTCACGGGCGCGACCGGGCCGCTCTCGATCAGCGCGCCCGCGTGGATTCGCGAGTACGTCGTCGCTGTGCCGGCGTCGGTCACGGTGACGTGCGCGGAGTCCGCGGTGGCGTCGCAGAAGTAGAGGTCCGCGTCGGGGAAGCTCGGCGCGTCATCGCTCGCGGAAGCATCGCCGATCGGGTGGGAGCCGTGGTCCGCACCACAGCCGACGGCGAACAGGAGGACGAGCGTGCGCACGCCCGGAGCGTACGTGGGCCGGCGAGAAGATCCAGTGGATTCAGCCGCGCTCGAGCGCTTGCATCGTCCGCGGCAGCGGCTTGCCCGCGCGATAGCCGGCGATCCGCGCTCTCAGATTTCGAACGATGACATCGTCGGGATCGAGCGCGGCGCAGCGCGCGAGCGAGGCGTCGGCGGCATCGAGATCGCCGCACAGCACCTCGGACGTCGCGAGGTTGCCCCACACGTGCGGATCGTCGGGATGGAGCGCGGCGTGGCGGCCCGCGACGTCGCGCGCCTCGGCGAACCGACCGGCCAGCAGCAGCTCGTAGCCGTAGTCCTGCGCGATCTGACGCTCGCCCGCGTGGCGCGCGAACGCCCGCTCCCAGGCCGCGAAGGCATCGGCGCCCCGCTCCGCGAGATGGAGGCCCTTGCAGTAGACGAGCAGCGATTGCCAGCGCTCGGGATCGAGCGAGAGGTGCTGCTCGAGCTGCTCGAGTGCGATCGCGAGCGCGCGGCGTTCCTCGCCGGTCGCGGGCGGTCGCGCGGCGCGATCCATCAGCCGCATCCGCGGCCCGATCACATCGGCCGCGTCGAAGAAGAGATCGCGGCGGGTCCGGACGTACTCGTCGATCTCGCGTGCGGCGGTCGCGGGCTCGTCGGGCACGCCGGGCAGCGCGAGACAGATCGCGGTGAACCTGCGCGCGCGATCGTGGCTGCGCTGCTTCGCCGCGAGCTCGGCGATCGTGAGGCATGCACGCGCGATCGCACGCACCGCCGCGGCGGGCTCGGGCTTCTCGACGTAGGCCTCGACCGCGCGCTCGTACTCGTCGAGCATCCGGAGCTCGAGTCGGCGCCGCACGGCCTCGTCCTTGGGAGGGTCGTGATGCAGGCGCTCGCGCGTCGCCTCCGCGAGGTTGAGGTGTGCGGCGAGGTAGCCGGGCCACGCCCACGTGATGCGCGTGAAGGACAGCTCGGCCTCGGCGAACCGGCCGGCCTGGCCGTGCGCGTTGCCCTCGGCCATCAGCGCGGTGATCCGGGCAGGCGTGATCACGCGCGGGTAGCGCAGCACGCCGCAGTCGACGCAGGCCCAGCCGTCGACGGCGACCGGCACGTCGCGCCACAGCTCCGCGTCGCCGAGCGGACCGCCCGTCGTGAGGAACAGCTCGGCGAGCGGCTTGCCGCACTTCTCGCACGGCGGCTGGGTCGCCTCCGCGAAGTTCGGTTCGGCCGGCCGGCGCAGGCTGTCGGCGATCTCTTTCGTGCGGATCACGAGCATCCCGTCGGCGACCGCGAGGGCGGGGCGCTTGCCGCGGAGCTTGTCGAACAGCCCCATCAGTGCGTGCCGCAGGTCTGCACGGTCGTGGCGAGGCCGACGACGTCCGTGATGTCGAGCTCGCCGTCGGCGTCCGCTTCGAGCTCCTTGACCGTGCTCGCGACCTCGTCGCGCACGCCGAGCAGGCACGCGAGTTGCTCGTGGCGCTCGGGCGTGTCGGCCTTCGCACAGGTCTCGGTGTACATGCGGATCCACTGCGTGCGGGTCTCGTCGAGGATCGCGAGCGGCGCGATCGCGGCCATCCCGGGATGCGCCTTGGCGATCACCGCGCGTTGCGCCGGGCTCCACGCCGCTGCGAACGCCCGATCGGGCGCCTCGCAGCCGCTCGCGATCGCCGCGCCGCCGCGATGCGAGAGTAGGTAGATCGCGACGCCGCCGCCGACGAGCACCACCGCCGCGAGGCCGACGAGCAGCGGCAACTTCGAGCCCCGCGGGGCCGTGGAAGCGAGGGCGCGCTCGAGCGCGGCGAGCAGCGCCGGCATGTCCGGCCAGCGCTGGTCCGGGTCAGGGGCGAGCCCGCGCGACAGCACGGCATGAACCGCGGGCGCGAGCGTGCCGCGCGGCGGTGCACCGCCGGCCCCGGCGGCGCGCAACTCGGCCAGGTCCTTGCCGCGGAACGGCCGGTCGCCGGTCAGGGCCTCCCACACGGTGACGCAGAACGCGAACTGATCGCTGCGCGGCCCGGCGGCGCGGCCGACGAACTGCTCGGGCGCCATGTACGCGGGCGTGCCGATCAACACGCCGGTCTGGGTCAGCGGCGAGTCGAGGATCGAGTCGAGCGCACGCCGGTGGGACCCGGTCGCGACCGCCGGGACCGGAGCGCCCGGGGCCGAGCGGTCGGCCTGGGCATTCGCGATCGACAGCGGGACGAGATCGGCGGCCTCGTCGACCTGACCGAACGCCAGGCCGAAGTCGGTCACGAAGATGTGTCCTGAACGATCGCGCAGCACGTTCTCGGGCTTGAAGTCGCGATGGACGATGCCGGCGGCGTGCGCCGCCGCGAGCCCGCGCCCCGCCGCGAGGAGCGCGGTGATCACCTCGGCGCGATCCTGCGCGCGCTCGAGCCAGGTGGCGAGGTTGTCGCCGTCGACCAGCTCCATCGCGATGTAGTCGATCCCCGCGGAAGTGCCGACCTCGTAGACCGTGAGCACGTTCGGGTGCTTGAGGCGCGCCATCGCCCGGGCCTCGCGCAACAGGCGCGTGCGCTGGGTCTCGCTGCCGTCGATCGAGCGCAGGACCTTGATCGCGACCGCGCGCTCGAGATCCGGATCCGTCGCCGCCCACACCACGCCCATGCCTCCGGTGCCGAGCAGGCGCTCGAGCCGGTACTTGCCGAGCGTGCCGCCGCTCGCGAGCGGAGCCGGCGCCGCGGTCGCGCCAGGGCGTTCGGCCTCGGTCTCGGCGGACGGGTCGACCGGCATGCGCCCAGGCTTACCACGATGCAGGAGATCGCAAGCTGCGTCATGCTCTCCCGGTGCCGGTCACACCGTTTCATTTCGGCCCGGGCCTGTTCGGCAAGGCGCTCTTGCCGCGCTGGTGGTCGTGGACCGCGTTCTGCGCGAGCAACGTCGCGATCGACGTCGAGCCGCTCTACTACATGACCCGTGGCGAGCCTCCGCTTCACCGCCAGCTCCACACGTTCCTCGGCGCCGGGCTCGCGGGGCTCGCGGTCGCGATCGTCCTGGTCGCGATGTCTCGGATCCCGCCGCTGCGCGCGTGGTTCGCGTCCCGCTCGCCGGCCCTGCGTGCTGAGGGCACGCCGCTCGGCATCGCGGTCGGTGCGCTCGCCGGCGCGCTCTCGCACCCGGTGCTCGACGGCATCATGCATCACGACATCGAGCCGTTCGCCCCGTGGACCGCGGCGAACCCGCTGCAGGGCCTGATCGGGCTGCGCGCGCTTCACCTCGCATGCGTCGCCGCCGGTCTGATCGGCTTCGCGATCCTGATCCGTCAGTCGACGCGCTCGACGTCGGCCCAGACCGGCTTGTGATCCGAGCGCCCCGCCTCGACGATCCCCGCGCGCGGCGCGACGAAGTGCCGATCGTAGAGCACGTGATCGAGCTGGAACCGCAGCGTCATCATGCCGACCTGCCACTCCCACGTCCGCGTCCGCCCGGCATGCTGCGCGATCGCGTCGTCGAACCCGACCCGCGCGGCGGTCGCGAGCGCGGTGCCGCTCGACGCCTCCTCGTTGAAGTCGCCGACCACGAGCGTCGGCAGCGCTGGATCGAGCCGCGCGAGGTGCCACGCGAGCTCGTGCTCGCGGATCCCGCGGGTCGTGAAGAACCCGACGACCCAGCTCCCCCCGTCGGTGACCGGCGGGCGCAGGTGGACGTTCAGGATCTGGATCGGTCCGCGCGGCGCATCGACGACCACCCGCCACGCGAAGAACAGCCCGCCTTCGCCCGCCGGCAACGTCTCGATCGAGCGGATCGGATAGCGCGAGAGCATCCCCATCCCGCCCGCAGGCCAGTCGACCGGCGCCGCGAACCGGTGATGCGCGTACTGCGGTAGCGCCGCGACGAGCGATGCCTCCCACGTCTCGTTCGCCTCCTGCAGCATCACGATGTCGGCGCTGCCCTGGGCGATCGCCGCCGCACCGTCGGGATCGCCGGCCATCCCGAAGTTCAGGTTGTAGCTCATCACCCGCAGCGCCTTCGGCGTCGCGGCCGGCACCGGCTCGGCGCGCGGCACCGACGCGAGCGACGTGATCGCGACCGGCGCGGTCTTCGTACAGGCGGCGAGGGCGACGACGAGACAGACCCGCATCCGGGCTACGACTCGCGCAGGCGCGCGCGCGTTCGCCGGCAAAACACGTCACCGACCTGCGAGTAGTGGAGACAATCGACCCCAGCGAGTGACAAACTTTGGCGACGAAATTGCTCCTCCGGTTTCGAAGCGCGGCTGTAGGCTGCTCGCATGATGAGGGCCCTGGCCACGGGTGTTGCTGCGCTTTGGATCGCCGGCTGTGGACCGAGTGGAAGCGGCCACGGCACCGATCCGCAATCGATCGAGGTCCAGCCTCCGAACGCCACGATCACGATCGACAACGCCAGCGCGCCGACGATCGACTACGTCGCGATCGGCCACTACGCCGACGGCCACACCGAGGTGCTCGACGACGCGGTGTTCAGCCTCGACGCCGACGCGAGCGTGCTCGGCTCCCTGAGCAGCGCGACGTTCGCGGCGAACGGGACCGCGGCCGGCACGGGCACGGTGACCGCGATCTCCGGGATGGCGAGCGGCGCGACGGGCGTGAACGTCGTCGTCCATCGCACGAACCTCGATCCGACCGCACCGCCGGGTAGCGACGCGAACTTTCCGGATCAACCGCCGAGCGGCGCCGCCGCGCCGACGATCGCGTACCCGCTCGACAGCGCCGTGATGCCGAACACCGCTGCCGCACCGCACATCCAGTGGGAGGGCACCGCGAACACGGGTGATCTGTTCCGCGTCCGGATCGTCGGCGGACTCGCGACGATCGATACGATCGTCGGCGTCACGCCCGGCTTCAAGCTCGACGCGCTACCGCTCCCCGCCGACTGGCAGGTGATCACCGCGAGCGCGCACGCCCAGCCGATCCACATCTATGTCGATCACTACGATGCCACCACGGGTGCGCAGCGCAGCCCGGAGGTCGCGGTTCGCGCGGTGAGCTCGAACGTGAGCGGCGTGATCTACTACTGGGACCTCAGCCAGGGCCAGATGCAGCGGATCGACGGTGCGGGGCGCGCGCTCGCGATCCCGAATCCGCCGGCGTCGCCCGCCGATGCGAACAACCACTGCGTCGCGTGTCACGTGGTCAGCCGCGACGGCCGCTACCTCGCGGGCGAGCTGTGGGGCGGCGGCGACAAGGGCGCGGTGTTCGATCTCAGCGATCCGGCGATCCTCACGAGCAACCCGGCGCCGACGGTCGCGCCGGTGACCACGGCGTCGTACACGTCGCTGTTCTCGACGTTCGATCCGACCGGCTCGCGGTTGCTCGTCAACCCGGGGACCCAGCTCCAGCTCGTCGATCCGCTGGCGGGCACGACGGTCGCCACGCTCGGCACGCCGTTGCCCGCCGCGAATGCCGCGCACCCGTCGTGGTCGCCCGATGGCAACTCGATCGCGTTCATCAACAACATCACGCTCGGCGGCAACGCCGCGCCGTGGGCCGTCGACTACGACCGCGGTGATCTCCAGATCATCCCGGTGCTCGGACCCGACACGTTCGGCGCGCCGGTGTCGCTCGTGCCGGCGGCGTCGGTCGATCCGGCGTTCGCCGCACCGTCGTGGCCGTCGTTCGCGCCCGACTCGGCGTACGTCGCGTACGGCGCCGGCACGAACTCGCGCGGTCGCAACACGGTCAACTCGACCGAGGTCATGTTCCCTGGCTCGCTGTTCCTCGTGCCGACCGGCGGCGGCGCGCCGATCACGCTCGCCACCGCGTGCGGCGGAGTCCGCGACTGTTACCTGCCGAACTTCAGCCCGTACGACGACGGTGGCTACGTATGGATCGTGTTCTACAGCCTGCGCGACTACGGCAACGCGCTCGCGGGGACCAAGGGCACGCAGCGCCGCCAGATGTGGATCACCGGGATCGACAAGTCCAAGCTCGGCACGGGCGCGGATCCCAGCCTGGTCCCGTACTGGCTCCCCGATCAGGACTCGGCGACCGAGAACATGAGCGCGTTCTGGGCCGTCCCACCGCCGCCGCCGTGAGCCTGGCCAGCCGGGTTGCTAGGTCAGTCGAGTGGCCGAAGTACCGGTTGCGCAGGTCGTGCACGCTCGACGACTTAGCGCGCGATGGCGAGCGAGTTTCGCCGCACGCGGGAGACAGCTGTCGCCCGCGGTGCACGCGCGCGAGTTGGCACCGGCGCTGCAACTTCGCCGCGCATGCTGCGCTCGATCGTCATCGCCATCATCTGCTTCGGCTGCACGGAACCGCCCGTCGCCGACGATGGCCCCGCGGCCGACGCGCGCGACGGCGAGTTCTCTCCGCTCGCCGGCCAGGTCCTCACGAGCCTCAAGGCCGGCCACGCCGGCGAGCGCGGCCAGACCTGGGCGACCAGCCTCGACAACTCGTTCGCGTCCGACTGGGTGGTCCAGACGCCCGACGCGAAGTTCTGGGGCGAGCCGGCGAGCGCGCTGCCGGTCGTGGCGACGTGCGCCGGCGATCCGAAGTGCGATCCCGACTTCGATCTCCTCGCGTGCACGACCCAGAGCGACTGTCGCTTCGGTGGGACCTGCCGCGCGATCGCCGCGACCGTGAGCGCACCGGGCCAGACCGCGAAGCAGCTATGCGCCGGTCACTCCGACGCGCTCTACGATCAGATCTACGGGATGGTGGTCCAGGCGCAGAGCTCGGTCGTGATCTCGAGCCTCAGCCCGCCCGACGGCCGGTTCGAGGCCGCGCTGCGCAACGCGTTCACGTACCTCGCGAGCTCGGATCGCGCGATCCGCGCGCGCTATCTCTACGGCGCGGTGATCGGCGGAGGCATCGCCGCGGATCCGCGCACCACCGACGAGGTCCTCGCGAGCCTGGTCCGCGACGTACCCGCCGGCTCGCAGCTGCGCGCCGCGGTCGGCGCGTATCGCGATGGCCCGCTGTCGTGGGATCACGCGAAGGCGATCGTGATCGACGGCCAGACCGCGCTCGTCGGTGGTCACAACATGTGGACGCGCCACTATCTCCAGGCCGCGCCGGTCCACGACCTGTCGCTCGTGATCACCGGCTCCGCCGCGTATGACGCCGCGCGCTTCGTCGACGTCCTGTGGCGCCACACGTGTCAGCCGCCGGTCGAGCTCGGCTCGGTCGGCACGACGAGCGGCTATCCCGACGCGAGCGAAGCGTGCGCGACGCTCGACATCCCGCGTCCCATCGCCACCGGCACCGCGCGCGCGATCACCGTCGGCCGGCTCGGCCAGCTCGGCGACGAGGCGGCCGACGACGCGATCCTCGCGCTCCTCGACAACGCGCAACAGTCGCTCGCGCTGTCGCTGCAGGACATCGGCCCGGTCGGGGAGGGCGCGCCGTGGCCCGAGCCCTATCTGCGCGCACTCGCCTCGGCGATCGGCCGCGGCGTCGATGTCCGGATGATCGTCACGAACCTGAACGCGCGGCCCGACGGACTCTCCGCCGGCAGCTCGTCGTACTCGAACGGTTGGACCCCGAGCGACCTCGTCCATCACGTGACGAGCTACATGGGCGCGCATCCCGAGATCGCGGCGGCGAGCGCGATCTGCGATCACCTGCACGTCGCGGCGCTGCGCCAGGGCGCCGACGAGACCTGGCCCGACGGCGCGACGTTCGCGAACCACGCGAAGCTCGCGATCGCCGACGGCCAGACGTTCTATCTCGGCTCGCAGAACTGGTACCCGGCGAACCTCGTCGAGCTCGGCTACATCGTCGACGACGCGACCGCCGCGCAGGAGCTCGACCAGGCGTACTACGCGAACGCCTGGACCGCGTCCGAGCGGACCGCGGTGTGCAACTAATCGATCTCGACGAGCGTGTACTGGATCGCGCCGGTCGAGCGGATGATCGCGACCTCGGTGTGGAGCCCGAGCCACGAGCCGACGTAGACGTCCCAGTCGGGCTGCCCCGGATACGGCTCGGCATCGATCGTCGTGCGGAACGCGCCGATATCGGCGACGTGCTGCGCGCGCGCGGCGTGGACGAGCTGGTCGAGCGAGCGCTCGAGCTCGCCGTGCAGGAAGTCCATCCGCGCGAGCTCTGCGAGTACCGCGTCGGCCGCGACCTGGCGCATCGCCGCGGCGTCGCCGACGTGGACCGGATGCGCCTGGACGAGATCGAGCGGATGCGCGTACGCGGCATCGATCCCGGCCGTACGATCGGCATCGAGCGCGTTCCCGCGCGCCGTCGCGGACAGGAACCACCGGCCGAACAGCTTCTCGTAGCGCGCCTCGACGGTCGATTTCGCACCCGCGAGGAACGCGTCGGCCTGATCCACACCGGCGAGCGCGGCCGCGTCGGCCTGCGAGGCCGGGGTCGCGAGCACCGTGTCGGTGGTGTGGAGCGCGGCCTGGAACGCGACGTCGTCGACGACGACCCCGACCGCGCCCTGGCAGGTCTTGACGTGGAACGCGTCGCCGCAGCTCGCCGTGTCGGTCGCACCGTCGGGCAAGGCGGTCAGGCACGTCTTCAGCTTCGTCGTGCAGGTCGGGTGCGGCCACTGCGCGTACGCGTCGTTCGCGGTCGCGCCGAGCTTCGCGAGCTCGAGCCCGAGCGTCGCGTGCTTCTGGACGCCGCCGGTCGCGAGCATGGTGGTAACGACGACGTCGCCACCCGCGGTCAGCGCGAACGCTTCGTCGGCGGAGAGATCGATCGTGAACGCCTTGCCGTCGACCCGGGTCACCGTGCCGGCCGAGGCGAGGACCTCGGTGTTGGTCTCCGTCGAGTGGCCGTCGATCCGGAACACCGTGACGCCGGCGACCACGATCGGGGTCAGCGCCGCGGTCAGGTAGATCTTCGGCGAGCCGGTGAACGTCTCGAGCCGCGGCGCCGCGACCACGCGCGCGGTCAGCCGATCGGGCCGGCTCGCCGAGTGGACGAAACCGAGCGAGATGAACTGATCGGTGCTCGCCGCGAGCGTCTGGAGCTCGGACAGCTGCCACGTCAGGTCGAACGTGCGCGGTGACGGCTGGACGAACGTACCGTAGGGATCGTCGAACACGAACCCGTTGCCGTCGGTCAGGGTGCGGCTGGTCTTGCCGTGAAGTGTGAACGTGTCGCCGTGGCGCGCGATCGCCTTCGTGACGGTGATCGTGGTGTCGCCGGCGCGGACGCTCAGATCGCTGGCCGTGACATCGGCGTCGGTCTCGGCACGATCGTCACCGGTGGTCGCGCAGGCGACGAGGAACAGGAAAAGACACGGGCGCATGAGTCAGGGGGCCGTTCATCGGCCAATTCGCCCCGGCTGTCCACTAGAACTGACTGAACAGGCCGAAATTGAAGTACGGGCCGCTGAGATCGAGGTGGCCCAAGGATGCTTCCTGCATCGGGAGATAGAGCGTATCGGCGTCTCCGGACCGGCCCTCCCGCGGGACGAGCTCGATCCCCGACGCCTTGAGGTAGCCGAGCTCGGCGCGAAACCCGAGCGCGAACTTGCGCAGGTCGACGACCATCAGGTCGGCCTGGATCGACGCGCGCGCGACCGCACCCCACGCGGTGTCGGACGCGGTGTGGCCCATCGTGTCCTCGATCGAGAGCGACGCGTGCTCGTAGCCGACCGCGAGCGCGCCGCTCACGGCGAGGGCGCGGAACGGGTGATAGCGGAGATGACCGCCGGCCGTGATCGTCATGTCGAACAGGTCGGTCTTCAGCGTCTGGAACATCTGGCCGCTCGCGCCGGACCACAGGATCCCGGCGTCGACCCACAGCTCGAGATGATGGGGGAGCGCGAACGTATCGATCCGGCGGCCGATGCCGAGACCTCCACCGGCGAGGCTATCCGGTGTGACCGGATCCGCGTTCGGCAGGGCGCGGACGTTCGAGCCGAACGTGAGCTCGTTCGGTGCGGCGGCGGCGGTGCCGGTGAGGAGAGCCAAACAGACGAGGGCGCGCATGATCAGGGCTCCTGGTCGAGGATGTCGGTCAACAGGAAGCCGTCGAGGACGAGCGCTTGATCGCGCGTCGCATCGGCGGACGGGATGATGGTGGCGTGGCCGCGGTCGTCGCCGTGATCGACGAAGATCTTCGCGTTCGCGGTCGACAGGACCTTCGCCGGTGGATCGTCGAGCCGGAAGTCGGTCGGGTGGAGGTTGTCGAGCGCGACGAAGCCGACCCGCGCCACGGCATCGGTCGCGCCGATCAGGTGGGAGCCATCCGGCGAGAAGTCGTAGGAGTCGAGCTTGCCCACGCCGAGCAGCGGCGAGGTCGACTCGGTCTGCATGTCGAGAAGGCCGAGCACGGTGCGCGCATCGTCGTGAACGATCAGCGCGAGCTCGCGCCCGGGCACCGGCACGACGTCGGCGACCGGCTGATCGAGATCGATCCGGGTCAGGCGGGTCTGGGTCAGCGGATCGGTGATGTTGTCGAGGTCGAGGACCGACACGCGCTTCTGCTTCGCCGCGAGCGCCGCGAACAGCGCCTTGTGCGGAGGCTGATCGCCGCCCTGCGGGAACAGGAGGATCCGATCGATCGGATCGGCGAGCGGGATCGAGCGGAACTGCGCGGTGTCTGCGTCGATCACGACGACCTCGCCGGTGTTCGGCGTCGCCGCGAGGAGGTAGCGCCGGCCGCTCGGATCGTCGTAGACCGCGATATCGGTCGGGCCGCCGCCGGCACCGAGCTCGGCGAGCTGCGGGCGGAAGTCATTGCTCGTCGCGTCGGTCGGGTTATCGGGGACGAGGAGCACTTGCAGCACGTCGCGCGCGTGATCGCTGCGGACGTACGCGCTCGCGGTGTTCGGCGCGAACACGACCTCGCGCGGCGTCACCGCGGTCCCGCCGCCGATGTCGAGCCGGACCGAGATCTCGGTGCGATCGGGATGGTTGGTGTCGAGGACCGTGAGGTTGTTGTCGGAGAGGATGAACGCGAACGTCCGCGCCTCGTTCGTGCCGGCGACGGTCATCGGCGGCGACAGCTCGATGCCGGCGGGGACCGAACCGAACGAGCGGATCGTCTTCAGCACCGGGTTGCCGTCGCCGGGTGGCTTGGTGAGATCGACGATCGCGAGCTCGTTCGGGTTGCGGAAGAACCCGGCGGCGTCGGGGCCGGCGGCCGAGAAGTAGGCGATCGCCATCGAGTTGTCGGGCGACAGCGCGATCCGATCGAACGGCGAGCCGATCGAGTAGGCCTGCGCGATCGCCTCCGGGTGCTGGGTGTCGATCGACCACAGGAGCGGATCCTGATCGATCTCGCCCTCGTGCACGGCTTCTTCGCCGCGCGTGATCACGAACAGGCGATGGCGGTCGGGGCTCGGCTGCGCGTAGATCGCGTTGCGGCCGATCGACGTCCGCGTGATCACCGGCGTCGCGTCGGAGAGCTCGAGGAACGTCACGCGATCGAGTGCGGAGTCGATGTAGGCGACCTGCGACTTGAGCGGGATGGGACCGAGGACAGTGCGGTCGCGATCCCAGACGCGGGGGCGGCCGTCGTCCCAGGCGCAGCCCCAGACGCAGAAGGACACGAGGCAGAGGAGGGCGTTCTTCAGCATCAGTTCACCACGTTGCCGTTGAGGTCGAAGCCGGTGACCGTGCGAACGGCGTCGCTCGCGAGGTCGATGAAGGAGATCCTGCCGAGGGGATGGCGCTGCGACACGAACGCGGTCGCGACGCCGGGGAGCACGCCGACCGCCGAGGGCGGTGAGCCGAGCTGCTTGGACGTGACGACGCCGGTCTGGATCGTCACGACCTGGAGCGCGCGGATCGACGTGATGCCGTCGCCACCGTCGAGCGCGACATAGGCCTTCGACCCGTCGAGCGCGTACGACAGCGGGCCCGGATCGACCGGCGTGAGCTGGAGCTTGCCGAAGCCGCTCGCGAGATCGAGGACGGTGTAGCCGTAGCTCTTCGCGATGTAGTCGTCGACGCTCGTCGCGGTCGCGGGATCGCCGGGCTCCTTCGAGTTCACGACGATCGCGCTATCGGACGTCGGTGACACGAGTACGCCGCGCACGCCCTTCTTGAGCGGCCACGTCACGTGCGGGAACCCGGGAGCATCGAGCTGGATCTTCGTGATCCGTAGATCGACGGACGCGTTCGTGAACATCAGCCCGCGCCGGCCATCGGCGGAGAGCTGGAGCGAGCCGATCGTGGCGTCGCTGAGATCGACCGTCTGAACGCCGGCCGGATCGAACGCGTCGCCCGGAATGTCGACGACCGCCAGCTTCTGCGCCGCGCGTTCGACCGCGTAGACCCGGGTGCCGTCGGGCGCGAGATCGATGTCGGTCGCCGGTGACGCGAGCGGGATGGTCCACGCCTGGCCCGGGTTCGTGTGACCGACCGAGACGACGCGCAGCGCGTTGACGTTCGCCTGGCGGACCGCCGCGTACTCGCCGGTCGACACGACGTTGACCTCGAGATCCTCGACGGGGATCGCCGGATCGGCGACCGGAATCGGCGGGATGATCGTCGCCTCGTGCGCGGTCGCGTAGCCGAGGTCGATCACCGACACGCCGTCCTGGGTGATCACGTAGGCGCGGTCGCCGGCCGCGTCGAACTGGACCGCGCGCGGCCTGAACCCGACGGTCAGATCGACCGCCACCTCGTTGCCGGGCGCGAGCGCGATGACCGTGACGTCCTGGAAGCTGCCGATGCCGGTGAGCCCACCGGTCTCGATCGCCTTCACGAGATCGAACCAGATCACCGCGAACCGCCCCGACGGATCGATGTCGATCCGGTTGAGGTGCTGGAGGGTCGCGAGCACCTTCACGGTGTCGACCTCGTTCGGGTTCGGCCGGACGATCGTGGCCGTGCCATTCGTCGCGTCGAGGACGACCGCGCCGTCGCTGTGCGGGATCGAGGCGGCGTCGCGCGGCTGGTTGCCGACGGGTGTCGCGGTGACCGCGAGCGTCGCGCCGTCGATCCGGGCGAGCTCGTTCTCCGCGGTCATCGCGACGTAGACGAACCGCTGCGCGGTGATCGGCGCGCCGAAGTCGACCTCGGTCTCGGGCGGCGGGGTGGTGCCACCGTCGCCTGGCGGCATGGTCGGGGGCGGCTCGCACGTGCCGAAGTCGCTGCAGGTGTAGCCGGTCGGGCACTCGTTCGAGCTGAGGCAGCCGACCCCAGCATCGCCGGAGAACGCCCCGCCACCCGGTGCGAAGTCAGCTCCGCCGGCGCAGGCGCCGAGCAGAAGGAGCAAGAAGGTTGCACGCATGACACGGCGCCATCGCATGGCGCGTGCCCCGCGTTCGCGTGGGATCATGTCGAGATAGCGCGCGCACGTCGGGGGATCGCGGGCGAAACCGCGACGCCGATGTCAGGGTCAACACGCGTCGTAGACGTAGGCCGGCGCCGCGGGCGTCACCAGATCGAGGTCGCGCAGGATGATCGACAGGCCGGGATAGGCGATGCACCCGGTCGTGAAGTCCTGCTGGCGGTATTCGATCACGATCACGTGGTCGTCGTAGCCGGCGCGATAGGCCTGGCACTCGCTGTAGCGGTTGCACTCCTCGGCGACCGAGAAGTCGGTGGCGAGCTCGACCTTGCGAGGTACCAGCTCGGCCGAGTTCTTCTGCGCGATCGCGAGGCCCTTGGCGTGGGCGCGGGCGGAGAACAGCGCCATCGCGGCGACGTTGTTGTCCTCGCTCAACAGGCCGTGCGAGCGCGCGTACGAATCGAGGTTGTCGATCTCGATCGCATCGAAGCCGGCGGTCTTGCAGCCGTCGATCCAGTCGCCGACCACCGAGGCGACGCCGTCCCGCTTGGCCGCGGTCGACACGTCGATCAGGATCTCGTTCCACTCGGTGTCGATCACCGGGGTGCCGTTGTCCTTCAGGATCAGATCCGGGTGCTGACCGGTCCAGAACGCTTCCTCGTCGGGCTGGATCTGGAAGCCGTTGATGTAGCAGATGTTGTAGAGGCCGGTCGCCGGCGCCGCGTTGCGGTCGCGCGAGACGAGGCTCACGCCCGAAGGCGGCGGGTACGCACCGCCGAGCTGATAGTCGGCCTTCGCGTTCACCGGAGGCAGCACCGGGGTGCCGGCCGCTCCGTCGGTGGGGTGGGCGCCGTCGCCGGTGCCGCCGCTGGCATCCGCGGTGACGTTGCCCTTGGGTGACGAGCTGCACGCCACCAGCATCGCGAGAGGAAGCCACCGCATCCCCTGACGCTAGGCCCAGTTGCCGCGTGTTGTCGAGAACGACCCACTTCGTTCGACCCACAGTGCATGGAGGACATCATGAAGATCGCATCGATCCTGTTAGCCACCCTCACCGCGACCGCCACCGCCGCACCCGACGGTCCGAGCGCCGGCAAGGAGTTCGGCTCCTTCGTCGGCACGTGGAAGTGCCAGGAGAAGTGGTCGAAGACCGACTTCTCGCCGGCGTTCGAATCGACGGCGACGCTCGTCGCGCAGAACAACACCGACGGCGTGTGGATCGCGTGGAGCTACGTCCAGGATGCGAAGGAGAAGAACCCGCCGCCGACCAAGGGCAACGACCTCTGGGGCTACGACCCCGCGAAGAAGGAGTTCGTGCGCGAGAAGGCGGATAATTACGCTCCGGGTGTGATCACGCATCTCACGTCGAAGGGCTTCGTCGGCGACACGGTCGCGTGGGAAGGCCAGGCGCAGACGCCGAAGGGCGCGGTGCCGTTCAAGCACACGTTCAAGAAGCTCGACGACAAGACGATCGAAGGCCGGCTCTATTTCGCGGGTCAGCCGTTCTATCAAGGCAAGTGCATCAAGCAGTGACGTACGCGGTGCACGCGCTCGTTGCCCGCGGTGATCGCGAATTCGTCGTCGGAGAAGCGTAGCTTCGCGGAACCGCGCGCGCGGCGCGATGGCATGGCTGCTGCTCTAGCCAGTGGACATGCAGAACAACACCGCGACGTTCGACAGCTTCGAAATGGTTGATCTGGATCACCTCGACCTCGTCACCGGTGGCGCGACGTGGCGCGAGTGGGGAGAGTGGGCGGGCCGCGGTGCAGGCGGTTGGCTCGGCGGTCAAGCCGGGCAGGCCGCGGGCGCCGCGGCAGGCACCGCGATCGCGCCCGGGCCGGGCACGCTCGTCGGTGGGATCGCCGGTCGCGTGGCCGGCACCGCCGGTGGCGCGTACGTCGGCGGCAAGGTCGGCGGCTGGATCGGGAGCCATTTCGATTGAACAAGGACGATCGAAACGTGCTCGTCGCGTTCGCGGTGATCGGTGCGGTGACGTACCCGATCGCGCGCTTCGCCGGTGAGCCCATCGCCGCCCTCATCTGTTTCACCGCCGCGCTCGTCGTCGGCATTCACCGCGCACGCCGCTAACGGAGAGCCACGCCATGCACAACCTCG
>Ga0307509_10004015_pt1 | contig 21640 bp, 15 predicted proteins | sample 10_EM_MG_FD_202245 | JGI IMG/M metagenome (GOLD analysis project Ga0307509, IMG submission 202245) | Populus trichocarpa ectomycorrhiza microbial communities from riparian zone in the Pacific Northwest, United States - 10_EM | ecosystem: Host-associated > Plants > Roots > Unclassified | place... | reverse complement strand
CTTGCAGAATCTGGCCTAATGATTGAAGAACCACCATTCGATGCTCCGGTAGACATTCGTCAAGTGCATCAACACATATAAACACTCGCCTCGTGGCGGTGATTGCCTGGAACGTCTTTAGGATTCCAGAAACTTGCAGTCCTCTACCCCCAATCGACATTTTCTCCTTTCGAAAATCCTGAACTATCGCTTCCGGAATTTGCCCCCGCCCACTAACAACCTGTCTCACCAGGGAGCCGAGCATATTTATCGGTGACTGTTCATTCCGGGCAGCAAAGTCGAAGTAAAAACACACCACTGTCGGGTCTCCCTCAACGGCTTCGTCGCACAGTTTATCTATCACTAGTGAGCTGTCATGGCAATCTATTAGCTATCATATTCTTTGATTCCGCAACGATATATTCTCTCTTACCTGACATAGCTCTTTCCCACACCAGGATTTCCGTCGCAAAATAAGGTTTGGCGATAAGATCCATCCTCGCTACTACCTTTGAACCAGCGCTTGAATTCTTCAGTTTCCAGCAGCCATGCTCCTATACTTTCGATCCGCCGGGCTACAATGTCTCGGTGCCGCACCCGGGGCTCTAATGGAGATAGCCATGCGAGTATTTCAGATCTATCATCGACGGTGGGGTAGTTAACGGTAGTTGTGTGGGATGCGTCTATGTTGAAGCAGTTGTCGTAATTGTTCAAAAAGTTCTCGTTTTTGTTGAAAGAGCCAACAGTGTTAAAAGAGTTACCGATATTGCCGCGGGAGTTATCGTTTGTCCTGAATGACTGTGACATTTTGCAATTTTCCTCGCCGTGGGTTTCGAGAAATTTCGGGAAGGTGTTGGTTAACTTGGAGTTTGTTGGAGGCAATTACATGAACTTTGGGAAAAGCGGGGTAGATAAAGCCTTCTGCCTGCTATAGCTGAAAACTCTGTTTCCAATCACTTGACCAGAGCTTGTTACACAAGCGTCCGACCACCACCTATCCCCGAGGTCTGAGTTGATTCGCATTTTATTTAGCCTCATGTTTAACAATGCCTATTCATGCCCACTTTTTCTTCTCAGACATTCCACAGAAAGTAAAATTTCATAAGCCGATAACCTATCTGTGGTCCCGTTCAAGATTGTTTACAGTATCTATCCCCAAAGCCATAGATTATTATCCAGACATTCTATCTTACTCTACGGTAGTTTGCCAATACTCCTAGTTGCGACTTGAGCGAACCAGCCAGCGCCAAGAACATCGAGAGGTATTGGCTGAGGAACCGAAGCCACGAGCATACCTTTTGATACCAACCTTCGCGATACGCCGTTGCAGATTAATAAGGAACCAGAAGCATTTTCACACTTTTTCTCGGGCGCAATAGTTCCGCGACATAGGCCTTGTAGAGAACGAATATCGGCACCGGCAGTGGGTGAAACAATGCAAAGTCCAGGAGGAATGGTTTACAACACAGGCAACCCAGAGCGATAATTCTTGTAATATCCCAGCTAGGGGTGCGACCGAGCTCCTCAAAGCTTGGATGGAATTTTAAATTAGACGAGATTAGAATGGGTTAGAGCTCCTTTAGTCGAAGAACCAATGGCAAGGAAGATGAGTCAAGAAGGCTTGAAGTTTCAAAAAAGGTTTTTGGCCGGGTTGGCGATTGGAAAATGAATTGCAACACCAATTAAAATATTGAACACTACCCCAGTCCGTACTCGCAACGCACACTCCCGACCTAACATTCTTCCGGCCCAAGACACAATTCACAATATCGCTAGGCTTCCCGATCCTCCCCTCTAGTTGCCCAATTCTCGCTCCTTCTTTTGTTTCCCTGCAATCCCTTGCATCTCTATTAGCCTAATTTTAATTGTAGAATAGGATGAGGTTCAGTGCTAGTTTGAGAATTTTTGGTTGTGGGTAGGGGCTGGGCAAACCCGACCGGGTGGAGCACCATCACTTATTTCGCGCTGGAGTACTCGTACTCGAGTAGAAAGTGTGTAAATTTATTAGTCTCGGTGCCCACATTGTTGCTACCGGATAGAGGTTCCAGTTGAGATTTTTGGCCAATCCGCTTTGATTACAAATTTCTATCCTGAACCCATCCAGGGCCCTTCCGAGGTTAATATCGCAGCAACAACAGTGGTACCGTGCTTCGTCCCACCGCAAGGAGTTTGAGGCCTCCCCAAGCGACACCGCTCTGGGCTCTCTCGGCTCTCTAGTAGCCACTGTGCCCCTAGCAATTCCAGAAGACTAAAACCAACCTCTGCGCCCTCGTCGCATCCCACTGAGACCCTTTAGCGTCAGTTCTTTCAAGTGGATTAACAGATCGAGAGCTACGACAACCGAGCTAAACGCCAAGAGTTCACATCACAGAAATGCGACCGTCAGCGCACGACTTGGGGGGGTGAATGCGGGAACTTCGCTCGTTCCCTTCTTGACCTATCGCTCACATTCTCACTGGTGGTTAAAGCGGAAGTATACTGTATAAACCGCAAGGAAGTCGTCCTCTTATTCCTACATCCATCACCACCCCACATATCCGTTCTCTTCGCCATATGCCCCCCGTTCTCTTTTGCGCACTCCCGCACTAACAAAAAGACAAAGACTACCACTGTTCATAGCCCGCGAGTATCCACCACATTCACGCTCTTTTCTGGTTGCTGCTTCCCTTCCAGCCGGTGCATCGATCCAAAACCTAAGCGCTTTCCCGAGGCCCCAGCCCATTTCCCAAAGCCTCAGCCCATCCTCGGAAACTGTGGCAATAATCAACTAACTTGAGCATGCCGAGCAGCTTCTCACGACTTCCAACATATTTCCCCCCCTCGGCCAGAAGTTTACACCAACCCCGCATTCCTAGGTCCAGTCACCGGACATAAGTCTTGGTGATTGTGGAATACTAAGACGGTGTGTGCATCCAACGAGCATTTAGTAAAAGCCAGATAATGGTATTTCAAAAGTGGAAAAAAAGCGAAGAATTAAACAGAAAACATCATTGAGTAGCAAAGGAATGAAAATATGTTTAGTATCATATTCTGGATAATAGGTGGGGGAGTGGGGGAGGCGGTGGCTTACTATTCTCGCTTAGTGGTTGCTGAGTAAGCTTTCACCAAGACTTCTCTGCCGCCCTGGGTGGCTGGTGGGAGACAAGGTGAAAGTAATGAATGTATTTGTTTAGGAAATTTCCCTGCAGTTGGAGATGCTTATCTCTTTCGCTGTGTATTGTTGAAATTTTCTGTATATTTCCTAGTATATTTCACAACACTAGTGTGTATTCTTTTACTTAGTTTGTGTTTCGGCTATACCTGTCCACGGCTTACATTACTACAGCTAAGACATATATAATGGGGTTTTATTGGTTATTTTAGGGTTATATTTGAGAATTTAACAGGTGGTTTGCTATCGGGTATTCAGGTTTGTACAGTGGTTTATGCATCTCTTATGTACCACTCTTGGTCATGATATTTCTAATTATCTGCTCATATACTCATGGATTCGCGCATATTATATGGGATTTACTTGGCAGGTTTTCAGGGTGAAACATGTTCACACTTATGTTCTTTACATTGTTTTCCCTATATTTCTCTCTCATATATAGGTATGCACATTTGTATAAATATGGTTGCTACCGCCCACCTCACTTAGAAGAAGAAGAACCAGAACTCCTACCAATCTGAACCCCTACCGGAAAAACTGGAATAATTGGGCCTCATACTAGTCGTCCAGAATTCCCGCTTTGGATTTAAGGGGGAAAACGCAGCGAAAAAACTGTCCCTCAGCCCCTTCCCAAAAGCAAATTTACGCCGACTTTACCACAAGAGGTAACTCCAATGTACTAGAATGAAGGCCAATTATTCCTGTTTTTGCAGTACATTATCCTCGTTTAGTGTGCCACGCAACCCCCCTCACACTTGTGCATTATTATCCATATAGAATAGATGGTGCCTTTGATATTCACATTTTGAACAGGTTATTGTGAGGCAGGAGCATATCTGAAAAACTTGTAAGCTAACTCAGGCGGAGAATCTTTATCTTAGACAGAGATTGTCTAGGAAGCCTCAATGACTAAAGTAGAGGTAAATAGAGTAATAAAAGATTTTCTAGCATAAATATTTTATATTGATAAGATCTCTTCTCCATTGCTTGATGATAGTCAAATAGCTCGGGATGTACCTCAAAGTTTTTATACCACATCTGGGTGGTTGTGAGCAACATCTAGTTCTCATACTAACTAAGTATCTACGAACAATTTCCTGTCTCTTCAAAAAGTGTGAACAGTAATTGACTGACAATTCTGTCACCTCACTGGACTTCTGAATCACAATACCAGGATTATTGCTGACAGTGCTCCCATATATCAGTTCATTCGTTGTGATCCATCTGCGTCAATATGAAGACTTGCTTACTGTAACGACCCTACGATAGGTAGCTACAATCACTATCACCTTAGCCCAAATGGATACCATGTGATAACCAGAGGTGATATGGTCTCGTATTCTTAGTATATGCATAGCTGGTTAGCCATGGGCTAATTGGTAAGGGTCACATGACTTTGTAGAAGGTCAAGTGTTCAACTCTCCATGGCGGCAGAGTTATTTTATGCGTAACGCGAATGGTTATTACGTGAAAGATTCAAGAGGAATCGAGTAGCCGCTAAACATTGTCACAAGGCATAAGGATTGCTCAGTAGGAAAACGTCTAAGTTACCCTACCTTCACCGGCAAAGTCATCCTAGAACTTAGAGGTCGATTGCCTCACATTCCTTGGGCTCTTAGATGTTCTTGGGCGCACACGCATCTGCGAGGGGAGACCTCACGCCTGTGTAAAGGTAGTCCGAACATGCTATTGAACTTGGGCGGGTTTAGCCAACACCCCCCTCTGGCCCCAGCGTTGGGACGGCGCGTCATAGGCAGACGGCTGTGTAGTTGCTCATTTGCTAGCTAAAAGAGGTCATTGGAGCAGCTGCTGTATTACCGTATAAGTCGTCGCCGTCCGTCCGACTGAATGTCCTTCGCAGGATATATAAGGGGAGAATGGGTAACCGGCAAAATGGGGGTCGCCCATAAATGGTCTCTCCAGCACCTAGGAGTCTATCATAGCCTACGGGTAGTAGGGTAGTCTTCCTAGTGGTACTGTAACCTACTCCTAAGTATCTCGAGAATCCCAAGTGGAACTCTGGAGATACTAATACGATAGGCGGGAAAGTCTCGGTGGAATATCTTCAAGAGATATAAGATAGATGAGGGACAAATAGAGTCACCGTTCAACTTGTAGTATATTATAGAAGAGCGTTCCTGTGAGGCTTGAGAGACTGAATCCTTATGGGATAGCAGGCTGTTTAAATACAAATAAAACATAACCAAATATCCTGTGCCTAACGCAAACACTTACTATGTTGAGATACTATCGAAGCAAACAACTAAGTCCTAGAACATAGGTATACAGGAGACAGGATGTAACTAACAAAACAAGTAATGGAATCAAACAATAAGGGATCGCTACTAATGTACTAATCCAGTAGTACTAGTAGGAACGCATAAGGTTGCCTAAAGGGTACAGGGGTAGCAAAAGCTATAAGCAAACTTAGGAGTAAATAACCCAATAGGAAACTATAACAAATAAGGAAAGTACAAGGTAAAAAAGCAGTGCTACTATTGTTGAACCTAAATAGGAAACATCCAACATCACGTAGGTACAGTAGCGAGAACAATAGACAGATTCCATTACATTCCCCCTAACAGAAATGAGTATTCCTGCTAGGTTTCCATCTCGGATTCGTCAAGAGGTGATAGGGTACTGGTTTCGCTCTCAGAGTAGTCTGAGTCTTGTACAGGCTTCCAAAATCCGTCAGGATCGAGTTCAGGGGAAAGGGGAATAAATTCGGGGTCTTGGAGGGTCCAGGCAGACCATACATCGTTATGGGTCCATGGGACTTCGAAGGGGATGGCCTGGTTGTAGGTATTAAACCAATATGTTCTAATGTCATCTCTGATGGCTTCGAGATGTTCAAGTGGTTCCCAAGTGGCTTCAATTTCGTCATATCCTTTCCAGTGTATTAGGAATTGGCGCTTCCTGCGGTAGATTCTGTCATTGAGGATTATTTCAACTGCCCATAGCTCATTGCCTGAGGCATCGATGACGACAGGCTGTTGAGGGTGTGGTGTAGGAAGGCCTGGGAACGCTTCGAGGTTTGGTCTGAGGTATATCCTGAGGTGGGTTGGATGGATCCATGGGTGAATACCTTTCATGATATCTGGGAGGACGAGCTTGTAGTTGTTATGTTTGTCTGGTCCTTCGCTAACATTGAAGGGTCCTAGCCATGGTCCAACTAGTTTATCGTTTCGTCCTATTTTGTGTACATATGGGGAAGATTTTAGGGTGACTTCTGTGGTGCCTGGGATTATAGGAGGTCCATCCTTTCTTCTGTTTTCGCTAGTGGTAGTCTGGCGGGCTCTGGCTTTCTTGAGTGCTGTTCTGGCGAGTTGCTGGTTCTTAGTGATTTGTGTGGCGATTTCGTCAGCAGCAGGGACTGCTGTGGGCGAGACTTTGACACTTGGAAGAAGGTTGATGATTCATCCAAAGGTAATCTCGAAGGGGGATAGTTCTGTACTGTCACTGGGGGCGGCATTGATTGCAGTCTGGACATGTGGTAGGTGGCGAACCCACTTTGATCCTTTTGGTCCTATGTAGTTCCTAAGGCATTGGCGGACTGTGCTTATCCTGCGTTCATTCTGGCCATTGGGCTGGTGGTAGTATGCTGTAGCCATGTTAAGATCAATCTTGATATTGGCCATGAGTTGTATCCAGAAGCGTGAGGTGAACTTTGGGTCTCTGTCAGAGACAATAGAGGTAGGGAAACCGTGGATTGAAAAGACTCTTTCAATGAGGAGAGTTGCTGTCTCAACAGCTGTGATGTTTTTGGAGACTGGGATAAGGTAGGTGAATCCAGAGAATCGGTCAAGGACAACGAGGATCAGGTCCTTATTCCTGTCGTGAGGGCAGGGACCTGCAAAGTCGATAGCTAAGGAGGAGAAGGGTTCTCTGGGGACAGGGAGAGGGGTGACGGATCCCTCAGGGACTGTGGTAGGTTGTTTGTTCATCTGGCAAAGGTGGCATCTGCGGACATAATCTCTAAAATCGTTTCTCATAGAGAACCAGTAGAAGTGGCTGGAGGCGTACTTGTAACACTTCTGGGCTCCCATGTGTGCCATCTGTTCATGGGTAATTCGAATAATTTCGCTTCTTATGTTGTGTTCCTGGTGGGCGGCTTCATAAGGGACATATGGACAATCTCTATTGTCATCCTCCCCCCTTTTGATCAGGATTCCGTCACAGAGCAACCAATCAGGGTGCTTCTCATCTTTGCTAACGATATCCAAGAGGGGATCAGACTGGGTAGCCTTTCTGATACAGTTGTACCACTTTCCTTTGAGGTATGTTGTGAGCTGGAAGGCGCGGACATCGAGGGCCTTGGCGGGCTCATCAGGGAATGGATCGCTGTAGTCCATAGGGGCATCAGGGGTAGGTAGGTCCTCTTCGCTAGAGGTAGAATAAGCGACAGGCAGGTTTCCAGAATCAATCACATTGTGGAAGACTGGATATCCATCGTCATCATTGAGAGGGGGTGGTACTGCCCATAGATGTTCAAATCTTCGCTTTGGATGGTGAGGGGAGACATAGCTGGAGGTTGAGTAGAGGGGTCTTCTTGATGGAATATCTCTGGGTCCTGAAGGGTAGTAGTGTCGGTCCTTTCCTTCCATATGTGCATCGCATTCATCCCATACACATGATGTCCAGTGTTTTGCTCTGTGGCTAGCTGATTGAAGAAAAGCGTCAAGTTCGTTTCTGGGAGGAATGCGGGTGATTGGAGGTGCAGGGGCACTGTATCCAGCATTGGCGATAGTGATGGCCTCGAGTTTGGTGAGGGATCCATGAATTCTGCTGAAGCAATTGGTAATAGATTCCATGCGAAGTTCTCGTTCCATGTGGTGAGCAGGGCAGTGAATTCTCGACGCAAGTCCTGACAGCTGGCCTTGAGCTTGTTGAAGGAGTAGCGTGATTTCGGCAGTCTCTGGGGTCTCGTCATGGATGTTTGATGCTTCAGGGGTGATTTCGCAACTTTGAATGATGTTGGTAGCTTGTTGGATGGTGGTGCCCGCTTGGACCAGTCCTTGTTCAAAAGAACTTGGACGGTTTTCGTCCTCCCCTTGCCTGAAGAGAGTGGTAGTGCCATTTTCGCTATTCCACATCGATTGGTTTTCTGGAGCTGTTGGATTGTCCTGGAAGGGGATGAGAAGCGTGGAGTGTAAGGCAGGGTCAAGAGTATCTGTGAGTTCAAGGTAGTGTTTTGTTGTATTGGTCATAGCAGATGAGGGGGATCTTATAGATTCCTTCTCTGTAGGATCAACTAGGACTTGGTCTGATTCAGCTGGGCGTTCCTGATAGATCCTGGATAGTGCATCAGCGAGTATGTTGTCTTTTCCTGGCATGTGGATAATGTCGAAGTCAAAGGACTGCAGGTACATCCTCCATCTGGTTTGGCGAAAGGGGAGGTCAGTCTGAGAGAGAAAATAGGACAGCGCTTTGTTGTCTGTAACAACAGTGAACTGAGTATTGTATAGGATCGGGTGGAAAGCCTGGATGGCATCCACAACTGCAAGGAGTTCAAGTTCATGGACAGGGTAGTGCAACTGGCTGGTGGCGAATTTCCGGCTATGGAATGCGGCAGGGTATGCTTTTTCTGGCGAAGTTCCTTGTCCTACCCATGCTCCAGCTCCTACTTTCGATGCATCAGTTATGAGGTACATTGTTTCAGGGGAAGAATAGTTGACTGGGCGCAGTGGGATGGTTGTACTGGCTACGCGCTTAACTTGTTGGAATGCTTCCTCATGCAGGGGTCGCCATTGAAACACTTATTGGGAAGTCAGATCCGATAGTGGGGCAAGAGCGGTAGAAAGGTGTGGGAGGAACTGTGCATGATATATTACCACACCAATAAATTTCTGTAACTCTTTTTTAGACTTAGGGGTAAACCAGTCTTGGATTCCTCGTATTTTTTCAGGATCGGCATGAATTCCCTGATAATCAATTACATGGCCAAGGAGGGCAAGCTTTTCTGCAAAGAAGTTGCACTTCTTAGGGGAGGCGCGGATTTTATGCTGCTGTAGTCTCTGGCACACTTCTCTGACATCTCGGATATGGTCCTCTTGTGTGTCTGAGAAGATTGTGATATCGTCAAGGTATGCCCATACATTCTTTCCAATAAGGCCATCGAGTACATGTTCGATAACTCGCATGGCTGTGGCTGGCGCATTGGTGTCTCCTTGTAACATTACTCTGCATGCAAAGGATCCAAAAGGTGTCTTAATTGTGTTGTACTTTTCGTCTTCTGGGGAAACTCGGACCTGGAAGTACCAATTCGACAGGTCTATAGTGGATCGGTATTTGGCCCTGGCCACTGCTCTGAGGATCATGGATTGGTTGGGGATCGGGCCTCTGTCCTTGACTGTGATAGCGTTCCTGGGGACCAGGTCTGCAAGGAGACGGATTTCGCCATTAGGTTTCAGTTTGGGGAACACATTGACAGGGTTGTTGGCCTCGCTTGAGTAGATAATTCCTTTCGCCTTCCATTCATCAATTATCTGGCGGTATGCTGGGATTATTTTGTCTGGGACAGAGTACATTTTCGGGCTGGGGTCCGATTCCTTATCCATGAGGTTAAGGTGGTGGTTAACCTTTCGCAGGGGCGGTAGTTCTGTGATCTTGTTTGGAGGAAATACATCAGGAAATTCGGAAATGAAGTCCGGTGGGTTTGTTATAGCCATGGCGGAAAATCGAATGTTGCTCGCTTTCTTGCATGATAGAGTCACATTCTTTTCTGGGAAGGTGATAATAGCTTTTCCACAATCGATTATTGCATTGTGTGCCGCTAGGTAGGGCATTCCAAGGAAGATGTCATAGTTGTCCAAGGAACAGACTAGGGCATCTGTGATGTCTCCGCTTTCTTTTCCTATTTGAATAACTGGTTTAGACTTGTAGTTGATAGTGGAGCGAGACCCTTTGACTGCCATCTTTAAGTTGATAGGGGTGTCGAGGTTTTTTGTAGGAATGTTGTAGGTAGAAACGAATTTCGCAGATATGAGGTTGTCTCCCATAGTTCCTGTATCAAAGAGTGCCTTCGCTTGGTGCCCATTGACTGTAATGTAGGCTTCGAGGGTTCTTGATTGAACTCCTTCTGGTCCTGCATGGTTGGAGGTATTGATAATGGTATTGGAGTTGCGCTGGTGGTGGTCCTCCTGGGTGTGGTAGGATCTTCGAAATCCTCTGTGCCTTTCTGTTCCTCCTGGTCCTCCATTGCCTCGCTGGTTCCACTTCCTATCGCGTTTCTGGGCCTCTCTTTTCTCATAGCAATCATTGGAGAAATGACCTTTCTTTCCACAGTAGAAACAACATCCTTCTCTTTTGCGCCGGTCTTTTTCAGTCTGTGAAATCCTGTGGTTCTGGGATGTGTTGTTCGTATATCTCTAGTTATTCTGGTTCTGGGGGCGCCTGGGATTTGGTTGAGTGACAGTGTTGATTACAGCATGGCTATGGGTGTTTCTGGATCCGTATACTCCTGTAGAGTGGGCAATAGCATCTCGCTTTTCTGCGATTTCGACTAGTTCATCAAAGGAGGTATCCTGGGTAATGTGAGGTTTGACATCGCGCTTCAGTTTGATGTCCATGGCATCGAGGAGTCTCTGTTTTGCCATGTAGTCTGTAATCGTTCCTTCTGGCATGCTATCTCTGAGCCTTTCGAGGTTTATAATTGTATCTGTGATATGCGCTGTTTTGCCATTGACAGTTTGTTTAACTGCTTGCCATTGCTCATAGATCGTATCTGTGGACGTGGATGGGAGGAAATAGGTTTCGAATTTGCGCTTGAGTCCTGCAACTGTGTGTTCTCCTGTGCTGGCTTCATACTGGGTGAATTTATCAAGGGCTTGGTCTCTGCAGTAGGCTCCATAGTATTGGAGTGCTTCTTGATCAGTGTCTTGGATTCCGAAACTGGCGATATATCTGTTGACTGTATTGAACGAGGAGTTGATTCTAAGAGGGTCTTGATCACTGGCAGATCCAGTGAATGTGAATGGCGCTGGCCATTTGGGGCGACTGTTTCCTTCTGGAGAAACCGACATGGTTTCTGGTTCAGGTGGAGGGCTTGGTGGTGGTGAAGGCGAGGGTTCTCTGCTTGGGTGTCTTGATTCTTCAGGGTCTTCAGGTTCTTGTTCAGGCTCGGGTTGTGGTCCTCCTTCCTGGTGGAGTTGTTGTTCTGCTGTTTCGTCTTCTTCTTCACCTGCTTCTTCCTCCTCTTCTTCCTCTTCTTCGGAATTATCGTCCTCTTCGCTGTGGTGGCTGCCTTCTTGGCTGTCGATAGGAGGGTCTTGGGCTGGTTCTTGCGCTGGTTTCTTGGAAGGTTCCTTGTATTAAACTAGGATCGACGGCAACGACAGTATGGCGACAACGAAACGGTAAACGCCAAGGAACTCACACCTAAACGATCGCACACAGGAAAGGGGGAAAAATCTCTTCACTAACAACAACAGTCTCTCGCATCCACGACACTCAACAACAACCATCTAACTAAGGACAAAAGGATGAGTATATATCATCCTTTCCCAACTATTCTCAACTTGTGCGAAATCTCATGCTAACAAAATGCAGATACAAACCTCACTGCATACAACCTCCGCTCTTTTTCCGAACTCTCATGTATGAACAAACACCGTTCTTCATACATCCTCATACCCATTTTCCGGGTGTTAAACCTTCTCACACCCACCTCTCTTCGTTTCCGGCCTTTCTTACAGCCTTTCCGCCTCCTGTCCGATCGCGTCATTCCTACTTAGGAAATGCTTTCCTCGACCGTACAAACACACGCTCGAACCCGAAGCCTTCTCATGCCCGAATGCAAAGCGTGTTCCCGGAAGCTATCTAAAGACAAAGGAAGTATCCTGAGAGTATGGTGAGCAGCATGGTTTCCAACACCTTGGCTGGTGGTCTGGCTTGTGCTTTCGCTTGGTCTCTGGCTGGGGCTTTCTGCTTTGCTGCTGATGAAGATGGTCCTGCAGGAGCTTTGGTAAAGCGTCCTTTGTTGTCTCGAGGGAGCGAAATGGTTGCTAGCTTGGGTGAGCAGGTCTCGCCAGGAGTCTGCTCAAGGCCTTTCAAGGAAACAAGGAGGGGTACCGGTACTGTGGGGTCCAGGAGGGCGAAGGGTGATCAGTCCTATGCCGAAGATCAAAGGTGTACTTAAGTCAGCGTCAAAAAATGTAACCTACTCCTAAGTATCTGGAGAATCCCAAGTGGAACTCTGGAGATACTAATAGGATAGGAGGGAAAGTCTCGGTGGAATATCTTCAAGAGATATAAGATAGATGAGGGACAAATAGAGTGACCGTTCAACTTGTAGTATAATATAGAAGAGCGTTCCTGTGAGGCTTGAGAGACTGAATCCTTATGGGATAGCAGGCTCTTTAAATACAAATAAAACATAACCAAATATCCTGTGCCTAACACAAACACTTACTATGCTGAGATACTATCGAAGCAAACAACTAAGTCCTAGAACATAGGTATACAGGCGACAGGATGTAACTAACAAAACAAGTAATGGAAACAAACAATAAGGGATCGTTACTAATGTACTAATCAAGTAGTACTAGTAGGAACGCATAAGGTTGCCTAAAGGGTCCAGGGGTAGCAAAAGCTATAAGCAAACTTAGGACTAAATAACCCAATAGGAAACAATAACAAATAAGGAAAGTACAAGGTAAAAAAGCAGCGCTACTATTGTAGAACCTAAATAGGAAACATCCAACATCAGGTAGGTACAGTAGCGAGAACAATAGACAGATTCCGTTACAGGTACTTAGGTAGTCCATGGAGGCCAGGGTGCTTTTGGGACAAATACCTCAGTAACCAGCCCGAACCTTCTCCCCTTGATTTGTAGCATTACTATGGGTTGTTATTGGACTCTAGAGGTATGAGTCTTATCACTAGAGAGTATGCCCCGATAGGAAGGGTTTTTCACCTGCTGTTGTATTGGAGATGCATTGCAGAAACTCATATCCTATTGACAGAGTTAAGTGTACCCGAGTTGGTCCGACCCTTCCAGCAGCATTAATCCTGATGGAGTGTAGACATCGGACAGACCCTGAGCAGGCTAGGCTGCTCGCATAAAAGTCGGAAGTAGTGGTGAATGTCAAAGGCTTATATCTGATATCTACTTAAGTTTAAGCGTTGGAATTCTACTTCGACAACCAACTTTTCCTTGAGAGAACTAAATTGAGTAAAGCTTCGCGCTTAACTATAATAAGTTTTACCGTTGATTCTTTTGAATGATTTTTACCTCATCTTTATATTATACTTTGCGTGTTTGGTGCGGTCGCAACCTTAGAGTTCACCTTACTACCGTGTGCCCCCATTACAGTATATAGTTAGGCGCACTTGCTTAACTCTCTTCTAAGAATTGTTGTTTTAGCCTACAGTTTGGACATTGTTTGATTACAAGTCACTTGTCTGGTACAAGAAGCATCGGGTGGAAAGAACAATGTCTGCAACTATGGCTGTGTCCAAGATTCATTCTCGTCATGAGCGCATGATTGGTATTGAACGAGAAATATCGCGAGCCACTGCAAGAGCAGACCTGAAGGGATTAGGTTAGCCGCTAATCTAGCAGCTACTGACATATGACATTGAGAATGACCCTCCCTTTGAGATTGAAATACCTTCTACGGTCAGAGAGATGGAGATTGAAGACCCTAGCGCCTTCCTCCAAAGTTTCACTCATGACCCGTCAGTAGGACGTAGAATACCCTAGAATAGACAACAGAAGATGACTTTCGCTGATTTGACAAAAGATCTCGTTGAACCATAAATGCTTGAGGAAATCACGTGGCAGATGCAAGATGCATAAACCCATCTCATCAATCTTGCTGAAGAGTATCAGCAGACATTTGAAACTGAGATCGTGGAAAACGCTAAATGTTCGATAGAATACCAGCGAAAGAACTTCCGCAAGCTAGTTATGTCCGATCAGATGATCCGGGAAAGGCTAGAAGCTTTGGAGCAGGCTGCTGCACAGGGGCACTCCGTTGACGCTGAGAGTGACGTGGTTATGAACGCTGCCCCTGCACTTCCTTTGGCTATAGAACCCGCTCCTCATTATGCTGCAGAAGTCGCAGCCTGCATGATTAATGACAAATATCAACCTTGGTTGAATGAAGTGGGTAGACAATTCATCGCACAGCAAGAACAGCTCGCGGAATTGCAAAGGCAGGTGGCCGAAGCAGATGAACTTCAAACCCCTCTCGAAGTGGCCTTCAGTCAGGTTGTCCAATCACGGGGAACAACTCCTTCAGTCAAAAACCTCCGGCTATCGTCACGTCCTCTCGGGGTTAGTAAATCTAGCTCCATTTTGTACGCGAGATCATCGAGACAGAATTCTCCTCAGCCGCCACCTCTGGAGGCTGTCCCCGCAACACCCTCCCCTTTATCACGATCGTCGACTGTACCTACCCCTCAGGCAGTGGAACAAAATACTCATGCCATTGGTATCGAGCGAGAATGACCCATTGCAGTACCAGGGCAAACCCCTCTACCTACCACTCCACAAGTCCCAGGTGCCTTTGTTTCGGCAATAGCACCACCCGCACCAGCAAAGCCTTCGGGTAATGTTGGACCTTCCGGTTTTACCTGAAGGTCAGAGGCGCCAGCGCATACGGGTATTTGTTCCCCTGACTGTAGGGTTGGGGCCGAAGGGAGCGATATTCGTTATGCACCTAGGTTTCGATGTCTCAAGAGTGACTTTGAGATGATCAAGATTTGGTCGAGACCTTTGAACGACGCTCCTCAGCCAAAGTCAAAACAGAACCGATGCGGGTACTGTGAGAGTGTGAGGCACACTAGGCATAGTGACTGCCCTGATTTTTTAAATGACTATCCGGTTAACACTCGTGCCGCTTGTCAATGACCTCCTCCCCCATCATCTAACCCATGACCTGAGAGAATGGACGAAGACGTGCCGGGCGAAGATGGTTTTAGTGGGGATGATTCCGTAGGGGGAGCCCCAGCGGCAATGCTGGTGGCAGTGGAGGAAATCTTCCTCCCTGTGGTAGAGAACGCTGGAGGCGGTGGCGACCTGGGTGATTCCCACTCCTCGTCAGATGGCGATTCTGACTCCTCCCTTCCCGATCGGCTGAAATTCGTAGGGAGACGCAAGTGCCACTGGAATGCTGTCAGGAAGGAAATGTATGATAGGCGGTGTCATAAGCTTGCGGAGTATCGTCGGAAACAACGCAAGGGTAAGAGGTCAGCGCATCGACCGAGAAAAGCTGAGAAATTAGGTGTCAATCTGTTCAAAGGTGACTGTACCGATACTCAACCCTTCATACATGATTGCAAAATCAAACTGGACTACTGTAGGGAATCCCTCCGCAAGGACTGGGATATAGTGAGTTTGGTAATCCCCCTTCTCCAAGGGCCTGCAAAAAAATGGTACCAGAGCATAAACCCTTACGTTAGTGAAGAGGGTGCCCGTCGAGAAGGTATTCCCTTCGATCAGAAAAATGTCCTTCGCCCTGGGGAAGGTTTTCGGCAATGGCTGGTGTCAAGTTTTGGTGGACACTGAAATCGGGATCGCACTCTTAGCGAGTGGAATGATTTGACTATGAAGTCCGGTTAGATCGATCACTTTTGTACCGAGCTGATAAGACTGGCTTTAGAGTTGGGGTATAGCGGGAATATTGTCAAGGACAAAGCCCGCGTAGGTATAACTACAGACATTCGCAATCCATGGGCTTTGAAAACTCCGCTTCCCGATGACTATGTCGAATATGTCAATCTCCTCCGTCAAACCGGACATCAGTTGGAAGACGTTGCTTCCTTTCACCGTATGGTTACAAGGGAAAAACATCATTCCAAGTCGGAAAAGAGCGATGATAGGCAATCATGCGCTAAATGCCACCGAAAGGATGGGAAAAGCTCGGGGCCAAGCCAACAGAAACCCCGCAACCATGTGTCTGGGACTTCAAGACCACAAGAAACGGAGCACACGAAGATGTATCGTGATATTCCTCAGACTCTGATTGACAAATGCAAGGGGTTGAATCAATGCTCTCGATGTGGACAAGCCGGTCACTACTGGGCAAAGTGTCCTTTGGCTACTCCAGTTGTTGCATCCTCTTGAATTAAGCGAAAACGAGCCGCCGTTGAAGCTGGATCCGAAGCCACGCAAGTGTCACAAAGCGTGACTAAGGAAGGCAGATTTCACATAACTAATAGTTATTAGTTATCAGGTATGTTTCTATGACTCACGATTGTGAGTCATGATTATGTTTTACGCTATGCAGTCAATTGACTCAGAGATCTCACATGACTCGCATTTGCATGTCATTGTTATGATTGGTTGATATTTCTATGACTCACAAGTGTGAGTCATAATGATGTAATGACTTTCGCGCGTGACTCACATTATGAGTCACGAGTCTCACGAAGGTAACGCGCTTTGTGCACCTGACATGTTTCATGTTTTATGATTGGTTCACGGCATGTTGCGCAGTGACTCATAGGAGTCATCTGATGGATTTTGGGCATGACTTGTTATGAGTCATAGGACTGAGTGACTCAAGTTATGAGTCACCAGGGTTAGGGTTGCTGGCGTGAAGAGTCTATATAAGAAGGAGACTCGGTCACAGTAGTTAGCATCCTCTGTCTCCGCTACACCTCCGGCGATTGAAATCTCAACACCACGAGATATCATCGTCACTTTCATCCACCCCCTTCTCCTCAGACACGCTACATTGCCTCTGTCTGGGTGAAGCTATCTCCCTTCACTCTTCCTTTCCCTTCTGATAGTCAGGCCTGGCAAGCTTGTTCCTAGGGGTTGGTTGAGTTCGCCTTCACCCCCTCTTCTCCGGGCTCGCTTTGGCAGCCCCCCACGGTCGGCAACCCCTCACCCGTCAACGGTCGGTCTTTAGTCTCGGTCGATCGATAAAGTAGTTGCCACCGGTGGCACTGCTCTCTGGAATTGCACTGTCTCCTTTGTGCTCTGCTGGTACGGTCTGTTTTTACGAAACTTCGTGACCCCACTTCCGTCGGCCTTCCTTGTACTTCTCGTGTCGGTTAACCTTCCGCCCTCTCCCTCCCCAAAGTTTGGATCGGCTGGCACCCTACTGCTCACGGCTCTACGCCCACCACCAGACCTCTGTTCCCTTCTGATGTCCTTGGACTAGGGGAACAAGTTTAAACCTTGTTTCCGGGTCCTGCTTCCCGAAATAGCCGACCGGATCTTCCTCCGACTGCCACGAGCCTTCCTTCTTTAGGCGGCATTCTCTCGAACTCGATCGCTCTTCCTGAGCCTCGGCTGGCGGGGCTTTTGAGCCCCCGGGAGTTACCACCCCTTTTTGTGTCCCCGAGACCCATCATTCAGGAGTCCCTATTCCTTCGGGAGCTGGGCCCAGTGGGGTTTTACTACGGTTTAGCTTATAGGTTGTTTGATTTGGGGGAGTGGGTTTGTTTTTCTTTGTTGGTTGTGTCTACTGTCGGTTGGGGATGTTTTTCCTTTAGGCTAGGCTTTCGCGGGGGTTTTTGGTTCGTGGCTTTCAGCCCCGCTTTCTCATCTCCTTGTAGTTTCAACCCATAGTACCGGGCGGGGTTTTCTCTGTCGGACAGGGTCAGAGGGTTTTAGCTTGGGGATGGCGGGATGGACTGTAGTTGGAGGTTTTGGACTACGTCGCCCACGCTTGGCAGAAAGTCCGTTGTACCTAGGACCGTGGGATGAGCACATGTGTGCGTTTGCCCCGATAGAAACAATTAATAATCAAGATTTAAAAAAAAAAAAAAAAAAAGAAAAAACGGTCAAAGTAGTTAGCATCCTCCGTCTCCGCTACACCTCCCGCGATTGGAATCTCAACACCTCGAGAAATCATCGTCACTTCCATCCACCCACCTCTCCGCAGACAAGCCACATTGCCTCTGTCTGGGTGAAGCCATCTCCCTCCCCTTGTCCTCTCCCTTCTGATGGTCAGGCCTGGCAAGCTTGTTCCTAGGGGTTGGTTGAGTTCGCCCTCACGCCCTCATCTCCGGGCTCGCTTAGGCAGCCCCCCACGGTCGGCAACCCCTCCTCCGTCAACGGTCGGTTTTTAGTCTCGGTCGATCAACAAAGTAGCTGTACCCGGGAGCACTGCTCCCTGGTATTGCACTATCTCCTTTATGCTCTGCGGCTACAATCGGACCTTTTGAAACATCGTGACACCGTTTCCGTCAGCCTTCCTTGCACTTCTGGTGTCGGCTAGCCCTCCGCCCCCCCCCTCCCCAAGGTTTGGATCGGCTGGCACCCAACTGCTTGTGGCTCTACGCCCACCACCAGACATCTGCTCCCTTCTGATGTCCTCGGACTAGGGGCGCTGTAACGGGGGCACCCTGTAGAGAGGTGAACTCTAAGGTGGTTACCGCACCAAACACTCTATGTAGAAGATAAACATGAGGTACAATAATTCAGAAGAATCAACAGTAAAACTTAATATAGTTAAGCTCGAAGCTTCACTCAATTTAGTTCTCTCAAGGAAAGTTGGTTGTCGAAGTAGAATGCCAAACGCTTAAACTTAAGTAGATATCAGATTTAAGCCTTTTTACATTCACCACTACTTCCGACCTTGTGCGAGCACCCTATCCTGCTGAGGGTCTGTCCGAAGTCTACCCTCCATCAGGATTTATCCTGCCGGAAGTGTCGGACCACCTCGGGTACACTTAACTCCGTCAATAGAATATGAGTTTCTGCCATGCATCTCCAATACCACCGCAGGGGAAAAACTCTTCCTATGGAAGTCATACCAGTGGCTAACTGTTATGACAACAACCGGAATCAATACCTAGGTGGTGGACTCACTGGCCCAGTGGTAGTTTCGTCTATACAAGCTATGCAGTCCATCATTTAATCTACACGACTTATTCAATGTGATAATTGACATGCAAGCTCCCCCGGTGAGATGTAGCCGATGGTTGGCTAAGTGGGCGCTACCCATAGCCAGCCTCTCTGGACATACTCTACCATGATAAGACTCATACCTCTAGAGTCCAATAACAACCCATAGTAATGCTACAAATCAAGGGGAGAAGGTCCGGGCTGGTTACTGAGTTATGTGTCTCGAAAGCACCCTGGCCTTCTGAGACTACCTGAGTACCACTAGGAAGACTACCCTACAACCCGTAGGCTAGAATAGACTTCTAGATGCCCGAGAGACCATATATGGATGACCTCCATTTTGGCGGTTACCCATACTCCCCTTATATATCCTGCCAACGACATTCAGTCGGACGGACGGCGACGACTTATACTGTGTTACGGCAGCTGCTCCAATGACCTCTTTTAACTAGCAAACGAGCAACTACGCAGCCGTCTGCCTAGGACGCACCGTCCCAACGCTGGGGCCAGAGGGGTGTGTTAGCTAAACCCGCCCAAGTTCAATAGTATGTTCGGGCCACTCTTGCACAGGCGTGGGGCCTCCCCGCGCAGATGCGTCTGCGCCCAAGAACATCTAAGAGCCCATACAATGTGAGGCAATTGACCTCTAAGTTCTAGCATGACTTTGCCGGTGAAGGTAGGGTAACTTGGGTTCCTCAGTAGGGTAACTGGGACCCATGGGCATAATGACCAAATTCCCAAGGTAGGGTAACTTTGCCCTCTTATGCCTTTAACCCCTCAGGAAGTCCCCCAGTCGACCACAGAAATCGTCTCGGAGGTCCGTGTGACATTCCCATAATTCTCTTGACCTTATGCGAATGTTTTGCCGAAAGGTTACCCTGCCTAGTCAAGTACCTCAAGGTTACTCAACTATACCCTAGGCCTTATCCTAGGATTGCCAGCCATGTGTATAATATATACGAGACCATACCACCTTTAGATACCTCTTGGTATACCATTTGGGCTAAGGTGATAGTGATTGTAGCTACCTTTCATAGGGTCGTTTCACTACTCCCCTCTTCTCTTTGTCTGTCCTCCCACCGTCAACGTCGTCTTTTAGTCCCACGGTTTGCATTGTCTATTACCCTATGGTCTTTTCGTTTAGACGGATACCTTTCATGGAACTGTTGCAATGCTTGCATTGCAGTATCTTCTAACATCTCGAACGGTTCCCAAGAATTCTCTTCTGGACCCTACCCTTCCCAAGGAACCATGTACTGCACAAACCGCTGGGGAAACGTTTTCTTAGGATTCCCATACCACCGACTGTCAACACTCTCTGAGACGACATAACTAGGCTCATTGTCCACAATATCCGGCGTTGGTATTTCCTTTTGAGGTCTCCCATTTGGATCCTCTCGATAAGGCTCCAACAACCCGACATGGAATACAGGATAGATTTCCCATCTGTCTGGCAGTTCAATCTCATAGGCCCTAGAATCAATTTTGCGTAGGACAACAAATGGTCCCAGCATCTTGTGGTCTAGTTTTTCCATAGGCCTCTTTGTGCGGAGATTTTTTGGGTTAAGCATTACTCTTTCTGCTTTCTTAGCCCTGCCATGGAGGACATCCTCCAGCGTGACATATTCCGGCTCTGGCTGTCTTTTCTGATCATGCCATTTCTGTTGTCTTTCCTGTGCCCTTTGTATTTTCTCTCGGCTTTCTTGCCATGTGACTTCCCCATCCTTAACCATAAGCTCACTGTCTGGATGTATCCCTTTATTATCTGACACCATCCCCGACCATTGCGTTTGCGGCGCGAATTCATAATTCATGTCAAAGGTGCTGGCCTTTGTGCCTTCAGACATTGAGGTATTATACGCATGTTCCGCAAACGGCAACAGGGATACCCAATCGTCTTGCTGATAGGTGCAATAACTCCTTAAGTATTCCTCCAGTGTCTGATTAACCCTTTCAGTTTGGCCATCGCTTTCAGGATGGAATGCCGTTGACATATTCAACTTCACTTGCAGTAGTTGTATTAGGCTTGTCCAAAACTTAGACGTGAATCGGGTATCTCGGTCAGAGACTATTGATTCAGGAAGTCCATGGAGGCGCCAGATTTCTTTCACGAACGTCATGGCCAATTCCTTAATGTGTTCCTCCGTCCTGAGCGGTATGAAATCTGCCATCTTGGAGAACCTGTCTACGATGACCCATATCTTTGTATACCCATCGGACTTTGATAACCCAACAATGAAGTCCATGGATATTGCCGTCCATGGTCTCATAGGAACTTCTAACGGTTCTAGGAGTCCATACTTCTTATGCCGGATGACTTTATTACGTTGACATACATCGCAAGAGCGAACGTACTCGGTAATGTTTTCATCCATCTTTGGCCAATAGAAGTTAGCCCTAACCCTACCAATGGTCTTGTACGTTCCGAAGTGTCCAGCAATCTTTGAATCATGTTCTGCCTCCATGATCGTTCGTCTTAGACCTTCATCCTTTGGAATATACCACCTGTTCTTATACAGGAGCAAGTCCTTTTCGATACTAAAATTTGTATCGACCTTACTATCGCCTTTGAGGAGTGCCTTTAGCGTTGCTAAATAGGTTTGATCACTATCGGCTGCTTTCATAAGAGCCTCATGAAATGTTGTCTGCAGCCGAAAACCTTGGCAAGTCTGCAACACATGTGGTCGCAAGATGACAGGCTCCTC
>Ga0307509_10004013_pt1 | contig 21645 bp, 18 predicted proteins | sample 10_EM_MG_FD_202245 | JGI IMG/M metagenome (GOLD analysis project Ga0307509, IMG submission 202245) | Populus trichocarpa ectomycorrhiza microbial communities from riparian zone in the Pacific Northwest, United States - 10_EM | ecosystem: Host-associated > Plants > Roots > Unclassified | place... | reverse complement strand
TGACCACTTTCGCGACTCTGGTTTTTAGTGCTCAGTAACATTATGCGACGTCGACCCATTTGGCTCGAACTACTTGCATATGCTCGCCAAAGGTCTTCCCTCATATATCCTGCGAACGGGATCCGGTCGGACGGACGGCCGCGACGTATACGGGGTTTCAAGGAGGGTTCCAATGACCATGTCTTTGGTGAGGGGAGGCAACTACGGCGGCGTCTGCTGGTGTAGCGCCGTCCCAACGCTGGTGCAGGAGGGGGGTGTTGGCTTTTCTTTTTGAACTCAGAATCCTAAGGTAGGGTAACTATAGGTCTTTATTCACTAATGGAAGGCTAAGCCTCCCGGTATGCCTAACACAGACCCCTTCCAATAGCTTCCAAGACTGTTTGCCATCTGACCAGGAGTGCGACTCTTCGGTATCTTCTTTACCACTTGCTCTGATTCTCTTCTAACTTCTTTGAAGTTTATGCTTTGGCTCTCTCCACTATGCTCGGGTTCTCCTTCCTCCTCCTCGTCAGTAGCATGATCAAAATCATCACTACTGAGACTCTCAACATCATCCACGCCGAGATTGAAGTCTGTGTCTTCTCCAGTACTCTGAGGAACCCTGACAATAGAATCATTAGCAGAAACAGGACAAAAGATCAGTTGCTCGAGAGGTTTGTAGAAGGGAGAGTCTTCGTGAAAGACAACGTCACGTGCCATAATCAATTTCTTCAGCTTCGAATTGTAGAGGCGGTATTGTTTGGTCGATAGCGTATAATAAAGATCAAACGCTTTGCACGAGGGCTCCATTTCTTGTCCGTTCGTTTGGCTGGGTTCAAGTGGGTGTACAATGTGCATTCCCAAACTCGTAAGTGTTGAATGTTGGGTTTCTTGTCAAACCACAATTCTCAGAGCATCGCATCTATTCCATGCGCTCCTTTTGTAATAGACATGTTCTTCAAATAAACCGCTGTCTGTACCGCTTTAGCCTAATAGCTCTTTGGAGCGCTAGCTTATTGTAGTAGTGCCGTCGCTTTCACAATAAGCACTCGATTGCTGTTCTCAGAGATGCCGTCCTCTTGTGGCGTATAGGGAACTGTAGACTGAAACTCGATCCCACATCTCCTCAGCTCTCTACGAAATGCCTCACTAGTGCACTCTCCTCCAGTGTCCGTATGCACAACCTTGAAGACGTAGTCCTTCCCACTGCACTGATGTTGCCATTCAACATGAGTCTTGTATGCCTTGAAAGGCTCAGCTGCATCACTCTTCTTTTTAAGGAAATAGACAGCGGTAATCCTGATAAAATAGTCTATAAGTAACATGAAGTATCGACAACCTGCGAATGACTTCTGTTGCATAGTACCACACAGGTCTGAGTGGATCAGCTCAAGTGGAGCAGATGTAAACTGTGCGGCTGGCTTGAATGGCATTCGGATCATCTTTCCTTTTAAACAAGCATTGCATCCACCGGTTATTGAGTTTGCTTGTAAAGCGGGCAACCTACAGTCAAGCTCGTTACTGCTCATCTTGAGTAGGACTTGGTGGTAGAGGTGGCCTCAACGATAGTGCCATAGTGTCGTGAATGTTGGGTCCTTCAACGAAATAAGAAGCCCTTCATCCGTGACACTTGCATCTGTGAGAATCGTATAGTGGCGGTCAACCTTCTTTGCAATGGCCATTAGAACACCATCGTGGAAGCCCTCTGCAATGTCCCGCTTGAATGATATGTTGATCCCCTTTACTGTAAGCTGGCTGACGGAGATTAAATTTGTCAACCTGCGCTGGGTATATGTAAGACTTCCTGAAGAAGTATCGTCTGCGATCCCTGGCTAGGTGACCATATTCTGATGCGAACTGTACCAATCCCGGCGGCAGAGACCAACTCCCCTGTAGCAGTACGCATTTGTTGTTCATCAGATGTCAGGCCCTTGTAGGTTCCCTGCAGGAATACACCACCATGCTTCATCATATGATTAGTGCAACTGGAGTCTATCATCCAATCCATCTCTGGAACAACATGCTTCCCCATCATTGCCTTTTCTACTCGCTTTTCCTCATGCACTCTCTCTGTATTGGTGTCGGTCGCCAGCCAGAGCTGCTCCTCCATGATACCAGCTCTTCCGGTCTGGTGCACATGGTGATTGACGGAGATTCCCAACCCTGTGTCTTTGTTTGACTTCGCGCGATATTTGCGAATCTTATGACCAGGTTTGCCGCGGTGGTGGCAAGAGCCTGTGAACTTTCCTTTTATAGGTTTGCTTCTAGCACCGGGGGCGACTCCTTTTCTCGAATAGTTTGAGGGCTTCTGGAAGTGACCAGTCTTCGTAGACTTTAAATAGAGTGCCTGGCCAGGCTCGATATCTCGAATGCGTCGTAGTTCAACTTCGTAGGCCGTAAGCTTTGCCTTGAGTTCTGTGTAGCCTTTGATTAACGTTTGTGAAGACAGAATACTCTTGGTGACCATGATCCATGTCTTCCATTCAGGCATCTTGGGAAGGCCCTCGAATAGAGGGAAAGACATTAGCGCATATGTAGGTGTATTTCCACTCAAAACGAGCTTGTCCCATAGCTCACAGATCTTATTAATGTACTCGAGTACTATACCGCACTCCGCGAGATTACATTCGTACAGCCGTTTCGGTAGGTGATGAGCGTCATAGCCAACTACAGTCTTATAGTTGCTCTGGACGTCTTTCCAAATCTTCCCTGGTGTTAGCCATACTTCGTTGTAGTAGGAAACAGTGATGGCGTCTGTCATTCCCAGGCGAAAAGTTCCGACAGCCTTCTGAATCCTCCTCCTCTGTGCTTGGTATCGGTCCATGTAACAAACCAGCCTTCCTCGCAGGTGTTCGTAATGGGAAACAACTATCTTACTATCATAGGCTATCGATATAGCCTACGTAGTTTGCTTCGTCTATCGTTATAGACTAACATCTTGTGTTCGTAGGAGGTATAGTGATTGTAGGAAGTCCTATCGTGTAGGAATAGAGTCCTCGCATACAAGCGAGGTAGTATAGAGATAAGGGCATTAGGTATCTCGAACATATTGCACCTATGGAAGGTCACTGTCAATGGGCTTGGCCCGTGCCCCAGCATCTGAGTGGTGTATTACTTAGATGGTTGCGTGAAGAGCTCTAACTACTGTGACCGAGTCTTCTACTTATAGACCCTTCACGCTAACAACCCTAACCCTGGGGACTCATAACTCGAGTCACGCAGTCCTATGACTCATAATGAGTCATGCCCAAAATCCATCAGATGACTCCTATGAGTCACTGCGCAACATGCCGTAAACCAATCATAAAACATAAAACATGTCAGGTGCGCAAAGTGCGCCACCTGCGTGAAACTCGGGACTCATAATGTGAGTCACGCGCGAAAGTCATTACATCATTATGACTCACAATCGGGAGTCATAGAAACATCAACCAATCATAACATAACGATGACACGCAAGTGCGAGTCATGTGAGAACTATGAGTCAACTGACTGCATAGCGCGAAACATAAATATACATTATGACTAATAACCATTAGTCATGTGAAATCTGCCTTGCTGAGTCACGATTTGTGACATTAGCTCCCGTCTCCCCCTAGCTCGAGACCCTTCGAGCTTTCCTTAACATTCTTAACATATAACATAAAATCAAATAAACAAGTTGAAACAATAAACATAGGGAAACAAAAAGTATACGTTACCATCCTGAGGTACCGTTCGTCTCCTCAGTTTCCTTCTGAACATCGCCTTCCGTATCCCCGTTCGTAGGGGACCCGTTTGGTGTCCGTTCTTTGGGTGGCAGTCCTACTGCCTCCGAGTATTCGTCGTCGTGGTCGATCTCTCTCACCAGAGCCGCCGCTTCGCTTACTGCTCGTCGAACTCGTATCTAGAGTTCGACGCTCTCCTATACCCTTCGTCGGGCTTCGATTCCAGCCTTCCGGGCCGAGTCTTCTGCGAGGCCTACTCGCTTCTTTAGTCCTCGGTTCTCTTCCTTGAGGCGGCCCAGCTCCTCGGCCATCCTCAACATCTCCTCCTCGAGATCGTCGACCAGTTTCCCAGCCTCGTGGTGCTGTTCTTCTGGTGCTGCTGGCTCACCCCAGCGTACCTTCTTTGCAGCTCGTCGTGGTTGGTTTCGTCGTGGTTGTTTGGGCCACCAACCGGCTCCTTCTTTCTCTCTGAGGTGCACGTCGCACCTGTCTTCAAAGCATGCACTCCAGTGCATGGCGGCATGGTCGGTAGTCGAGGCTTCTCCGTTTGAGGGCATTCTCATTTGCCTGGTGATGGTGGTGGAAGTAGGATATGTCTTTGGTATCGGGATAGGAGTAAAAGAAGAATAAAGAGTCTTCGGTAGGGGTAAGTGGTTCTTGGTCGTCTTCATATTCGTTGTCTTTGTGGATGCTTCATGTGGAATGATGTTTTCCCTTTCGACGTTCCGAAGGCTTCTTTATAAATCTTTTCTTGGTTCTTGATCTTTCTGTCCATCCCGTGGCTTTCCTGTTGTCCCATTGTTCCTTCCTTCCTCTTTTGTTTCTTCTTGCATCATGTAATCCTTATCAAAAGGATTATGTCGTAATCATACCGTCGCTCGTGTTTTCGTCGTGTCGTTTTTTGCATATGTTAATCCTTATCAACAGGATTCTGCAATAATCGTATAGTCCCTCTTCTTCCCGTTCATATTGTCCTTGCATCAAGTACTCTAAAAGAATCCTTTGATATTGTCTTGTGATCACTTATTTGATTAAGTGTTTTTCAATCACTCGTCATTCGTCGCATGATTCTTTTATTGTATGATGTGTCGGTTAATTCTTATCGGAAGCATTGTGTCGTATTCGTTCGGTCGCTTCTTCTTGTTCGTGCGTCAAGTGATCTTAATCAACTTCTGTCTTGAAGTTCTCCGATCTCTTGCGTCGTCGTATGTCCTTCTTGCATCAGTTAATTCTTATCAAAAGAATTATGTCGTAATTGTTCGGTCGCTTACTCTTGTTCATACTTCTTTTGCATTGGAGGGTGTGTTGACCATAAGTACTATCCTCTGAGGACTTTTTCCTCAACGATTTGTCTCTCCTTCTCCTTTGCCATCTTTAATATTTCTTGGTTAAGCTCCTCTCTCACAAGTGCTTGTCTTTCTTGAAGCTCCTCTCTCATAAGTGCTTGTCTTTCTTTAAGCTCTTCTCTCACAAGTGCTTGTCTTTCGTTATCATTAGTTTCACAGTTGTCGTTGCAACCGATCCAGCGTCTTCATTTGTTAGACTAACTTATAGTCTCCTGTTGGCTTCTTCTCTCCCGGATGTCGTTTATAGCCGTTCGAGCATTTTGAGCCCTTTCGTTTTTCTTTCGTTCGTTTGGCTCCTCTCACAGTTGTCGTTACAACCATTTCGAGTAAACTCATAGCCCTTGTTGTCTTTGTTTGTTCGTTTGGCTCCTCTCACAGTTGTCGTTACAACCATTTCGAGTAAACTCATAGCCCTTGTTGTCTTTGTTTGTTCGTTTGGCTCCTCTCACAGTTGTCGTTACAACCATTCGAGTAAACTCATAGCCCTTGTTGTCTTTGTTTGTTCGTTTGGCTCCTCTCACAGTTGTCGTTACAACCATTCGAGTAAACTCATAGCCCTTGTTGTCTTTGTTTGTTCGTTTGGCTCCTCTTACAGTTGTCGTTACAACCATTCAAGTAAACTCATAGCCCTTGTTGTCTTAGTTGGTTCGTTTCGAAACTGTACTTTCTGGTTTGGTCGTTGCTGTATAGGTAACTAGCCCTATTGAGCAAGGTTCGCCATTCGGCCTGTAAGTTTCTCTTGTCATCTTTCATACTTTATCATTTTTAGATCCCCTTCCCCTCAAGCCTTGGTCCCACAAGGCTTTCAGTTTCAAAAAAGAAATTACCCACTTTCCAGGGTCATTTTTAACTTTCTTATAGTTGGGTTTCTTTAATACATCGTTCGTCTTCGCTTCGCTTGTCGATCTCGTATTGACTTTGTTCGTATTTGCTAACTTATTCGCTTATCGAACTCGTCTTATGAGAAACCCATAATTGACTTGATAGGTTCCTCATGTACTTCGCTCGTCAGTGCTTCGCTTTGTCGGTCTCGTATCGACTTCGTTCGTCTTCGCTTCTCAAGCGCTTGTCGAACTTGTCTTATGAGAAACCTATATAATTGACTTGATAGGTTCCTCATGTACTTCGCTCGTCTGCGCTTCGCTTTGTCGATCTCGTATCGACTTCGTTCGTCTTCGCTTCTCAATTGCTTGTCGAACTTGTCTTATGAGAACCTATTTCTTAAGGATTAGGGCTCTTCCTAAGCCCTACTCGCCCCTTAAAAAAATTCAACTAATTTTCCACTCTTTGCTCTATCTTTTTCCTAAATCTTTTGTTGTTCTCATAGATCTTCGCCCCTTTGGTCTTGGTTCTCGTTGAACTTCGCCCCTTAAGTCTTTGTTATTGTTGATCTTCGCCCCTTAGGTCTTCGTTCTCGTAGCTCTTCGCTCCTTCGGTCTTCGTTCTCTTTGAACTTCGCCTCTTAGGTCTTCATTTCCAGAATGTCTCAATTAAGAGTTCCGGTCGTTGTCTTCTTTGTTCGTGTAGTCATTTGCCGTTTGGTGTTGACGCAACCAAATGTAACAAACCAGCCTTCCTCGCAGGTGTTCGTAACGGGAAACGACTATCTTACTATCATAGGCTATCGATATAGCCTACGTAGTTTCCTTCGTCTATCGTTATAGACTAACATCTTGTGTTCGTAGGAGGTATAGTGATCGTAGGAAGTCCTATCATGTAGGAATAGAGTCCTCGCATACAAGCGAGGTAGTATAGAGATAAGGGCATTAGGTATGTCGAACATATTGCACCTATGGAAGGTCACTGTCAATGGGCTTGGCCCGTGCCCCAGCATCTGAGTGGTGTATTACTTAGATGGTTGCGTGAAGAGCTCTAACTACTGTGACCGAGTCTCCTACTTATAGACCCTTCACGCTAACAACCCTAACCCTGGTGACTCATAACTTGTGTCACGCAGTCCTATGACTCTTAATGAGTCATGCCCGAAATCCATCAGATGACTCCTATGAGTTACTGCGCAACATGCCGTAAAGCAATCATAAAACATAAAACATGTCAGGTGCGCAAAGTGCGCCACCTGCGTGAAACTCGTGACTCATAATGTGAGTCACACGCGAAAGTCATTACATCATTATGACGCACAATCGTGAGTCATAGAAACATCAACCAATCATAACATAACGATGACACGCAAGTGCGAGTCATGTGAGAACTATGTGTCAACTGACTGCATAGCGCGAAACATAAACATACCTTATGACTAATAACTATTAGTCATGTGAAATCTGCCTTGCTTAGTCACGATTTGTGACAGTCCAAGGCAGTCTGGTACTCTCTAGGCAGAATGAGTATGGTGGAGTCAGGCCGGTTCACAGTCACTCCATCACTGATCGTCAAATCCCACAGTCCCTCCTGTTGGACGACATCTGTCATTCGCATGGACCACATGCAATAATTTGTTCCATCAAGCTTTGGAAAGCCTGATCCCATCAGAGATACTAAACCTTCTTGTTCGGTCATCTTGTATTCCACGAAAAACAGTGTCCATTGACTAGGTACGTGTTATAGACTCGCAGGCAATACACTGCTTCAGTGGGTGGATGGATGGATGGATGGATGGATTTGTTTTATCCTCTTCCGTGAAAGTCTTTCTCCTCAACAGGCAGAAAAGGTTTTCGTAGCTTTTTCCAGACTTGTTAGGCCGGGCTCGTAACCTGATAGCGACACTCTGATGGTAGCTCGCTCACAACCCAATGATAAGTGGTGTAGCGTAGGTAACGGCGCAAAGCACAGAGAAAAGCACGTAGGTGGTGGTTCTGGTATCTGATGATAATGATGTGGATGTTCAATGTACGATACAGGAAGCTCTCTACTGGTAGCCCAGACTATATCCAGAAGAGAGCGCACAAACACACAAAACAGGAAAAACCCACACAACGGGAAAAACCCCCAAGTGGCAGTCACGACCCTAAACTGGTCGTACCCCAAACTAACTATCATACCCTAACACCTATGGGATTCCAGCTATCAGCTTTACCGCAGAGGGGTATGAGGGCCTACCGTAGGTCATAGCGTTCAAGAGACCCAATCTGAAGGAATGAAGGTGGCCCGGGGTACAACAGCAAGCAATAGCCCATTGATTAGATTCCATGCCTAATTATTCGAATAAATTATTATAAGAGCTTGACAACAAAGAAACGAGCTCCCACCGGATTTTCCAGACAAAATGTCATTCTCAAAAGGTGTCTGCTCACTACCCCAATATCAGAAAAATCTAGGGATTCCCTAGATGGCCTAATTTGACATGTCACATAATTGAGCCTGGGGTTATAGAAAAGATTTCAGGAATTCTTAGTGTTAGAGTTCTAAGACACGAGTCCAAAAACCCCGTCAAGAGTCAGTTTATGTGGGATTTTGACATGATAACCACACTGGCTGGCTTCTCAAACTCACCACCGGTGGTTAGGGAGCCAAAATCTTTTGGCAATTTTATATGCTAAATTCTCTGTGATTCCCATTCATTTGATAATATTGATTATTTTCTGAAGATCAAAATTTCCCGTGCACTATCGCAGTGGCTAGCTAAACTTATCCATTTTATATAGAAAACCTTGGGAGCCCTCGCTTTCTTGTGCACAACATAGACTAGTGCATTGTCTTTCGTAGATGGCCATCTCCCGCGCCCGTCTTGGCGGGAACCTATCATGCCAACCGATACCCCACAATGTTACCCGTACGTTCTCTGCTACCCCCAACTTAATGTTAGAGGCTCATCTCCCTGAACCGGTCCAATTCTGCCGGTGCCTTCATGAGGACTTTGCCTTTCGTGCCTAGCCGCGCCCCTACCTACTACTTGTCCCAGGCAAATATCAGAAAACAAGGATTCCCAAAATATATAGCAAAAGATCCGTGCGTATCACAAATTCACCATTCGTATTTCCGGATACAGTACTTGTAACCTGGTTTCCATTCATCTTGCATGGGACAAGTAAATTATTTATGGAGGGTTCCCCACACCCAGTGAGAGTACTGTAATGTACCGGCGCTCGAGTGCCTCAGCTCTACAAAACGATAGGGACAAGGATACCGTAGGAGGAAATGCAGGGGAAAATGTACTCGAGTAATATTCAGCCGACTAGGGACCCGATTGATCTACTCGTAATTTTCTGACGTTTGCAAACACGACTGCTATTGCATAACACCAAAATCCTGAGGCTCTAACCGATTCTCCGCCTGTATGTAATAGCAGTTGTGTTCGCAAACGTCAGAAAATTTCGAGTATGTTGGATAATTCACCCTCCTATCCTATCCTAATCACTTCCATACCGGTGCTTTCCTTGCAAGTCATATGATGCATCCGCGTGAATCGATCATGCAAGTCACAGCCACTTCCTGAAGTATGACTGTATCAGGCTGTTTGGTGAGGTTGTCTTTGATATCAGGCTGTCTTTAGGATAAAGCTGTCATATCATGTATCGATTGAACAGTATAGATAGCGGCGGAGTTTCCCTTTGTTTAGGAGAGTTAGAGTAGACTTAGGATACCGGTTAGGTTCTCTGCCAACTCTATCACAGGAGCGGTGGCTAAACACCAGTGTCTTGACTCTGAACTAGCTTGAGTTAACGTCCCCTTCTCCCGGAAACAGGTTTGTTATAACATAGCGGACAGAGTGCTAACTCGAAAGGCCCCCCAGGTCGTGTCTGCAGGGCTTCAATTACCGGTATTGTAGACACTGCTGAATCTGCCTGCGACCTCTCGTCCAAACCACACTCCCTCACTCGAGATCCTTCACTCGCTTTACAATATACTAGAGAGAGAGCGGCGATTATTATTTTTATGGTTCCGGGCACCCTACCCATCTAACTGCCCCCCGCCTGAATTTTGTCCAACCAAATGGCTCCGAAAATCATCACCCTTGTTCGCCACGGACAGGCTCAGCATAATGCCACCCGGAACTTCTAAGCCCCTGATACACCGCTGACACCTTTGGGTGAAACTCAATGTCATAAGCTTTCGAAAGGGTTCCTGTCTGAGCCCCCCGTCGACTTGCTCGTTTCCTCACCGCTGAAACGAGCAATTCAGACGACGCTTCTCGGGTTCAAGAAGCATGTTGAGAGGGTTGTCAAGGTTGAGCTCTTAGCAGAACTTCAGGCGGTGTCTGAGTTGCCATATAGTATCGGGAGTGGTCGTGATGAGTTGGAGAAAGAGGAATTATTCAAAGGGCTAGATTTTAGCGGTCTACCAGATGACTGGACTTCAAAGGTATTATGTCCCTCCTGGCCCATTGCGTGGCAGAGTGCTCATAAAAACCTCTGTTAGAAAGGGAAATGGGCTCCAGACCCTCACTCCCTCAATGAGCGCGCCAGAATTGCCCGCAGATGGCTCAGTCCCGATCTGAGAGCCATGTTGTCGTGGTCTTACATGGTAATGTAAGTTTATCGAACATGCAATTCCCATTGCTCTAGGACTAGGCCAATATTTGTCCGGATAGGTGATTTATTACCTAACCGGAGAGAGGGCCAGCGACGGCAACATCCCGAGCACTCGCTGGCGCCATGGGGAATTCCGCTCTTTCTCCTTTGTCGATGGAGATGAGGATAACGCCTCGATTATTGAGACACAAGAGTCCAAGGAGAGGAGGAAGGGGACCGAAAGACTAGTAGATGGGACGAAGATGAAGCGGTTTGAGGTGATGAGGAATTAGAGGTAATAATTACCTATGAGGGCTGTTTACCTGAACATCTTTGTCTATAGAGGGATACTTAGACAGATTGCATTAAAGTTACCACGTTATAGAATCAAGGGAGCAGCAATACAATTTGTCCCTGGAGCTATAAGTCCACTTATAGTAATAACGAGGTGTGGTTCAACCAACATCTTACATGTTGTCTGAGGGTGGGGCTTGCTCTTCTCCCCCAGGATATCACACAACCCACTTCGAATCCTTATGAGCCCTCCTCGTAGTTTGAGCCTATTGAGTCTCTGTAATTTTTTGACAAACTGGTGATGGTATGAGGAGACGCGCTGGCCATATGTCATGAAGAGGGTGGCCTTTGGGCGATGGGGCGATTGGACAAGTAACAGCAGTGCTATATATTCTCAACCAAGAACATCAATGCCTTGCTTGGTTTTAGACCCTTAAATCCCTCCTGTCAAACTGTATGATTTCTCGCTCCGTATTATACAATGATATATCATATGTGTGCTTCCCATACCAGACACCTACAGGATTATGCGACTAATAGATATTCCTTAGGTTTAGGACTGTATACATATAACTACATAAAAGTATACAGTATATCATATGGGGGAGGAATTTCCCTTAGATTATCATACTACATACCTCAATAGCACAAGCTTAGAAATTAACTTTTCTTTCTATCCCTGGTCTCTATGCACCCCTTATACCTCTTATTCCCAGGTTCATCACACATGCTTAAATTCTATTACTGACAACTCGAATTTCCAAGGGATGTTATCCAAGGTACTGTCAATAGGCCACAGGCAACCGCCAAGGGCCATTCTCCTTTCTTGACTGCATTCTTCAATCCTCCCCACCCATTCTATCTTCCTGTTGAAATTTGAAATCACCTCTTCTTTCTCCGGGGACCCTTCATACAGAACTAGGGAAATATTTTGTCATTCTTGATATGCAACCATTGTAGGATGCCCTGCCCTGGAGGGATATGGGCGTCAATGGTCGGCCATAGTGATTCAGAAACTTACTATAATCTAGAGGGAGAGAGGCGTGTTGGGAGTGGAAGTAGCAAGTGCAACCCAATTAGTTAGATTCCATACTTAAATATTTGAATGGACAAGGGACGCATGGGTTTCCCCAGGCTTCTTCTACTCGAGTAACTTTCTCCTGTGGAGCTTAATTCATACCGAAGTTGTCCTAGCATGGTCGGCGACAAATTGGGTAACCACCTACTGCGCCCGCATTGGGAGGAACCCATCATATCTACAGGTAGACGGCTTCCTAGGGCTCCCAGGACCACCCGGACACCCCCCACTCCTTCCCGACTGATTCCGATTGGCGGATTTTGTATGAGAGAGCGAGCAGCAGTCAAGCCGACACAGTCGCCATAGTTCATCCAATCAAACCAAGAAAATCACTTGAAAATATCTGCACCCCCATCACTCCCGCAGCCCTCATACTCGGAGGTGGAAGTAAAAATCGAGCATATCAAGGAAGGACCTGAATCTCGGGAATCTCACAGATTAGGAATTAGAAGAAAAAGGGGGGACTAGGAGGTTAAAACCTGGAGCAGTTGCATTCAAGTGATCCCTTAATACTTTGCAGAAAAATTGTTCAGGCCTTAGTACCTCATATAGTGTACGCCAGCTACTTGATACACATATCATGAATGATGTGTTGGTTACGTCTGCTAAGTTTTAGTGCAGGTTCTTCAATACCCAAGTGTGCCGATCTCTTCTGTTATTCTGGCCAACTCAATCCTTTTCCGCAAAACAGGGTTTGCTGCATACTCGATTTTTACTTCCATATCCGAGTACAACCTCCGCCATCCACCATAAACAAGCCTTTCGTGTCTGGCTGCCATCTGCCGACTCCTACTGACCAAACTATTTATGGAAGGCCCCGCACACCCAGTGCTCTACAGCGCCTCAACTCTATAAAACGATAGGGTCAAGGATAATGTAGGTACGAGTAGTGCGGGGGAAAAAGGTTACAGCCCTGCCCACCGGGGATCGTTGTTAGATAATTCTCCTATCCTATCATAATTACTTGCATACTGGTACTTGCCGTGTCGGTCATGTGACACATCCGCGTGAATCCATGATGCAAGCCACAGACATTTCCTCCGGTATCAGGCTGTTTTGGTAAGAGGCTGCCTTTGATATCGGGCCGCTTTGCACAGACTTAGGATACCGGTTAGGTTCTCTACAAAATCTATCATACGAACGGTCACTAGAGACGAGTGTCTTGCCTCTCAACAGGCTTTGAATTAAGCACTTCTTCCCCTGGAAACCGGTTTATTATATCGTAGTATATAGAGTGCTGACTCAAGAAACACCTCAGACCTCCCCTGCAGGGTATTAATTATTTCTAGTGATCGCTGTAGTCTTCTAACTAAGTCACAATCCCTCACTCGAATACCTCCCTCTATCGCAGTTTACCAGAGAAGAGAGAACGGTCATTGCTTTTGACCGCTACCGGCACCCCGCCTAAATTCCGTTCAAAAAATGGCTCCGAGAATTATCACCCTCGTTCGCCACGGACAAGCTCAGCACAATGCTGGGAACCACCAATTGCACGATCCTCTCCTAACACCTCTAGGAGAAACCCAATGCTATGGGCTTTCAAAAAAGTTCCCATCTGAGCCCCCGGTCGACTTACTCGTTTCCTCACTGCTGAAGCGAGCAATTCAAACGGCGCTTTTCGCATTCAAGAAGCAGGCTGAGAGCGGTGTCAAGGTTAAGCTCTTAACCGAGCTTCAGGAGGCGTCTGGGAAGCCATGTAATATTGTGAGTAGCCGTGATGAGTTGGAGAAAGAGGAATTATTCCGGGGACTGGATTTTAGCGGTCTGCCAGATGACCGGACTTCCAAAGTATTATATCTTCTTCCACCCTCATTTTCTGGTTCAGCGCTCGCACTAACAGCTGTTAGAAAGGGAAGTGGGCTCCAGACCCTCATTCCCTTATGGAACGTGCCAGAACCGTCCGTCAGTGGCTCAAGTCCCGATCGGAAAACCATGTTGTTGTAGTCCTACATTATCATGCAAGTTCACCATGCCGCCCCTCTGGGCGCCGGGCTAATATTTGTGCGGTTAGTTCCTTCCGTACATAACAGAAGATTGGGCCGGCTATGGAAACCTCCCGGGGCCTCGATGGGGCCATACCGAGTTCCGCTCTTACGTCTTTGTAGAGGGAGATGAGGATAATGCTTCGATTATTGAAACTTATGAATCAAAGGAGAGAAGGAAGGGGGTGAAAACCGATTGAGGGGGGTGGAGGTGAAGTAGATCGAGGAGATGATGAGGAATTAGAGAGGACCGTTACCGTGGGGGGGATTGTTTACTAGAATGGCTTTGTAGTGAGATACCTCAATATATTGCACAACTATGCTCTAGAATAGAGAGAGCGGCAACGCTTGCCATGTGCCAAGCCGGCCCGTGGGCTTGATGGTGGCCCATGTCGCCTATAGGCCTTTATCATACTAGTTTCCAAATTCTTGCCTTGAGCTGGAAAAAAAAAGGAGTAGATATTAGATCAGGATGGAGGGTTTGTCTAGGGGCACCACCCATGTGTATCATAATTGTATTGGAAAAATTCAGGATCAATTTTGAACAGTGATTATACAGTTCACTAGCATGCTCCTAAATTACCACTTTATTACACGGTACTAAAGCTTGTCAACAGATCCATACTGGAGGCTCCTCGCTGCCATTGTTGCATTTTACAACTTGAAGCCCGCATCTTGTGGTTTGGGTCAACAGAAACATTCCGGTCACCAATAATTTTGCTCTGGCCCAGCCCGGCTCATAGCAAGCAGTGGTGCCTACTTACCACCATACACTTGAAAAATCCGGTGATTTTTTTAGGTTGTACAGTACGGCTTAGGATGAGGGTATATGATCGAACACTAAGTCACAGAAAACATGCTCGGAATTCTGAGTGCTAGGGTTCTAAGAACCAAAAAGAGATGCCAAGACAAGATGCTCTGGTAGCGGATTTTGATAGCAACCATACAAGTACTGGTTGGCATCATGAGCTTACTACTAAGAGTTGGCAAGGTGAAAAAATTTTGCAATTTTGCGTGTCAAATTCCCTATGGTTCCCTTTAATTACTTTTTTGAAGGAAAAATCTGTTGTCTGTCTCTTAGAAATTTTGTATGGGAAACTGCTCGAGTCGGGGAGTGTCGATTTCTTTTGTCGCCAAGTTCGAATGGTGCCAGGGTTAAGGGTAAGTGAGTCGAGTTGGCTCTCATTGGCTCCTGAGCCACTTAGCCAATGCGAGAGCAGAATTGCCTGAAGTTCCTGAGGTCCCGCGTCTTGTCTTGAGGCTCCGGACAGGGGGGAAAAAGTTGGACTCGTTGCCCCACTCATCATGCACTGGCCACGTGACTCGATTGGTTACCCTCAGCCGCATATTACCGAGGATAGGCGATTCCGCTGCAGAGCTCTGGCCCAGCCTTACCACCGCCAACCCCATCGACAATGAGCTCCTTCACCGATAACAACGCCTGCAATTCGAATTATACCTCCAGCGTCTCGCGATTCATTCCCTTGATGCTTTTCTTGCCATACAGGCCTTAATGATGAAGAATTCGTTACTACCGCTCCGTTTCCTGCATCCCGCTATCAAAGTCCCCCGACGGGGGTACACTGCCGCTAGTGCTGGGGCGCTGGGGAAACTGAATGTCCCGACAGATTATTCCGCTTCATCATAGTAAACCCTCCTTTGCCTCCTCCCCCATCCCTTACCCACTAACAGACCTATCCCCAGCCTCGCCAATACCTCCTCTCAAACCTTCGACCTCCACACCGACCTCCCAAAGCACATCCGATCTAGCAAAACCAAGCGCACAAACTACTTCACAGCTGTGAACGACGCCCTCCGCACAATCCTAACAACAGATGACAAGTCCATAATCTTCGGCGAAGATGTCTCCTTCGGAGGGGTCTTCCGGTGCACCAGCAACCTCAGCGATTCCTTCGGCGGCTCCCGCATCTTCAACACTCCGCTATCCGAACAGGGTATCATCGGTTTCGCTATCGGTCTGAGCGCGAGCGGGTACACCGCCCTTCCCGAGATCCAATTCGCGGACTACCTATTCCCCGCGTTCGACCAGCTGCATAACGAAGCTAGCAAGATGCGCTACAGATCCGGCGGCGCCGAGAGCTTCAACGCTGGGCGTATGGTTGTAAGGATGCCGACTGGTGCTGTAGGCCACGGCGCGCTGTACCATTCGCAGAGTCCCGAGGGCTTCTTTTTAGGGATGCAGGGGATCACAGTCGTCATTCCAAGATCCCCTGTTCAGGCAAAAGGTTTATTAATTGCGGCTGCGAGGGGCGCGGATCCGGTTGTTATTATGGAGCCGAAAATCCTGTACCGCGCTGCTGTTGAAGAAGTGCCAATGGAGGAGTACGAGTTACCAATCGGTAAAGCGGAAGTACTCCAAGTTGGCACAGACGTCACACTAGTGACCTACGGAACCATGGTCTACGTCGCTGAAGCCGCGGCGAGAGCCGCACTGGAGCGCTTGGGTGTTAGCGTCGAGGTCATCGACCTCAGGACCGTGAGACCATGGGATAAGGAGACCATCACTCAGAGCGTTAATAAAACCGGCCGGTGTGTCGTCGTGCACGAGGCCAGTCGGACCGGCGGTGTAGGGGAGAGCATAGCCGGTGAGGTGCAGGAGAGATGCTTTCTGAGGCTTGAGGCTCCCGTTACGAGGATCACCGGGTGGGATACCCATATGCCGTTAGCCTTTGAGGAATTTATGGTGCCGGATGTTGTGAGGGTGTTGGACGGGATTAAGAGGGCCGTGGAGTATTAGTCCGATCGGCGGGTCGAGTATAAATAAGAGTGTAGATAAATAGAATACTTCAGCTTCGCTGTTTTTTCTCTTTCCGCCTTCTTGTCCAATCCGCTGCTCTCCCTCCGTCATCATCTATAAGTTTTTTGCAGCAGTGAATACCCATTCCCGGCATATCCCGCACAATTTTAGAAAGGCTCCAAATCAGGAGTAGTCATTCGACAATAGTTCTCGAAACGGATTTTCTCTTAGACGGGTATTACAGTATGTTAAGCGGGGGTGAGGGGAGCTATTGAGCGACGAGGTTCGCGTTGGGGGGGGGGGGTCATTCTATGGGCAAAAAGCAGAAATCCCGTTTCATGAGGACCTTGACTGAGTAGCTATATCCACCCAATAAGTTCTGCGCCCGGATACCTATGTGGGTGTTTCACACCCACTATCGGGTATATTTTGGCTACGGTTGCTGTGGATGTTTAGTTTGCGGGTTGGAAATTGTTGCTTCTTGGGGCCATGGTGGCTCAGTTTTCTGGTAATAGATATTACATACTCTGTAGGAACCACTGCGAGGATTTTTCTTTCTTTTTTAAAGTGTAAGGCTAGAATAGTGCGCCGGGCACGGGATGGATATTGGCGGTGAGTGGAAAGGTTACCGTATCATAGTATACCGGTAGGCGATTATGGATCTCGTTAATTGCTACTTACAATCCTGTTAGCCTGTCAAACTAAGCCTATCGTGGGCTGTCAGCTTGAGTTTCGCTTATGATATAATAATGGGTTTCGAGAGTTTGCACATATCAGAAGGCAGAGTGTAGAGCTCAAAACGCCCTGTAGGTTGATCTTAACTTATAGCGTGTCAAGAAAAAGGCTATTGCTGCTCAAGAGCTTTCTGTCCGAGCACCTAGGACTACAGAACTTGAGCGGGCACTGGCTGCAACAGATTTGATCATTGAGAATGCGATTGATGAACTGTGAAGGTTTTTTCCTGAGGTACGGGCATGTTAAAATTTCCCGGGGGGATTCCACTGGTCATTGGTAAGAGGCCTGACTACTCTCTGGCCACGAGCCGTCCACATTCCAGAAATATCGTTCTAGAGCCACATCACCAGCTGTGCCATGACCGGATGTCTCGGCAACTAGCTCTCGGTCTATAAGTCAATACAAACGGAATTCCAGCCCCTTCGGATGAAGCAGCATAGCATAATCTTGACCTACAAACTGATGCTAAAGCCAGTACTACACACATATGATGGCCCGTGAAAATCAATTTACCACTACGCCCCTAAACCTTTGTAAGTTAGTCATGACCGAGATTAGGATTTAAGCATGGCGAGGAAAAGCGTTTGTACTCTCATCCTTTCCTCCCCGGCTGAGATTTTCGAAGTATGCTATGCTCGTTTTTCTAACATTGTGACCCCACGCCTTAAGATATTTGGCTTTGCTCACCCCGTAAAAAGCGGACTAAGGTGGCTCCGAGACTTAGCATAATACTAGTGGTAGCGACATCATAGATCCCATGAGGCCAATTTAGTAACCGCCCTCCTATAGCATTCGGTCTGTCATTGTGAGAAACCGAAAGAAACGGGACACCCTTCTAGAATCTTGGAGGTCAAGTCATAAATCATCACTCGGTCACAAAGAAGGGTTCAAGGCATGAGTTTGCATAGCGCACGGTACCACACGATATGATGCAGTGAACGCCGTTAGCAAGGCCAGTATAGAAAACGCCTTAGATTTGAATAGAGACATAAAAGGGAGGGAGATGGATCGCACATGGAGGGCAGAAGGGGGAAGGAAGCCCTATTTAAGATTTGAAATTCGTAATTATCATACCACAATACTGGGGACTGGGGTGGTGTAGATCCAGCTTGACTCCTGAGTAGAGCACCTCGTGTGGGTAGGTTACTAGGGCCTCATCTTCGAGTTTTTGTTTAACCATCTTATAATCTCTAGATGTTGGATCATTAAAACCAGCATCTAGGAAACTTGGTTTGACAGCACTCTCGACAATATGAATTCCTATGAAAAAAGACCCAATTACTCGGCCTGGGATTCTACAGTGCGAGGAGTTGGCGGATGTTGTATAGAATCCTCCAGGTGGGGCTTAAGGTATGGTTTCAGTTTTCTTTAATAATGTGGTGTATTCTGCTATTTGATCGCCAATTGAGGGGGGAGGAAGGAAGAGTTCAGGAGGGGCAAAAAGAGGCTAGCGGAGGGTTCAATGTCCTCTCAACTAGCTCGTGAGTGTGGAGGTTGGACGGCGCTGTGAGCTATTCTTTCTTTTCAAGTTGGGGTAAGATAGCATATAAGTTAGGCTGGCAAGCTCAGCCTTTGCCGCACTAGCATGAGGTAGGAGATGCCACGGTGCCCCTGTCAGTAGTTGGGGTAGAGGCTAACAGGCAATCTTTTATAGATAACTGGAATTTCGGAGATGTGTAGACTTCAGAATATAACAGATTTTAGGAATGTGACCATAGTTAATCTGGTAATCTCTGGGAATATTTAGGTAGGAGGTCAAACTCTCGTTAGTCATCTCTGTCTCAAGGGAAGACGGGAGCGGCACGAAATTTTGACTGTCTTGCAAGCCTAGGAAATACACCTTTATATATACAGGCGGTGATATTAGGCCTCTCTATAAAGCTCTAGCGGTAAAAATGGGTGGAGATTATCGTGACGATTGTTGGGCGCCGTCCCGAGAAGCAACCTTCCCAGCGTATTCCGGAGGCAGGGCCGAGTCTGAACGGGCCGTGAAAAAGAAAATACAAACGGAGGAAGAATAGCACTCTCAAATGGAATACGCTATGTAGGTTATCTACATCTAAGACCTTGCCTAAAGGGCTTGGCTACATAGAGGGGTTTCCTTAGGCAGATATGGTGACAGTAGAATGAGAGTTAACTCACCAGTTAAAAGACTCTCTACTACCTTAATCCTCCTTGATTAATACTAAAAAATGTGGATATCCTCCCAGTATCACCTTTAAGCTCATAATATATGGAGGGCAGTTGGCAGGGAAGCATGATCCTCATTAAACTATGTCTATAGTAGGAATTAATCACCTCCATACCTAGCGACTGTAGCTTTTCAATTACTTTTCACTCGTGATAAAAGCATTTGCCTTTCATATTTTTCCCCCGTATATCTAAATTAGATAACTCTTGTGTTGACAGCTTAGAGGGGAGAGGGAGGAAAAAGGAAAAAGGAAAAGCATGGGAACAATAAATATTCAAAAAGGATTTGCGGCAGGGAAGCAACTATAAGAGGAGGCATGATGGGAATTTCCGGTCACACCGTCTGACCCTGGAACTGCAGAAGCTCTACTATCCTCACTTTGCCATCCCGAATAGCCCACAAAAGTGGTGTTTCCCATAGTCAACTGGTTTATTAGGATTGAAGTCGTCTTGCGCGAGTAGTATTTTCACCGCACCCTCGTGCCCATTTGCAGCATCGCAATAAAATGGTGTTTAGCCATTGTTTTTCTGGCTTGTCGGGGATGGTGTCCTCCAGTTCGGGTGGTATTTTCACCACTTGCGTATACCCATTTTCAACAGAGCAATTGAACAGTGTTTGTCCACCACTGTCGAGTTTGCTGGGGTTAATATCGCCCAGTGAGTAGCATTTTCACTATTCCTTCGTGCCTATTTGTAGTAGCGTAAAAGCGCGGTGTTTGTCAGTTACTATTTAGTCTGTTGGGGTTGGCGTTGTCCTATTGGAGTAGAGTTATACCCCTTAGCGCCCATTCAATACAGCTCACACTAGGTGTACCGTATTAACTCGCATAAGAGAACGGTGTGCTAGTATGTTGATTTAGAGTCTGGCATGAGTTGCGTAAACTGAATCCTGCCAAGTGCCAAGAAAACGCGGCTGAGGAGAGAGAATGGCTTTTGATCCTTATACAGTGGGGGAAGTCTTTAACAGGAGCACTCGGACCTGCAAAGTGAATGTTGTCTCTCCTCCGGTTTAAGACTTCCCTCACCTTATTCCTTCTTTAATTTCTCGTACGTTTATTCTTCTTGCACAGACCTCTCCCCTTATTGCGACTTCCATTCCGTGATGTTTTACCTTAAATTGACCTACTAGCACACCGTTCTCTTATGCGAGTTAATACGGTAGAGGTATTCAGCCCAGGGATTGAGGGATGTTTATGCAACAAGTCTTTCAGATTGAATCACACTGATGCCTTCTTCTCTGCATATTGTACAAATCTAGCAGATCTACTCGAAACTTGACAATCGGGGCGCTCTTCCCCGGACAACCGGGGCGAATGTTACGATGTGCTGCACCTACTCTAGCGATTGGAAGAATGAAGAAGAAGAAAAAGAGCCCGCATACACCGGTATCGGCGTTTTGTGGTGGCGACAAATGTCAAAAAGTGTCGCCGAAATATTTTGGTACTAGTATCATAATAAGTTATTCACCAACACTCTGCTAGTGAGGAAGTGGTGCTAACAGGGTGGTACAAGCAAGTCTGGACTCGTTACCGGACGGCAGTCTAGGTCTCATTCGGGCTGAGCCTCACATCTAATCTCGAATAGCTCATGGATGAATTCGAGAATAACCTCGTCCAATAGCAGCTCCCCGCCCTTGTAAAAAACAATTATGATAGGTCTATATCTTATGCTACCAAGACATCGAACCAGGGTTACAAAAAAAGCCACGATACTTTTTTGGGAAAATTCCGTCAGGCACTAACAACTTTTTATGGAGTTCTAAATCGACTACTCGAGTACCCCTGATATGGATTGTTTTCTCTACCCGGCCGGAGCACAATATCTTTGAAGTATTGAGCTACGGAGTTCTTTTGTTGATGTCGAACAATGTTGCAAAGAAGCCCTTCAGTGATCGAACCCGGGGGGTTAGAAGGGGGAGGGATTGAATCGGGGTTTCTGAAAAATGGGGATAGAACGGGGGCTTCCTGTTAGTACGAATATATTATATTAAGGGGTTCTTTAAAGACTTAGTAAGCAAAAAAGCCAGGAAATATTCATCCTTCAGAAGCCGGGAGAGGAGTAAATTATCAAGAATTGTCTGCTTTGTCATAAATCCTAGTTTACCCGCTTCTTTTACCACACTTTGCTGTGTTTCTTTACTTTTAACTAGCTTCAAATGTCATTAT